>ERZ824522.992-NODE-992-length-21736-cov-2.633781_pt1 | contig 21736 bp, 17 predicted proteins | sample MGYA00519935_ERZ824522 | MGnify/ENA primary metagenome ERZ824522 (study PRJEB31778, sample SAMEA3449160) | human gut metagenome | biome: human gut; feature: human-associated habitat; material: faeces | place: United Kingdom | collected 2010/2012 ...
ATGGAACAGGAGACGGATAAAGAACCGGAGCATGACAGTCTTCAGGATATGGATACTGAGACGGAACAGGACGTGGAAGAGGAACAGAAAGACCCCATTGAAACAGACGAAGAGGAAAGATTAGAACAGGAAATTCCGGAGTTTGAAGATTTCAATCAGGAGCCGGAGCAGCCGGCCGACAGCAAAGACCCTGGGGCAGAAGAATTTCCGGAACCGGAAGTGGAAATGGATACAGAAGAACCGCCTGAACCGGATCAGGAATCAGAGGCGGAAACGGACGATTACGCAGAAGATGAAGATTTTTTAGGGGAGGACAGGGATTCCGGAGAAAATGACCAGGATAGGGAGCCAGAGTCAGAGGATGGGGCTGACCGTCTGGATGAAGAGAACTTCTTTGTCGAAGAAAATCTACATGACAACCCTCAAGAGGAAACACCAGAACCCGAAGATGAGGAACCAGAGGATGAGGAGCCGGGAAGGGAAGACAGGCGTGATGATGACCCGGAGCCCGAGGAGGAAGCAGAGGATCGGTTTGAAGAGTATCCGGAAGATGAAGGAGAAGATAAAAAGCAGGGAGATCGTTCTGATGCCGTGGAGGATGAACTTGAGGGCGAGGAACAGGATACAGAGGAAGATTCTGAAACTTCCGAAACTGATACGGAAGAGGTTGAAGAAACAGGTGACGCAGAGGATCCTGTTGATGCAGAGGACATCGAAGTTTATGATATGGACAGCGATGATTTTGATTACGATACCTTGGACGGCGAAAATGCAGGTCCGGTAGAGTCAGAGGATATCGGTGAAGAAATTCCGGATACGGAAACGGAATATCCGGATAGCAGTGCCGACAGCGAAGATATCGAAACGGGCCAGGCCGCAGATGTTGCAGAGCCGGAAGATTCCATGGGGGACTTTGAACTGGATGCGGAACCTGATGTGGAAACGGAGACAGACAATTTTACCGATGTGGAAGTGGAAACAGATAACATACCGGAGCCCCAGGAGTTTGAAGATATGCTGAATACGGACGCCCAGGACATGGCCGATTATGCCATGCAATATGAAAGTGACCGTGAAGAGTTCGGAGACCTGGAGGAACCAGCTGATCTGGATATGGATATCGACCCGGATGTTATGGATTCCGATTTGCCAGAGGAAATGCCAGAGATAGAAAGCGGTGCGGAAGCGGACATTGACCTTTCAGAGCTTGGCGAGATTGCGGAAGAAGCTGAAGAAGGCGCTGAAATCATTGCTGCCCTGCTGTAGAAATTTCTTGAAACATAAGGAGCCTCCCACTAATTTATAGAAGCAATTCTGTAAATTAGTAAGGAGGCTTTTATCATGCGAATTAAAGGAGTAGTCAGCCGTATTTTCTGTTCAAAGCCAAGTGGATTTAAGATTCTCGTGTTGGAAGTCAACATATCCCAGCAGGTACCACAAAAATATATCAATCCCGAATTCCCTGCGAGCGTATCAGCTGCAGGAGTAATGAAAGAAGCAGATATCGGTTATGTGGTGGAGATTGACGGGGAATGGGAGCACAGGGATAGTGGACGATTCTGGCCGTGGCAGGTGAAAGTAACGGGGTGTACTGTCTGCGTATTTGAAACACCGCAGCTTCTGGCGGAAATCATCGGAGGCATTGAAGAGATCGGACTGAAGAAAGCCCAAAAGATGGTCTCCTTTTATGGACTGGAGATCGTACAGTTGCTGGAAGAGGGATCGAGCTGCCTGCAGCCGTGGGAATCCAAAGAAGGGCAGATGAAAAGAGCAGGAGAAAAATTAAAAGAACTCAGGGCAAACGCCGACCTGAAAGCGTTCCTGCTTCCCTATGGAGTGAGTGAACAGGAGGCGCTGCATATACAGGAAACTTTCGGACGGGAGGCACTGACGAAGATCAAAAACAACCCTTATCTTCCATGTCGTGAAAGGCTGATCTCTTTTAAGATCTGCGACAAAATAGGAATGGATTTGGGATTCCCGAGAACAGACAGCAGAAGGGTAGAGGCGGTTTTTTCCTATGTTCTAAAAGAACGCGCCGGCGGGAAGGGACATTGCTATTTGCCTGTTGGGCAGCTTTTGACTGAGTGTAATGCATTCCTGAAAGAAAATGCCGGAGCCCCAGGTTCATTTACGAGAACATTGATCGATGAAAATACGGAAAGCCTGGCAAAAGAGGAAAGGATTGTTGTGGACCAGGGCCGGGTATATTCTGTAGAGCGCTATCGGAACGAACGGGCGATAGCGGAAATACTGAAGCGGCGGTTGAACATAAGATCCCCGTATGCGGATGTTGAGGATTCCGTTATCCTTCAATATATTGAGGAAGTTCAGAAGGAATTTGGTTTTGAATCGGAACCACTGCAAGAGACCGCCGTGCTTATGGCCGTAAAACAGCAAACCTCGATTCTAACAGGTGGTCCTGGCTGTGGAAAAACCAGTACATTAAAGACTATTATAGGCGTGCTCCACAAACTGGACATCAGATTGAAGAGAAAAACAACCGAAGTCGCTCTGGCGGCGCCAACTGGTATGGCTGCCAAGAGATTGGTCAATTCTACCGGCCAAGAGGCAAAGACAATCCATAAGCTGCTGGAGTATCATCCAGACGCACCTTTTCAAATGCACTGTGAGGACAATCCAATTGCAGCGGGCTATGTGATCCTGGATGAAACCTCCATGATGGATATTGATATAACGGCAATGCTTTTGAAGGCGGTCAGAGATACGACACAGGTGCTTTTTGTAGGGGATACCGACCAGCTGCCGTCTATTGGACCTGGCGAGGTGCTGGCAGATTTGATTGCTTCTGGCCTATTTCAAATCATCCGGCTGAAGCGGTCATTTCGCCATGGCTCCAGGAGACATATCCTTGAAAACGCTGCCAAGATTATTCAAGGAGACATTTCCTTGGATATCAGACATTCGGACTTCCAATTTTATGAGGTGCCGGATTTACCGGAGGATAAAGAGTGCCGCAGACTTCTATGGAAGCTCAAGAGAGTATTTTTCGAAGAGTATGCCGCCATGGGGAGAAATTGTGAAATGGTGCAGGTCCTTTCACCGATGCGTGTCAAAACGCTGGTGTCGGCCGACCAAATGAATGCGCAGCTTCAGAATCTAATAAATGCCCAGGTTGGCTTTGTGGATGAACTTCGGTGTGGAACAATCCGATTTCGCAGAAATGACAGGGTGATGCAGATATCCAACAACTATGAAAAGACTGTATTTAATGGTGACATGGGTGTCATAGTACAGGCATCGGAAAAAGCAGGAAAGCTTCTGGTGGATTTTAACGGAACTCTTGTGGAATACAAGAGGGCAGAGCTGGAACAGTTAAAGCATTGCTATGCTATAACAATCCATAAGAGCCAAGGGGCGGAATATCCTGTTGTGATTATCCCGATTACCGGTTATCATTCGACTATGCTGATGAGGAATCTGCTCTATACAGGTGTGACCAGAGCAAGACAGAAACTGATTCTCATCGGGGATAAGAATGCGCTGGCATACGCCATCCAAAACACACAGGGGCTAAAGCGTAATACGGCATTGCTGGAAGAACTGACGGAAAGCCGTCGAAACGCGGCGTGAAACATATCGTATATAAGGCGTAAAAATCATATCGTTGAGCCAATAGAAAAAGTGGACAGAAGGCCAAATGCCGTTCTGCCCACTTTTTTGTAGTGGCTGAACCTGATGTAAGGACTGTGGCTTTTTTCTTGAAATCAAGCCTTCTTATGGCTAATTTCTCCACACATCTTTTATTTGATTGGAGGAGTTAAAATGGTTAAGAAGGTAACAAACGAAGACATTGTGATGTTGTTAAACGAAGGGGTAGTAAAAGAGCAGATACAGACCAGGATTCTGCTTCCACAAATTCTTGTTTCGGGGCTGAAGCATGATAAGGTTGTAGAAGAAATCTTGCGGTGTCCATACTGTGGAAAAGAATGGCAAGAGGAAAAGCCGGAGCACAAAAGCTATCTTGCATATGGAACTATCCAGAAATGTCCGGAATGTGAGAAGAAAATGTTTGGCCGCATCCCTCTGCAGAAGGAGAAAAGATTTGAAAAGTCAAGCATTTCTTATGAAATATCCGAATTCAGAGTTACTGAATCCAGCAAGATCTTTTATGCAGATACTGCGCTTATACACGGAGAACAGGGGATGATATTTGCAGAATACGAAATCCATCTGGTTTATAAGGTGGACCCAAAAATGACGATGCAGGAGATCAACCTGTCGCTTTTACACAGGGCTTTTGTAACAGAACGGGATAAATACCTGTACAACGCAGCGGGTAAACGGACAAATAAATATCTGAAAAATGTATTTGTGCAGGATAGACCAATGACAATTGTTTCAGAAAATGCAAAAAACTTTATGAGAAATTGCCTGTTTATGGGAGGTGACTATAACTGTAGTGAATCCATATGGATGGATGAGTTTGAAAAAGGCAGAAGCGTAAAGGACAGTTATTCGTATGTTCCAAGAGGAGAGCGAAAGGCTGGGGAGACCCTAAATCAGTATCATTTTAAAAAGGTTCCTGAACCTCCCAGGGAATATCAGAAAATTGTTGGAAAGGTGCTCAATGAAGATCTGATAACTGGAATGAAAAAAAGAGAAAGCCTGTGTATGAACTGCGGCAGGGTTTTCCGTGATGAAGTAAGGTATGATTGGGGAGAAGTTGTCTGTCCCTACTGCGGGTGTCGAAGTCAGTACCAGAAAAGTCTACATGGGCTCAACCGAAAAATATGCTTTCTTTCACAGGAAGGAGAAAATACACTCTTTATTCGAACAGTTGGCTATCAATATAGTTTCGGAGATGAATGGGAGGTTTCTATAGAAGATAGGGAAGAATACCGGTGTATCCTTACATTTGGAGGAGAGAAAGGGGAAGAAATCCATTTTCTTGTGAACGAAGGCTATGCAACAAATCCTGTGTGGGTGGAAAAAGAAAAATATTGGTCTCAAAAATTTAGAGACAGGATAGAAGAATTGTCCTTTATCGGGGAAATGCCGCTGCTAAAATATTCGGCACTACAGGAATACTTAAAACAGGAGTCGCCAGGGACGAGCTATGGCGCTTTACAGCTTCACTCATTAATCACTTTCATTCGATTTGAAAAGAAATATCCTGTTGTGGAGCAAATCTGCAGAAGAGGGATTGTGTCGGCACTTGCGGAAGAACTGCAATACCTGAGTGAGAGGAATGAATTTCAGCGTATGGATTTAACCCAGCAGAAAGTCTGCAACGCCTTAAAGCTGTCTGAACACTTTACCAAAATGCTTATTGCTCATGGCGGCTGGAAAGGAACGCTTATTGACCTACAAAGGCTGTATGCCCTTGATCCCAATATGCGGCCGGAGGATTACGAATGGATCGTGCAGCACAATATCGATATAGGCAGCATAGAAAGGGTGTTTCAAGAAACGCCCATGACCATTATGAGGATGTGCGCATATCTGGAGAATGTCCGTATCAACCAGTGTTTTGAACCCAACCTGGCCATCAACGATTGGTGCGACTATCTCAAAGCTGCCAAGACGATTGAGGTAGACCTTACGGATAATAAAGCAAAATATCCTTCCAGCCTGAAACGGGAGCATGACAGGGCAATGGCGAAGCAGAAGCTGGTCATGGACGAAAAGAAGGATGAATTTTTCCAGAAAGAAACAGAACGGTATGGGAAACTCTTTTCGTACAAGACAGACGGATACCTGGTGATGCCGCCGAAAAATATGAAAGACCTTTTTGAGGAAGGACGAAAACTTTGCCACTGCGTAGGCTCCTATTCAGATAGGATCATCCAGGGCCAGACCTGCATACTCTTTGTGCGAAAGGCGCAGGAACCAGAGAAACCCTATTTCACGATAGAGGTGAATCCGACCGATAAATGTGTGGTTCAGCTTCGTGGCCTGTCCAATCGTTTGGTTAACCAAGTGACAGAAAAACCGTTGGTTGACTTTCTGAAAGAGTGGGGCGAGAAAAAACATATACAAATAAAAAAGGCCGTATAAAAAACATGTTTTAAATTTCAAGGGACGCTTCCAACGGGAGCGTCCTTTTATTTTGGAGCGCATTTGACATCGCTACCCTTTTAGGGTGTTTTTTTCTTGCAAGATGAATCTCTTTCCTGCATATTTGGCACGTACTATGAAGATTTATATCAGGAGGAATTCATCATGTGGGAAAAAGCGAATATGCCCATCAGCGCACAACAGCTTATGGAAGCCGGATATCCTGCGCTCTCTGCTATTGTCATGGGGAAAGCCGGTATTGCATCGGAAGCGGATGCGGAAGTGTTTCTGCACTCGACAACGGTGCATGACCCAGCGAAAATCCGTAATATAGATGCCGTTTCCGACCTCATATGGGACCACATATACAGTGGGAAAAAGATTTGCATTTTTGGGGATTACGACGCCGACGGCATCACAGGGGCCGCCATATTGTACCTGGCACTGAGAAGGCTCGGCGCCAAGGTAGTAGTCCGACTGCCCGACCGTATTGAGGAGGGGTATGGGATTTCCCTGCAGGCGATAGATGAGCAGCTCGAATTGGGTGCAGAATTGTTTATCACGATTGATAACGGCATTCGGGCAGTCCATGAGATTGAGGCGATAAAAAAGCAAGGGAAAAAATCCATTGTGCTGGACCACCATTTGCCGGGAGAAACCCTTCCGGAGCCGGACGCCATGATTGACCTGTGGATTCCCGGAGAAACCTATCCATTTCATGAATTAACGGGAGCCGGCCTTGCGTGGAAGATAGCCTGCTATCTGCTGACCCAGGTAAGCGAATATGATTACGGGATGTCGTTGGTAGATTTGGCCGCTATCGGCACGATTGCGGACGTTGCTCCATTGATAGGCGAAAATAGGGCGATTGTCAAACGTGCCCTGGCGGATATGCGAAACTGCTGGTATGCACGATATGGCGTCAAGTACATCTATGGGAAGCCAATGGAATATATAACGGCGGAGGATATCGCCTTCAGGATAGCGCCGTGTATCAATGCGTCCGGGCGGCTGTATGCAAAAGGCGCGGAGTTGCCACTTTTGCTGTTGTTGGAAAACAATGAGGAAATCGCAGACCTCCTTGCCGGAAAGGTAATAGAAGCCAATGAAAAGCGGAAAAAAATCCAGCGTGAATGCTATGAGCAGATGAAGCAGGAGGCGGAAAGAAGGATAGCTGCAGGGGACAAGATTCTTGTCCTATATGCGCCGTTTGCGCCATCTGGAGTGGTTGGGCTGATTGCCGGTGATCTGAAAGAGGAATATCATCGACCGTGTATTGTCTTTGCGCCAAAATCAGATGGAACAGGCCAGGTTATCTGGTGTGGCAGCGGACGGTCCATCAAGGCATATCATCTCTTAAACGGATTGAACCGCTGCTCGGATTTGTTCCTGCACTATGGCGGCCACGAGCTGGCTGCCGGCATGAGTATTTCTGCAGATGAAACGATGCTGGAGGAACTTCGAGCCAGGCTGAATGAAGACGCTTCTTACCTTACGGAAGAGGACATGCAGCCTGTCAGACAGTGGGATATTGCAATAACGGAGATGGATCTGACAGAAGAATTGTACGAGGAGATGAACTGTCTGGAACCGTTCGGGACAGGGGTGGAGCGCCCTATATTCAAGATGACGCTGCACGTTAAATCGAAAAACAATAAAAGCTATGAGATTATGGGAACGGATAAGCATCTGAGGCTTTATTGCGACTCCTATCAGGCGGTAGGTTTTTCTCTTGCGGAAAAGTATCTTCAGACGGAGCTGCCGGGGGTGATGACAGGCTATGGTTATCCAAGTGAAAATCATTACCGCGGACAGACGTATAAGCAGTTTACGCTGCTTGATTTTGTGGCAGACCAGGCACAGAAAGGGCAATGATGAATGAGGTGATATAGATGGGGACCTATTATAAGCAGGTTGCTGCCTATAAAACGGCAAAAGGCCTGATAGAATTTGTAGATGACACGCGCTATGAGCAGGAGGTTATGGCATGGCCGCATCTTCATAACTCCAGGATCCGTATCAACATGAAAGATTACTCGAAGGGGACAGGCGAAAAAGCCATTGATGTCTTTTATAACCTATCTCCGGAAGAATTTATAAATCTGGCGGAAGCCATCAGGGGAATCCGGCAGGTTTCTGCAGCGGAGAAAAAAAGATGGGATACATCGGTTGCGGTCTTTTCCAAGATGTCCGAGTTGTATAGGCATGCAAGTCCTCCTCAGAAAGAGACAAAAGAAATACGGGAACTGATCGAGCAGTTCCGGTGCAGCAGGAATGAAGTGTTCGCAGAGGCAGGAGAAAAGCTCTCGGCAGCTTTTGAACGGCTTCTGTCCGGGTATAGCTCCGCATTTTCTACGGGCCTGGTGCAAATGGAGAAATTGCTTACTGGCGCAAAGAAGGAGAAGGAGACGGCGACAAAAGTACGGGAGGTATTCCAGGCCATCAAGATACTGAACTTTGATAAATACATCAATCCGGACAACGAAACGGAGAGAAGGGTCACGGCAATCCGGGTGGCCTATGCCGGATATATGGACTATCCCTTTGTTTTTGAAATCAATAATGGCTGGGGAAAACCGGTAATTACCAGAAATAATGGAGTGATAACCGAAGAGGGAAGTGTGCATTATGAGGATTCCGTCAAGGTCTACATGAAGGAAGAGCACTTGTTCCCAATGCTTCAAAGGGTCAATCTGTTTATCCAGGCAATGACCGTACAGGGGATGGAGAAATATTTTGATAGAGTAAGCAGTCCGATACTCAATTCAGAAGCAGAGTAAAAGAGAGGTCACACTGTAGCTGTTGCGCAGTGTGGCCTCTCTGTATGTAGCGAAAGGATGTCAGCGAAGGAAATAGATGGTGTAAGCACCGTTTCCTGCCGGTTCGCAGTAGATATTAAAAATCGTGAGGTTGAGTGGGGAAAGTCCCATGCTTTCCCGGTACTCGTCGTCAGCGTAATACATGATGGACTCTTGCAGCTGCCTTTTCAAAAGGTCATTTTGCGTATTCTGAGAAGCCGTTACCGGATTGGCCCAACTGGAATTCCCCTTGTTCAGAGAAGTATCCAGCGTGAGGCCATACCCCTGGGCGATGGCAATACAGTCCATACGGATCTGGTCGATGTTGAACGGATATTCATAATCTGACTTGGGCTGCTGGGGCTGTTCCGGCTGAGAAGGTTCCTCTGTTTCTTCCGGTTCTGATGCGGGGGGAGTTTCCGGCTGTTTCGAAGGGGCAGGTTCGGAAGATGGCTGAGGAACTGTCGGCTGTTCCGGTTCCGCTGCAGAAGTGGTGCTGTTTGGCGTTGAAGCAGGGGGATTGGATTTTGTCTCTGTTCCGGTGGATGAAGCAGACGGCGTTTTGGGCTCTGCAGGCGCTGGCCGCTCCGGGGCTGCGGAGGTTTCTGCTTCCGCTTGAGAAGTGGGAGCAGCCGCTTGGCTGGACTCAGCAGATGTGCTGTCGTCCTGTTCGGTCGGTTGAGACTCTATATTCTCCAATTGCAAAGAAACTCCCGGAAGAGAAGAGAGCTCGGCCTGCAATGTGTCGTCTTGGCCGCAGGCACAGCACGAAAGGCCGATCAGCGCAGTAAGCATCAATAGGTAAATTCGCTTTTTCATAAAATCGCCCCCATAAATTTATTATAATCTAAATTAGTATAATCGTAATTACAATTAAATTATACCGCATATTTGGTATTTCGTCAATAGGATAATTTGAAATTTCTTGACAAGCGGGTCCCGCCCGGCTATTTTCTCAAAAACGCAGAGAAAGAGGGGCGGAAAGGTTTTGGGAAAAAATATTGTTAAGCCGCGGCGAAATGAAATCTATATGGCGAAGCTGCCGGTGAATGGCACGTCGGTTCAACGCGGCCGGCGCCCTGTGCTTATCGTCCAGAACGATGTGGGAAACAGGTATTCCTCCACAACGATTATCATACCGATGACAGGCAGGACAAAAAAGGCGCTGCCTACCCATGTGCGTATCGGCACGGACAGTGGATTGTCCCGCTGCTCTACTTTGTTGTGCGAGCAGATGATGACCATCGGTATAGAACTGCTGCAGGGCAAGATCGGGGAGGTGACGGAACCGGAAACACTGGCGAAAATTGACCGGGCCATCCGATGCAGCCTGGCGCTGTAGACCGGTCTTATGAAAAAAATCGGGAAGCCCATTTATATTGGCAGGTTTCCCGATTTTTTGCGTTACGATAAGGTCAGAGCATCTGTATCGATAGAACAAAAGCCGGGCTTCACTTTTTCATCCAGTAGAAAACAGTCATCCTCCCCCTGTTCGCTTTGTAGATAAAGCGAAGCCCGTTCAAAGTATTCCATCAGCAGATAGGGGTCAGTTTTTTCAATCGGCGTGCTGCCGAGAAGATCCTTTATCATGCGAATCATGATCGTGCGTTTTACATAGTCCATTCTCCGAATTTCCGGGTCGGAGAAATAGTTTTTTAGCTCTTCAGCAGTGATCCCCATTGCTGTAACATCCGGCTGGACGGATAACTGTGCTGCGTATCCGACCAGGCTCAGATTCCAGTTGCTGTGCTCAAACAACTCGTGCCAGAATATGCCGTGCGCCTCGTTCTCTTCCTGTCCAGGTGCTTCCTCGTCCAGGAAACGGTTGAACTTAAAGGGAACGACCTCTTCCAGATTCTCAAAGTAGTACCGGATGAAGTTGTTGGCAGCATTGAGAAGCACATATTGAAATTGATGGTCCGGATCGGATTTTGCGAAGATAAGGGTTGAGCGGAAGTCAAAAAGAGAGTCCTTGAAAGCGCCGAGTGCAACGCCGGAAATCCGCTGTGCCGTCATAGCAAGCGCCATATCCAGAATGGAGGCGTCATATTTGCGTTGTTCAATGAATTTCATGTCATAAAGCCATTCCGTGGATTTTGCGGTTTGCATCAGCACCTGTTCCCGTATCACGTCCTTCAGCTCCAGCCGCACCTTATCCAGAAAAGAAGCGATGTTATTGGTTGATACATTGAGGATATATCCGTTTTTTACCATGTCATTAGACCTCCTGGTTTTAAATTTGAGGCAATATAGGAGGTTCTGCTTGATTTGTCAAGAAAAAAGGAACGACTTGACTAAAACCATCTGATGAGGTAAAATAGTAATAAACAGGAATAGACTAATTTTGTTTTCAATAATAGGAGGCGCCTATGTTTGTTGGCAGACAGAATGAACTGAATGAACTGCAGGAAGGTTATGACAGCGGAACTTTTCAATGTGTTGTCCTGTATGGAAGGCGAAGGATAGGAAAGACATATTTGATTTCTCGTTTTATCGAGGACAAACCCGCTATTTTTTTTACCGCGCAGGAAGTGAACGATAAGCTCAACCTTTCCCATTTTACGGAGAAGGTGCTGGAATTTTTTAAGATGGGGGATTCGGGGATAGAGTTCCGGGACTGGGATTCTGCTTTCAAATTTCTTGCGGACAAGGCGAAGGAACAGCAGTTTGTCCTGGCGTTTGACGAATTCCCGTATGCCTGCAACGCAAATAAAGGCCTTCGCTCCATATTGCAAAACGCCATCGACCACCAGTTTAAGGACAGCAAGCTTTTCCTGATCTTATGCGGCAGCCATGTGGCATTTATGGAGCGCAGTGTCCTGGGAAGCAAAAGCCCGTTGTTCGGACGCCGGACCATGCAGTTGTGTTTAACGGGATTTGATTATCTGGATGCGGCGCAAATGCTGGGGGGGGTTTCGGATGAAGATAAAATCCGTCTGTATGCCTGTGTAGGCGGGACGCCCCATTATCTGGCCCAGGTCAATCCAAAGCTTTCTTTTGAAGAGAATATTAAGCGGCTTTTCTTCCGGAGCTCCGGCTATCTGTACAGTGAACCGTTTATGCTGCTCCAGCAGGAATTGCGGGAACCGGCAGTCTATAATTCCATCATTTCTTCGGTGGCTGCCGGCGCCACACGGTTGAACGATATTGTGTTAAAAACCGGGGAGGAGAAGACCAAGGCGTCCCGATATATAAAAGTGCTGGTGGACATGAAAATCCTGGAGCGGATCACGCCCTTCGGAGAAAATGAGAGCCAGAGCCGGAAAAGTATTTATCAGGTCAGCGATTTCTGCTATCGTTTCTGGTACCGTTTTGTCTTTAACAACCAGGCGGAGATTGACGCCGGCATCGGCGGCCTGCTGGCAGATAAGGAAGTGTTCGGTGAAGCGCTTTCCTCCTTTATTGGGAAACCGGCCTTTGAGCAGATCTGCCTGCAGTATATGATGCGGCTGAACAGGGAGCAGAAGCTGCCGTTCCTTGCTACGTCCTTTGGCAGATGGTGGGGAAACGACAGCGTAAGGCGGGAAGAGACAGATCTGGACCTGGTTATGGGGGATAAGGCGGAGAAAAAGCTGATTGTTGGAGAATGCAAGTGGCGGAATGAAGCGGCCACCAAAGCAGATATTGAGAACTGGATGGGGAAGGACAACCTGCTCCCCGGTTATAAAGACCGATACTATGTATATTTCTCAAAAGGCGGCTATACGGAAGGAGCACAGGAACTGGTGAAACAGAACGTCCGCCTAAAGCTTCTGAAGGTGGAAGACCTGTTTCAGATGGGGGAGAAGCCGCTGTTTGAATAGAAAGGACGCGAAATGAAGATACAGGATGACAGATGTTCGATGGATATCCGGGTTGTGGGGTACCAGTTTCCGGACAGGGTGTCGGATAAGCGGGAAGCGACGGACTATGACGCCAACTGGCTCACGGTAAGCGTGAGATATATGGAACCGGATTTTACCGCTGAGTTTCAGGATCCCTGTGTGCTTACCTGGGAGGTACAGGAAGCGGCGGAAGCACTGAACCGCCTGATAGACGGCAAGATACAGGATTTCAGGACAGACTTTTTGGAACCCTTTCTGCGGATGGAAGCCGAGAAGGTTGAGGATGAGTTTTGGATGAGGGTCTGTTTTGTCTGTGAGGTGGACAAGGGTGAGCGGAAGGAGATTACCGCCGTACAAAGAATGGACAGAGAGCGTCTGGCGGAAATCCTGGATGAGGTTAAGGGGGTTGTGCAGCGCTTCCCAAAGCGGTAAAAAGCAGATATCAGCACCTATTCACATTCATAAAAGAATAGAGATAAAAGCAGGACGGATACGGTGGTATTCTTCCTCCATGCTTGACAGTGTTTTATTTCACTGTCTCTCATAGAGGGAGAATATCATACAAAGCGCTGTCCTGCTTTTTTGCGTCCGGATGATTTTCTTGAAACCGGGTGGCCGTTATCCCATAAATTCCTCCGTAAATTTTTCAACAAATAAGGGAGGAATTAAAGTGGTAAAAGAGAAAAAGATCTTAACGGAAATACTGCCAAAGTCGGCGCCGGTCTCACAGGAAGTGTTAGATGAATTTAAGCGGAAGCGAACAGATGGCAAGGTTATCTATGAAGAGTATACCAATCAAGGGATACTATTTTGTCTGAACTGCGAGCAGTCCTTTGCCGTAAATGAAATTGGGGAAGTGCGCTGCCCTCATTGTGGGAACAATGAACTGAGAAAGGCAAAAAATACATTCGGCAACGAAACAACAATCCGCATACTGGAAAAGATTGACGAGTTTATTGTGATAAAGGATACGGTTGTAAGGTATCGGGAATCTGTTACAGATGGCGTTCAGATAAGTTGGGAAGAGATAAAAGCCATCGTAGTACAGGAGAGCGACGTTGCTCTTTTTGAGCAACTGGATATTGGTCAAAATGAAGAGGAAACCCACTGGGCAAGGATTCGGAGTGTAAAGGAAAAACGCTATTACGGTTATGGGAACATAGAATGCCAGAAATTCGATGCCAACATATTGGAGGGGACCCCATTTGCAGGTATGCAAACCAATATCCAAGCTATGGGGATAACTTCGCTGTTCAACTATGCAAAAAAGAAAATCCCATTGGAGAGTAAGACCGTTGAGGTGTGTCCTAACTTTGATGAAGCTTTGATAAACTATCCGGAAGAACTGCCGTCCGTCCATTACGAAATATACCAGAGGGAGGAGGCGGTTGACACAGATGGAGTTTTTCGCCGATATCATTTCTGGTGTACGTACTGCGGCAGATATTCGACTAAGGTATCTATATCCCGTGCATATAAGGATAAAAGCTGCGCACATTGCAATGATGATACGGGTTATCATTTGTCGAGTTCCGGTTTAAATTACTTGCTCACCCCGCAGGAATTTACAGATGGTACGCTGCTGCTCCGAGTAGATGAAGCATATTGTAATGCCTATGCCAAAGAGCCTCTTTTGATAGGAGAAGCGTGTGAGGTATATAAAGAAACCACGATTGGTAAGACAGCATACCTGTATATCACATTAGACGGACAGGCACACTGGTATAGCAATAACCGGGACCCGATTGACCGGTTTGAATTTCTGCTGTATCGACGGGAAAAGAATAAAAATATCTTCACATGTTCAGAGGCGCAGAGAGAAATCATTCTTCAAAATAAAGCGGTGAAGCGGACCGGTTTTGTGGAATACGTCCGTCGGACCGGCGTTTTAAATTTAGGTTATTTCAATGGGATGCAGCAAACTCCTTATCTTGAAATATTCTCTAAAATGGGATTTGGAAGCCTTATAGAGGATATCATTTACACTAGCAATCCGGAGGAGATCCCGACCCTTCTCAGAAAAAAGTCTTCAAACAATGTTTTTAAAATACTGGGGAAATTACAGGTGCAGGATTTACGGGAATGTGACTGCAGGCTTGAGCAGTTTGGAAAATATATGCAGGTTATTAAGCTGGATCCTGGCGCTATATTTCGGGATGTAAGCTGGATTACCGATAGGACGCATGAGCGCTTTCTATTAAGAATCCTGCGGACTGGGATTCCGGGATTGACAGTAAAAAAGATACGGGAGTATCTGGAACGGGTTGATGATGACCAATGCTGCCCTCCGCATGAAAGTGTTCAGCTGTGGTCAGATTACCTACAGATGCTCAAAATACTGGAATGTGATTTGACTGACCATACAGTGGTTTATCCAAACTCCTTGAAAAGAGAGCACGATAAGGCGTCCCGTAAGGCATCCCAGGTACAGGACGAGCGGATGGCAAAAAAATTCCGGGAAAAAGCGGAAGACAATGAGTGGTGCATATGGGAAAACAATATGTTCAAAGTGGTGGTCCCTCATGAGGTAACGGAACTGTATGAGGAGGGAAGGAAACTGCATCACTGTGTCGGCAGCTACGGCCGGATGGTGTCTGACGGAAAGTGTGTCGTTGCGTTTATCCGCCGGAAGGGGGAAGAAGCGGTCCCCCTTTGCACAGTAGAGATCTGCGGAAAGGCAATTGTACAGGCGCGAGGGATGTGCAACAAGCCGGCAGACCAGATGCCAAAGGTAAAGAGTTTTATAAAACAGTGGGCGAAAGAGAAAGGTTTAACATATGAAGCAGCATAAGGTCAATGCTGGAAAGTCCACTGCGAAGTTTTCTTGACAAACGGTTGCGGCATGGCTATGCTCTCCGGAAAAGGAGGCGGCGGCATGCGAAAAAAAAGAGCGAGATGTTTTCTGTGCCTGTTCCTTCTCCTGCTGCTCTTAAGCGGTTGTGGCAGCAAGGTGCCGGAAGTCATAAAAAACCCCAATACGGAATTTGTGACGTTGGAGGCGTATGGGGAGAAGGATTATGTGGTGCCGGAGAATTACGAGCACATCAGAGACAACATCTATGCGGTTGTCAAGGACGGGCTTATTGTGGAGTATAAGAAAATCGTGCTCCAGAGCGGCCAATATGTATGGCTTGACTGCGAAGCAGAAGAAATCATGAAATGAAGCGGCAGCGAATCTACCGGAATGGTACGGTTCGCTGCCGCCTTATTTCTTCCTTGGACAATATGGGCAGTAAGGTCTTTTGCGCCTGGCCCGGTCCTGTATGACGCTTTGATATTCAGTCCCGCAGTTTTGGCAGATAAACCAGGCCGTTTTTGTGGACGAGGGGGATACTTCATAAGGGGTGAAGGTGTTTTTGCTTGGGTGCCATTCCGCAGCCGCATCCGGATACTGCATACCGAAAGAACTGCAGATAGGACAGCCTTTATGCCGCCGGATCCGTTCCGCAGGAGAGGCAGTAAAAGAATGCCCCCTGGGACAAATCCAATGGTATTGCACATTGCTCATAAAGCGGACGGAAGAGGGGGCGATGTTTCCATTCCGTTTTGTATCCCATTCTGCCAGCAGTTCCGGATGGAGTGTGAACAGCGCATTTGCTTCCTTTTTGCAGAAGGGGCAGGGAGCCGCCGCATGAATCTGCGCCGCAATGCTGCGTTTCCATATATGTCCCTTATCGCACTCCCACAAAACCGGCTTTGAATAAGCGGGGCTGATCTCAGTGGGTAAAATCGGATTTTTCTTTGACCAGAGTCTGGCCGTCTCCGGGTAGTTTTGGGCAAAAGAACCTTCTTGTCCCTTGCCGCAGGTTTTGCAGTATCCCCTGCGCAGGCGGTTATATGGGCTTTCCGTTTCCGTATGCCCGTATGCACAGCGCCAGGTTACATTTTTCCGGGATGTATACCCAATCTCTTCTGCGGAAAGCGGGTTGTCCGCAGCATATTCAGCAAGCAGGTCCTCCCGGTGTATCTGCCGGCAGTGGACGGCAAGGCTTACGATTTTTGGCATACGCTTTCCTCACGTTGAAGTGCAAGAACTCCGAACAGGCAGAATGCCTCCATGGCAAAATACAGCGGCGTCATGGAACTCTGTCCGAAGAAGCCGATCAGATTATAGATGCCGATAAAGGCAAGCGCCAGTAAGATTATGTATTTAAAGAACCGTTTCATAAAGATATCCTCCTGTATTATTTTTATTATATCATAAAATTTATAAAATGTCAATACAGGTAAATGTAAAAACTACTGAAGGGTCAGGCTCCCTTCAGTAGTTTTTTCTCGATTGGCCAGATGCCTTCTTCGGCTAACATCTCTTTTAAATCCCGTTTTCGCGCTGCCATTTCTTCGTGATAGGTCCGTTTGTTCAGTACAGCTTTATATAACAGATCTTCCCATAGTTTTACCAGTTCTATCGTGAAGCTGCATTGGTCCATGCGGTTGTCCCGATAGCATTCGGCAATATATTTCTTGGATTCGAACCAGCGGGTCCGTGTGATCGCGCAGATTACCCAGTCGTGCTCCTGTGGATCCTTCAGCGCCAGGTTCCGGAAATAGATTTTTTGATACCGGACCGGCCAGTATTCGATACAGTCGTCTTCAAATTCAAAGGTATCAAATTCGACCGGGATTTCAAAATACTCTTTTCCTGCATTCAGAAGCTGGTACTCTTCCGCAGAAAGCAGGTCTTTTTTGTGGATAGATGGCCTTCTGTTCGAGTCCACTTCCACGCTTTCACGAAAGATGCCGAAGGTAGAGACAATGGCTTCCAGCAGCTCATTCATATCAGAAAGCGGAATTTCCATATATCCGGATGCCAGCTTCAGCACATCACCGCCTGTCTGGCAGGACTCACAGTAAAAGGTGTTGGCATCACGATAGACCCGGCAGGAACCCAGGTGCCTGTCGTTGTGAAATGGACAAAGAATGAGGGGCTGACGGGGACGCTCATTGATCTCGCCTGAAAAAGCATGAGCGACATCCATAATGTCAAGAACTTCTTTGACCTTTTCTTTTGAAATAGGTTTTTGTTTGGGAATGACGGTAGATTTCATTTGAACGCCTCCTTTATTTCTGAATCTGTTTACAGGCAGACTAATAGGACAGGAGGCGGAATATTTCAAGAAATATGCGTCGGCGATTTGCTGGAGCAGTTAGCTTTCTATGACAGCAGCGAAAGTAAAAGTGGGGCAATAAGTGGGGTGAAAACTGGGGTAATAAGTGGGGTAAAAAGTGGGACGAATTACCCCACTTTTGCCTTTATGGGGAACAGGGAGGAAAGCGCCCGGGAGAAATTTCCGGCAGGGACTTTGTGGTCAAACCGGGTGGATTTTGCTTGTGCATTTTCGATTTTAAAAACGCTTCCCCTTTAGGATTCGTGATAGACATTTTTATCAAAAAAGGGGGTGCAGGGGGATTAAAGAAGTCAGCCAGAGGGTAAAAGCGGGTTGGAACCCGAAAAAAATCGTTCTGCACCTATGATTTACAGTCCTGAATGACTTTCTACTCCCAAAACCTAAGAGATGATTTTTGTTCCGGAATGATAAGATTTCGGAAGTTTTTTTGAGATGATTTTTCTGTTTCGGAAGGCCGTCTTTCCTTCAAAAAATCAGGCAAAAAGTGGGGGATTGAAATCTGGGGTAAAACAGCGGCTTTTTTGCCTGAAAGATTCCTTTTGGAATGACAGGAAAAATGATTCTCACTCCGATATGACAAGAGGAAAATCCCCCCTGCTTCCGAAATGAGGGAGCAGGGCCAGTCATAGGAGAGAGGGAGTCATGTCGGAAGGGGCCCCGGTCATTCCGAAGGGAGAGTGGGCAAATCATTCCGAAACGAGAGCCTTTTGTCATTCCGAAAAGAGGGATAAATCTAAAACAAATCTAAGAGAAATCTAATTTTCTTTCGGGTATGAGAGTCATCCATCTTCATTCCGAAATGAGAAGTCCTCCCGTTCATTCCGAAACGAGAGGTGGGCGGATAAATCCGCGGCAAATCCATAACAAATCTGATTTTCCTTCCGAAATGACAGTCCGATGACCGTCATTCCGAAAGGAGAGTGCTGCCTTTGACCAATGACTGTCATTGGAAAGCGGCCCCCTCATTCCGAAAAGAAAAGACAGCGACCGTCATTTAAAAACGAACGCCATACGAATCTGAAAAGAACTGTAATAAATCTGTTATGACTTTCATTCCGAAATGAGCCGTCATCTATCATAGTGAAAGAAATATCATGAAAAAATGGGGAGCGGGCGGTTTGAAAAAGTCCAGTCATTTAGAAATGGCAGCCGCCCGCGGTTCCCGATAGGAACAGGCAGGCTCTGGACGGCGGAGCGGGTTTGATTTTTTCTTGAAAAGAGAAGTGTCGTGCTGCCATATTGTGCTCGCCAATTTTAATCAAAAAAAGGAGGAATACAAATGCGTAGCAAAAAAGCTGTGTTTCAGAAAGGAGGAGCGGGCGGATGAATAACCTATCACTGCTCCAGCAAATCCGTGGCAGCATGAAAAATCCGGAACCTCTGAGCGAAGAGAATTTCTGCAAGGTGGCGGAACCCGGTCTGACATTTGCGGAAGCCCAAAAAGCCTGCGCGGCAGCAGGCGTTGACATCGGCAAAATCATTGTGGATCTCCAGCGGACCATCTGCAATATTTACTATGCCGATTATGAGAGCGGGGTCTATTTCCCCGTAGAGCTTACTTCAAAGCTGCTTCCGGGCGGCGGTCCGGTTTTCAAGGCCTATACCATGGCGCAGAAAAGAGCCCGATATTTAAAGGAGCGGGACTGGTCCAACTACTACTTGATCGCAGTGCCCGCGCCGCTCCAAATCTGGGATTTCCAGAAGCGGTATCGAGAGATTGAGCCGGAGCGGGTCTTTGAAATCTGGAGCGGCATTTACCAGAAGCTCGATTATGCCAACGGCCAGTGGAATCCAGAAGTCCTGGAATATGTGTTCAGCCAAGCGCCGGAGGTAAAAGGGCTGCCTGTCAACGAAAATGGGAAGGTGACGGTATACAGAGGAAACGGGACACTTTCCGTGCCGCCGGAAGAGGCGTTTTCCTGGTCCACCAACCGGATCAACGCGCTATGGTTTGCCAATCACAGCGGCACCGGGCAGGCAGTGTATGAAGGCGAAGTGGCGCCGGAAAAAGTGGTCGCCTATTTCGAAGGGTTCCAGAATGAAAATGAGATATTGGTCCGGCCACGCACGGTGGAGAACATCCGGGCGCTGGATCTGATCCCGGTGAGCCAAAAGGAGATGGTCAGGATGCTGATGCCAACCTTGCCGGAACTTATCCGGTATGGCCGGTATGCTTCAGAACTGGGATATCCGTCGGAAAGCGTGTTTGAATTTCACGGGAAAAAGCATATCCTGCGTGTGCTGCTGCTCGGGTTGATCTACTTCTATAACGGCGAGCCGGCGCTGAATCTGCTGGACAAAAAAATCCTGATATACTTTGCGCTGCTCCATGATCTGGGCAGGACAAATGACGAGAAGGATGACGCTCACGGCGCAAAGTCGGTTCGGCGCATTATCAAGGAGCACATTGACATTCCGGAACTGCAGATCGGGCGCCGGGGAAGAGAACTGGCACAGTTTATCATCCGCTACCACAGCCTGCCGGACGAAGCGGGCTATCAGGCGATCCGGAAAAACAGCAGGATATCCCGGGAAGAGGCGGAACACTTAAAGCTGCTCTATGAGATTTGCAAGGATATCGACGGCCTTGATAGAGTGCGCTTCAACGGGTTGGATATTGAACAGCTCCGCACGCCCTATGCCAGAAGGCTGGCTCTCGTTGCAGGGGCTCTTTTGCAGGAGGAGATTGAACAAGTTGTGGAATCCCATTAAAGGCGCACATATGAAGATCCAGCGGCTAAAGAACTCAGAAAGAAAAGAGGATGAAAGATGAGTAAGACCCCCTATTTTCCGCCTTTATACAGAGAAGTGGACTGCGGCCAATGCGAGATTGCCGCGAAATTCCGAAATTACGGGAAGTCGCAAAGAAACCGGCGTGACTTCTCGGTTTTATCCGGAAGGTGCCCTCGCCTTCCGGATAAACGCGGTTTCGTAGAAAAAGGGGAAAGAGAGCGATATGCCTCTGTTTTTCCGCTTGTCCATGCCGAAAGGGGCGATGAAGAGGAGGAAGACCTGGAAGGCACTGCTGGTGAAACAAAAGCTTCCTCTGAAGCCTGATGGGAATAAAATCCCCCGGGAATCCGTATATTTAATATCAATGGCGGATGGGGAAGTTATCAAATGAATCCAAATTTGACAAAGCATAGAAAAAACATAGCCGTCCTGGGCCTGCTCATTGCTGTAGCGATGACCGGACTTTTAGGGCGGCTTGGTTTTCTTATGCTGGTTCGGGCAGATCACTATGGTGAGATGGCCCGGGATCTTCATGAAAGAGAGCGTACCATCAAGGCAGCCAGAGGACGGATTCTGGATGCAGGGGGAAATGTGATCGCAGATAACAGGACGGTTTGTACTATTTCCGTGATCTATAATCAGGTCACGGATCGGGAAGAGGTGATCCGCTCCCTTTGCAGCATATTGGAGCTTTCAGAGGAGCCGGTCCGAAAAAAGGTAGAAAAACGCAGTTCCAGGGAGATCATAAAGACAAATGTGGATAAGGAAACCGGAGATAAGATACGGGCATTAAAGCTGGATGGAGTAAAAGTGGATGAGGACTATAAACGGTATTATCCCATGGGCAGTCTGGCTTCCAAGGTTTTGGGCTTTACTGGAGGAGACAATCAGGGGATTATCGGCCTGGAGGTTATGTATGAAAAGTATTTAAAGGGAAAAAACGGAGTGATTCTTACGCTGACAGATGCAAGGGGAGTGGAGCTTGACAAAGCAGCAGAAGACAGGATCGAACCGGTGGCGGGAAATGATCTTCAGATCAGCCTGGACGTAAATATCCAGCTGTACGCCCAGCAGCTTGCCTATCAGGTTATGGAACAAAAAAATGCGAAAAAAGTTTCTGTGATCGTGATGGATCCCCGGAACGGCGAGCTTCTTGCAATGGTCAATGCGCCGGAATTTGACTTAAATGATCCTTTTACGCCGGATCAGAATTTAAAAAGCCAGAGCCTTA
>ERZ824522.1001-NODE-1001-length-21496-cov-4.663822_pt1 | contig 21496 bp, 29 predicted proteins | sample MGYA00519935_ERZ824522 | MGnify/ENA primary metagenome ERZ824522 (study PRJEB31778, sample SAMEA3449160) | human gut metagenome | biome: human gut; feature: human-associated habitat; material: faeces | place: United Kingdom | collected 2010/2012 ...
AAGAATGATTGATTCGAGAAGTTCAGCTGTTCGCTGATCTGCTGAATGGTCAGCTTCCCTGATTTTAATAATGTCTTTGCTTCAAGTATTACATAAGCATCAATCCACTGCCCTGCCAACTGCCGGCTGACTTTATAAACTACAGTAGAAAGATATTTAGGAGAAATGCACAACAAGTCCGCATAAAACTTCACACTTCGTTCTTTCCGATAGTGTTTCTCCACTTCACCGATGAAACGCTGAAAGATCTCTTCCTGCCGTGTGCGTGAATATTTTGATTGCGATTCTTCCTCCTTGATTACTATAGGCAGCATTCTGTAATACAAAATCTGTACGTAAGACTGCAACATAGGAATCTTGAAAGGATGATCCGACTCCTGCAAAGTCGCTTTAGCAGAACGATAGATCCGGACAAATTCTCCCGCTTCCTTTTCTGCAAAAGTGAAGCAGTGTCTATTCTGCAAACATTTATAAAAAGACATTACCTGAGTCGTCTTTTCCGTAGTAGGCATAAAGTCTGTTCGGGTAGCTATCATAAATCCACGAAAGTCATAACTGATGGAAAGGACTTCAAAAATCATTCCCGTGATTATAACGCAAAACATATTCGGACGCAAGACATATTCCTTCAAAGAAATTCGTATATGTATCTCCCCCTCCAGACAAAACAGCACGATAGACATTCCCGCCTGAACAGGAAAGTTGTTTTGTGGTAACTGCTCTACAGGTTCGGAGAAAGGGACCTCTATATTGTCCGATAACACAATCTCCCCTTTTATAAAAGAAGTCATCCCCGTTTCTGTCAGATGCGAAATATCAAGCAAAAAGATACCATTACCCATACTTTATTATTTATTAGAGTATTCAGCAACAAAATTAAGCGATCCGGAACATAAAACCGCCATCATTCGACCTATTGACCAAAATGTTAGACCTTTCGGCCTTGAATCATTATTCAATCAAAAGGAAATTTCAAAGTAATAGGGAAAGGCGGGAAAGTATGACGGACACATTCTCTTGCACCAGTTCAAGCCACTTTGTCCCCTGCGGTGAAACTGTTAGTTTCAATGCTTGAAACCATTCGTTTCCCTGCTTAAATCTAAGTGGTTGATTTTATCTTTTTGAAAATCAAAAAGTAAGGGTTAAATTCAAAGGTAACAGGTAACACATTAGTAGCAAAAGTCTTGCTGCATATTACGTTTCTCTGCATAATTTCAAATATCTCTATCACAAAGATAGTCAATATTTTCGAGTGCAACAAATCAATCGAAAACTTTTTATTGAGGACTGGCATTATTTGCTGGTCCTTTTTTTATTGGAAATCCGAAGGCATATTGATACTTTTTTAAATCTAAAGACAACTTCCAATCCTGCCACGTTTTATTCGGGCAAACAAAAAAAATAAAAGAAATAGGTATTGATAATAAGTGTATTACAGATAAAAGATAGGGCTGGCGGTATCCGTCAGCCCTATTTTTACCTTTCTTTTTTCCCAAACTTTGCGGCAGAAAGAAGGATAAATGATGAACGAAAAAGAACAAAAGATGGAAGCAGGAAATGAAGACATCGAAATGCTGAAAGCATTAATCCAGAAGAGCTTCTCCGAGCAGCGGGAGCTCATCACCCGGCTGGAAACGGCACTGGATGCCATGACCAGCTTTAATGGCAAACAGATGCTGGACAGCCGCGACATGCGCCTGCAGCTGAAAGTCTGTGACCGGACCCTCATCCGCTGGCGTAACTCAGGCAAGCTGCCTTATTTCAAGCTGAGCGGCAAGGTATACTTCTGGGCTTCCGATGTATACCGGTTTCTCCGTGAGGAATACAGGGACGAAAGTTCGGACATCAGAAATAACAAACCCGTAAAAAAATCATAGAAGATGGAAAATCAAAGTAAAGTCATCATGATCGAGCGCAACAAGTTTGCGTCTCTTGTCAAAGCGCATCGCAAATGCCTGCAGATGTTGAGTATCCTGGCCTATGCCTGCGCGACGAAGGAAGTACGGCTGACCTTCACATTGAAGGAAATCTGCGAACTGCTACAAATGAGCCGTGAGGAAGTGGAAAGACAAAGACAGAAAGGCTACATCCGCTTCGTCTACCGGAACGGCATGACAGTCTATGAAATCACCGACGTCCTCCGGCTCAAGAACATGCTTGAGATGGGGAGTGTCTACCGGAAGATAGATGAGAAAGCCTTCATTCTGGAAGTGGCGGAGAAAGAAAAAAAAGAAACGGAACCTTCAATCAGACAATAAATATGGGACAGCTGGTACACGCCTCGCTTTTCAGCGGGTTCGGAGCGGCGGATCTCGCTGCTGAATGAATGGGATGGCGTAACGCCTTCCATTGTGAGATAGATGAATTTTGTAACAGGATTTTAAATTACTGGTTCAACCATGCAGAAAGTTATACAGACATTACAACTACGGATTTTCGGCAGTGAAGGGGACGGATCAACGTTCTTACAGGAGGTTTCCCCTGCCAGCCGTTTTCTGTCGCCGGCCAGCGCAGAGGTGCGGAGGACAGCCGTTACCTCTGGCCTCACATGCTCCGTGCCATTCACGAGATCCGGCCCGATTGGGTTGTTGGTGAGAACGTTGGTGGCATCCTCACGATGGTACAGCCCGGTAAGGAGACTCACGTGGGATATCAGCCCTCTCTTTTCGGAAAGGCTCAGCCTGTATACCGCAAGCGGGAGGAATACGTCGTGGAGACCATCGCGGGAGATCTTGAGCGTGAAGGATATACCGTCCAACCGTTACTTATTCCGGCTTGTGCCGTCGGTGCCCCGCACAGAAGGGACCGTGTATGGTTTGTTGCCCACTCCGATGGCTTCGGACTTCAAGACACGGGGAGCGGGCAGCGCGCAGAAGGGGCTTCCGGAAGTCGTCCGTGAAGGGTTGCTTCCCACTCCCATGGCGATGGAGATACACCACTGGCAGCGGGTGGAGAGATGGAAGCGGCAGGGCCGCGTGTCGATGCACGAGTCGGAGGACGGGGAGAAGAACCCCAACGGCCTGGTCGATTTCCTGGACTTTTACGGCCTGCTCCCGACCCCGACAGCAAGGGATTGGAAGGGCGCCCCGACGCTGGAGAACTTCGAGAGGAAGGGCAAGAACCCGCAGCAGGGGAGCCTTCCCGATTTCTTTGCCCAAACTGGGAGAAGTTTTCAACTCAATCCCCTGTTTGTGGCCGAGATGATGGGGTTCCCCGTCAGTTGGACGGTATTACCTTTTCTTCCTGGCGGCAGCAGTCCGTCAAGGGATATGGAAACGCCATCGTCCCTCAGGTAATCCATGAGATATTCAAAGCGATAGAATCAACCTATAAATAACATGATATGCATACGTTAATTATTGCGGAACATCCGCAGTTCGGCAAGGTCCGGACCATAGAGAATGAAAGAAAAATGTGGTTCTGTGCCGCTGACGTGGCACAGGCCCTCGGTTACGTGAACTCCAATGATGCCATTACCCGCCATTGTAAGACAAAGGGTGTCGAACTTTACGATATCCCTACGGCGGGCGGACGGCAGAAGGTGAAATTCATCGACGAGGGGAACCTGTATCGTCTGATAGCCGGCAGCCGTCTGCCATCAGCCGAGAGGTTCGAGAGCTGGGTTTTTGACGAGCTGGTACCACGCACGTTGAAAGAGGGCGGCTATCTGCTGGGGAAAAAGGGAGAAACGGACGCTGAACTGCTTTCACGCGCCCTGATGCTGGCGGAAAACAAGCTGAAGGAGCGTGACCGGCACATATCCGAACTGAAAAGGGAAAATGCCCTGAATACCCTGAGATTGGGTTTACAAGCCCCCAAGATACGTTACTTCGATGAGGTACTGCGTTCATCAAGTACCTATACGCCTACACAGATCGCCAAGGAACTTGGCATGAGCGGCAGGGAACTGAATCTCAGGCTCAAGGCTCTCGGCATCCAGTTTCGCCAGTCCGGTACTTGGCTGCTTACCGCCCGCTATCAGAAGGAAGGATATACACGGACCCATACGCACAGATGGCAGAACCGCAGCGGGGAAACCGGCACGGCCATGCATACGGTGTGGACTGAGAAGGGCCGCTTGTTCATCCACTGCCTCTTCATCCACCTGCCCGTCTTCTAACCATCCGCCACTGACGGCAGCAAAAAGGGCTGTTCCCCGTTATTTGGGAGAACAGCCCTTGATATATCCGTTCCGGCACCCGGCCTGTCAAGATGTGCCTGCCGGATGCCCCGCTTTCCACAGGCAGGTTCCCGTACCCGCTCCCAGATAGGCCCCCCAATGTTTTACACTACGTTTTACGATTCTCATTATCAATGACTTAACTTGATTTTATTATACCCACCGAGGATAAGCAGGACTTTACAGTTTAGGTCCTCTCCGGTTTTCCCTTTCCCGCAGTGTCCGAATGTCCCGCTGTGTCTCCTGCTGCCGGAGCGTGTCGGCAAGTATCCGGATGAAATGCCCGTAATCCTCCACGAGCTGCTGGACGCATTCGAGCCGCAGCGTGTGCGCCATCGGGCTTGTACTGCGGGCGGCGATGTCCTGCCTGAGCAACGTGTCCAAGCAGACATTCTGCCTCTTTTTCAGATACTCCAGCACTTTTTCCGGACTGCCCAATTCCCTTGCCTTCTTTCTCAAGTCCCTGAAACATTTGTACAGGTAATACTCCTTGTACGCCTCTTCCGCGTGTGACTCGAAAAAGGAGAGGTAATCCTCACCGGCTTTTGCCGCCTTGTTCTGGATTTTTTCGTCCAGGAGTTCCATTTTCTCATTCAGCCGGTCCATAAACCGGACCATGCCTGGGTTCTGTCTTTCCATACCTTATCGTTTTAATCCGTTTGTCCTATGTTTTACGGGTTGTCTGTTTTCCTTTTTCACCTCATCTTCCTACTGTCCGAGGGAAAGGATACGCGAGAATTCCATGCAATCTTTCAGCACCTGCCGCGAGCATTCCAGCGACAGCGTGCGGCAGGTATCCGCCATCGGGTGGGTGCCGCTTCCCGCCGGCGCTCCGCCCGCCAGCCTTTCCCTGTGGACCTGGCGATATCCCCGAAATACCTCCTCAAATCCTCCACGTCATCCGTCCGGCTGACTTTATTACGTAACAGGCGGTAATGCCTGCGCAGTAACTCCCCCTTGTACAAGTACGCAGCTTTCCACTCAAAGAAACGGCAATAGTCCGTAGAGGCGGACTCCAACCCCTCGCGCATGACATTCTCGAGGGCTGCGATCTTGTTGTCCAACAATTTCCGTAATTTGCGGACGTTCCAGTTTTCCTGCCTCATATACGTTACATCTTTAATCCGTCCGGCCTCTTTCTTTCAGGGTCCTTCTTCGTTTTTATCTCCTTCTGGGGAGCTTTCATGGACAGAAGCCGTTCAAAGCCCGCATAATCCTTGACCAGTCTCTGCATACATTCCAGCCGGTAGGTATGTACCAGATTGAAAATATCGTTCGTGCTACGCCTGCGGATACTCCCGCTGACCAGCTCCTTCAGACATTCCTCCCGTTTATGCCGTATATATCCATGTACCTTCCCGGGAGCTTCCGCCATCCTGATTACCTGCCGGAGTTCCCCGTATTGCTTTACCATGAAATGGGACTTGAACAGCTCCTCCCCGTTTCACGCAAAATGATAAAGGTAATCCCGGTCCAGTTTATCCCGGTTCTCCTTTATACTTTTTTCCTCGTTCCGTATCCGCATGTCCAGATACTCGGCAAGCTGCTCCATGCCGTATTTTTCCTGTTCCGTCATAGCTTCCGTTTTTCTTTATTTGACAGTTTCCGTATTTGTTTTGTCTTCGATGGAGAACGGGATGTCCAGTGTCCGTTCCACGCCGAAGTTATCCACCGCCACGAAGCGGATCCCAGGATTGTTCCCACCCGTGTTCCGGTAAAAGAGGGTGAATACCTGACGGAGGATGTCCGTCGTGTCCAGCCCCGCGATGCCGGAGAGATCCGTTAGCTCGCGGTTCACCAGTCTGGTACCGTCCGCAGCGAACACCTCGCCGTCACCCTCCAGTTGTATGTATCCGATGCGGTAACGGACCTCGCGGTAATCCCCCTCGCGGTTAAGCGTCAGACGGATCTCCACCGTCTCATCAGGTGCGATGCCTTCCTGCAGGTACCAGGAAGAGAGCGAGAAGTCGTATGCCTGCCGCACCTCCAGACGGTCGTTGCAGCCGGCAAGAGTGCACGCCAGCAAGGCCAGCGCGCATCCCATGATGAATGTTCCTAATTTCATTGTTTCCTGTTCTTAAAAGATTAATCGATGATATATTTCAGTCCGACGGCCACTACCGTATGGAAATGCCCTACGGACGAGCCGAAGAAGACACGCTGCCGGACATTGAAAAGAAAGGCCCAGCGGTCCGTAAGGAACGCCTCCATCTCGAATGCCGGGGCGAAGCCATAGATGAAGGCACCCTTGTGCAGCAGGGTCGCCCCGTCATAAAGGAGCCTGGCGTTCCGGTTTGCCCTCTCATAACCGGCCAGCGCGAACAGGCCGGCAGAGAGGAACACGTTCCTGCCCCTGTCCGAGAGGAACGGGAAGAGACAGCCCGCCTCCGCGGTGAACTGCTCCTTGGGAACGGCCGTCTCCTTATAGGCATAGTGTTTCTTCACGTAGTCTGCACCGAATACCCAGCGTGAGCGGTTGCGGTTGTAACGGCTCAGGGCCAGCCCGACCTGAAAATTCCCCCTCAGGTGCCTTACGTTCCTTCCGAAGTCATCCACACCGCCCAGCCTCAGTTCAAGCGCCGTTTGCCCGGGCAGGTAGCGTTGAGCGGAAACCTTGCCTGCCCAAAGGGACAGGAAGGCGCATATCATTATAAACAGATATTTCCCCATAGAATTATTCCTTTATTAGTTCGTCCACCAGTTTGGCATCCACCAGGTCGCTGTTCTCGATATGGAACCGCTGGTGGCGTCCGCCGCCTTTCTCGTAAATCTCCACCTCGATGAGCTTGTCATCGGGGATGACCATCTTGTGGAAAGCATAGACGATGCGTCCTTCCCCTTTGCCCTCTATACGCCTCAGTTCGTTGAGCGCACGCACCGGCTTGATGTAGGTCTCCTGCTGTGCCGTACGTTTGGCTACTTTCTTATCCACCACCTTAAAGCGCACGAAGTCGATGTCGAAGGGTACATGCAAGGAATTGGCCAGCGAGACGTGGAGGAACAGCAGGTCCTTATGCACATAGATGCCCTTGAGCAGGGCCTGCATCCCGAACTGGCGGCAGCCGATATGCTTCACGTCCCTGCGGTCCAGACGGTGTACGGTGTACATCAGGCTGGCGATGACCGAAGGGTCCTCCTCGCCGAGTTCGGTCACACGGACGGTGCTCCCGCTTGTGGAGGGTTCCGCCGGGAACCGGCGGTCCATGTTGATGTTCAAAGCTTCCGGCTCCTCCTCGTAGGAGACGAGGAACGAATAGAACGATCCGTCGCCCGTAATGACCGAGAAGTTTGTCTCGCCGGGGAAATCCCGGACGGCCGCCTTTACGCGCACCACGTTCTCCACGCCGTCCGCCTTGCCCGCGATGATGTCCGTGCTGCCCAGGTCGACATAACGGACATCTGAGGGGAAAAGGATATGCACTGTTTTGCTGAACGGCACGCCGATCCTGTAAGGCGTGATATGCTGGCCGGCGATCAGGATTCTGACCCCGCCCTCCGGCTTGTGCTCCTGCGCCCGGCAGGTCATCCCCGCCAGCACAGCCATGATTAAAAGAATGGATGTTCTCATCTTGAATGATTGCTTTTAAAAAAGATTACAATTAAACGTCATTATTGCTTTTTTGTGACCAGCAACACCTTGTACCCGGCCTTCAGCTTTACCTTGACCGCCTTGACCCGCTGCGAGATGAACCGTGTCCCGCCTTGCAGGACACCCCGTGTGAGGTCCATCGCCACCTGCTGCCCGGCGGAACCAGCAAAGGAGATGCTGCCTCCCATGCCCTGGCTCACGTCCCCCAATACTTCCTTGGCGGCCGTCCGGCTTTCCGATCCCGGCACAAAGATGCCCCGCTGCCCGTCAATGTCATATGTGGCCAGTTCTACCGGGATGATATTCCCGGCATATTCGATGCTGCTTACCAGGATGTCCAGGCGTTCCCCCCGGATGTCGGCCGTACCGGTCACCAGGCTGTTGGCCGGCACGGTGACACTTCCGGCCTGCAGGGGCTCGAGCAGGCGCAGCTTCACCCGTCCTCCCTGCTCGAGGGTCTGGCTCTCGGAAATGCAGGCCGGGATGGTGTTTATCCCCATCCGGTAGCTGCCGCCCACCGCTGTGTTGAAACCGTAGTTCCTCTCTACGGCCAGTGAGGCAACAAACGTGGAATCCGTTAGCGGCTGCTCCAGGGAGGAGGTCGTTTCACTCTCCATCCTGCTGACGGGGACAGGCTCCGGCTTTTCTCCCTCCTCCGTCTCGCCGGGCGTGGTTTCCGGTTTGGGGTTCAGATATCTAGCGGCCATCCGGTAGGACTGTTCCATCATCCGCTCGCGGGATTCCGCACGCCTGTTTTCCGCTTCTGCCTCTTCCAGCCGGAGGCTCAGCTTGTCCACTTTTTCCTTCAGGGTGCCATCGACTGTCCCCTGCGGTGTCTCATAGAAACTTTCCAATTGGTCTGTGATCTTCTCGTAAGTGTCCGCTGACTGCCGTATGCTTCCGTCCGGACCGGATACGCTGTCCGTCTGTCCCTTACCTTTCAACAACCTTCCGGCAAGGTCGGAAAGCGACTGCATCCGTCTGTCTTTCTCGCGACGGGCCTGCTGTCTTTCATAAACGTCCGTTTTATTCCCTTCCAGTTGGACCGCTGCCGGGTCCGGTACGTTCACGTTGAATCCGGAACCGCCCGCCACCGTTTCCCCGCTGCCCCCAGAAGGGGCGAATATTCAGTAGAGTACAGCAAGGAATACCAGCACGAAGACCGGTATGACAATGTATTTCCTGCGGCGCAGGATTTCCTCCCCGTTAAGTCGTTTTTCCGGTTTTGTCTCTTCGGAGGGGACGAAACCGGCTTCCGTCGGTCGTGTGCCTTCTGGGGCTTCCCCGGCGGGCACGTGTTCTTCTTCCATGTTACTTTTCCTGTTTTCCATTCTGCTGGGGTTGTTTAATGGTCCGGTAAATACTTGTTACTTGTCCTTTCAGGGGATCGGGCAGCCTGCGCAGGGTATCCGTGAGGCTGCCTTCCCCGAAAGGAAGCTCCATGTGTCCCCTTGCCGGTGTCAGCCGGTCGGCGGCGCGCAGCAGGACGATACCCGATGCGATGCAGGTGAAGACCAGCATCGCCACGAGGATGCCCCGTCTCTGTTTCTCGGAAAGGCCCTCCAGGTATATCTTCAGCCTTTCCCTCGCTGTTGATTTTATATCCATTTTTTCTGATATTGTTAAAAAAGTTAATTGTCATAGGAGGACGTTACCTTTCCACGGTACGCAAGTCCCTGTTTTCCAAAATCTCGAAATGCTCCGCAAGGAAGCCCTGCGGGTTGTTGTCCGAGCGGACCGTGCTCTGCAGGCGGCAGCGTGTCACCAGGGAGCGTTCGGTGATGTTGCTTCCTCGGATGATCATCTGCCGGGCATAGGTGGTGACGCGGTAGGGATAGCTGTCGAAATCGCAACTCATGCTGTCCACCACCACCGTCTGGTTGACGTTCCCGCTGATGAGCCGGTTGTAGAACCCTTTCTCGTTCCAGTCGCGGTAATACCCGTATAGGCTCTTGTCGGCCAGGTACATCGCCCGGTTTATGTTCGACTCGATGGCCGCCTTGTCGGGGGCCAGTGTGAAGAACAACTCGTGCAGGCGGCGCACGTGCTCCCTCGCTTCCACCGGGCGGTTGCGCGCGGCATCCTGCGAGAGGGCCATGATGAGCGACTTGCCCTCGTCCAGCACGTAGATTTTCTCCCGCTGCGCTTCGGCGAACCGGTAGGACTTCCAGACGGAAAAGCCGGTCAGGAGAGCGCATGCGACGAGGAAGACGATACTGAACAGGCGTATCTGCCTGAACGAGGACTCGATGTTTTTCAGACTCTTGAATTCCATGTCTTACAGTGAATGAATGTTATTATCCGGTTGTCTTTACTTTTTCAGCAGCACTCCAGCCACGTTGCCCGTGGATGCTCCCGCCACGGCCCCGCCCACGTTGGCGGCCTTGCTTGCCGTGTTGTTCATGTTCCGGTTGTACGCCCCCATGCCGCCGGCCTGTACCACCCAGCTCGCCACGGTAGGGACGCAGAAATATCCCACCAGCCCTATGAGCATGAACACCAGATAGATGGCCGTCGATCCGTCCGGGGAGAAGACGCTCAGGGGATCTTGTATCATTTCTATCTCGCTTTGCAGCACCAGCGTCTGTATCCTGGCGAGCATCACCCCTAGCAGGTCGGAGATGGGCAGCCAGAGGTATACGCTGATATACCGTGCCAGTCACTGGACGAGCGTGCCCTGGAAACCGTCGAAGACTGAGATCGCGAAGGCTATAGGCCCCAACACGGAGAGGACGATGAGAAAGAAGGTGCGGATCGTGTCCACCACCAGCGAGGCGGCGCGGAAAAGGAACTCCATCACCTTGCGCATGATGGTCTGCACGATACTTTGCAGGGAGAAAGAGTAACAGGTGTGGGACATCCGCTGCATCACCGCGTAGTCCTCCCCGTTCCAGCCCATGTCGGCGATCTCCTTCTCCAGCTCCTCGTCCATGGGGTTGAACTCCCCTGTCACGGCCACCTTCAGGGGCATCTCGGAGAGCAGCCTGTCCTTTTCCTCCTGGAACTTCCTCACGTCGAAAGTCTGCTCGTGGAGCATGGCACCCGTTCCCTGCACGACGGGACTTAGGATACCGTTCAGGCTCCCCAGCACGATCACGTCGAAGAACAGGATGCAGATGCCCAGGCAGAAGGGGCGCAGCATGCCGAACACGTCCACCGGCTCGGCACGCGAGAGGGATTGCCACACGCGGTAGGCTATGTAGAAGAGCGCGCCCAGAGCAGCGATGGCCGTGGCCAGCGTCATCATCGGCTGGCAGAGTTCGGTCATCTCGTCATACAGCCGGTACAGGATACCGTGCAGGCTGTTGAAAGATAGGGATAGCATTACCATATAGTCTGTATCTTTTTAAAGGTTTACCAATAGCGTTCGTTCTCCCCGTAAAGCTTCAGGACCTGCTCGGTCTCGCCCTTCTCCCTGGCCCGCAGGTAGGAGACGCGTTGGTTCTTTCGGGTATAGTAGTTCACCAACGTCCTGTAATGCCTCATCTCGCGGTACACCCTTTCTATAAGGTCCAGCCGCTCCTTGTCGGTCATGGACATGCCGGTGGGGTTGATGATGTTCTTCAGCTCGGCCACGGACGCGCTGCTTTTCTTCATGATGTTGTTGTATCCGAAGGCGATGGCCTCCAGCTCCCGCTGCGTATAGTTTTCGTCGGTGAGCATCTTCCCGTAGTTCGTCACGTAGCTCTCCGAGATTTCCGAGAGCATCAGCACGGACTCCTTGACCTTCAGGCTCCCGCTCACCAGCGAGTTCACGCTCTTGAGCATGTCGTAGTATTTCCGGCTTTGCTCATAGATTTTCGAGGCCTCCTTGAAGGTGGACATGGCGTTCTGCGCCGTCTCGGAGGTCTCCACCATCTCGTTGACGCTGTTCACGATGCCCTGAGCCAGGTTGCCCGGGTCGGTCACCACCCATTGCGCGTGCAGGGCCGGTACGGTAAGTAAAAAGGCGCACAATGCGCTGAAAATTCTTCGTTTCATTGAATCGTTCTTTTAAATGTTTTACAAAGATTATTTCCTGCTGCTGTTCTTTTCGGCGGCCAGTACCCGTATGGCCTGTTCCATGCTACCGGTTTTTGCCGCCATCCGTTCCACTTCCAGCTTCTCGCCCTCCTCCGTCGTGTAGGTAAGGTACTCGGCCGTGGAGGTCTCCGTGGCATAGACGGCCGACTGCATGCCTCCCAGTCCTATTCATACCTCCTTGTACCGGCGTGAGGGGTCGTTGGCACGGTTGATGGAGAGAATCTGCGAGCATTCCTTGCCGGTCAGCCCCAAAAGGGTCTGTATCCGTTCGAACTTATTGAGGTACTTCCTCTGGTCCAGCAGGATCTTGCAGTCCGAGTTGTTGATGATGGCCTCCTTCACGATCGGGGACGAGATGATGTCGTCCACCTCCTGCGTCACCACCACGGCCTCACCGAAATACTTTCTGACCGTCTTGAAAAGGTACAAGACATAGGCACTCATATTGGCCGACATCAGGGCTTTCCAACATTCTTCGATCAGTATCATCTTCCGGATGCCTTTCAGGCGGCGCATCTTGGAAATGAACGTCTCCATGATGATGAGCGTCACCACCGGAAGCAGCACCTTGTTCGATGATATGTTGTCCAGCTCGAATACGATGAACCGTTTGTGGGTCAGGTCGATCTCCTTGTCCGAGTTCAGAAGGAAGTCATAGTCCCCTCCCTTGTAGAACGGCTCCAGCACGTTCAGGAACCCGTCGATGTCGAAGTCCTTCTCGCGCACCCTCTTTTTCTCCATCATCCGGCGGTAGTCGTCACGGACGAACTCGTAGAACCCGTTGAAGTCCGGTCGGAGCTCCGGGTTTTCCGTAATCCTGCGGATATAGGCGTTCACCGCGCCGGAAAGGGCGACCTCCTCGGAGCGTTTCGGCACCTCGTCCTCCCGCTTCCAGAGTGTCAGGATCAGCGTCTTGATGCTCTCCCTCTTTTCCACGTCGAACTGCCGGTCCTCGCTGTAGAAGGGATTGAAGGTGATCGGGCGGTCCTCCTCATACGTTATGTAGATCCCGTCCTCCCCGCGGGTGCGCTCATGGATAAGCCGGCACAGCCCCTTGTAGCTGTTTCCCGTATCCACCAGCAGGATGTGCGCGCCCTGCTCGTAATAGTTGCGCACGAGATGGTTGGTGAAGAAGGACTTGCCGCTGCCCGAAGGCCCCAGGATGAATTTGTTGCGGTTGGTCGTGATGCCCCGCCTCATCGGCTCGTCCGAGATGTCCAGGTGCAGCGGCCTGCCGCTCAGCCGGTCTGCCATCTTGATGCCGAATGGCGAGGGAGAGGACGCATAGTTCGTCTCCCCGATGAAGAGACATGCCGCCTGCTCGATGAACGTATGGAAAGACTCCTCCGCCGGAAAATCTCCCTCGCCGCCGGGAATGGCAGCCCAGTAGAGGGTCGGCGCGTCCACGGTGTTGTACCGGGGCTTGCAGCCCATCTGTGCCAGGGCCGAACCGGTGTCGTTCTTGACATTCCTCAGTCTTTCCCGGCTGTCCGCCCAGGACATGACGTTGCAGTGGCAGCGTACGGGGATCAGGCCGAAGGAATGCGCCTCGTTCAGGTATTCCTCGATCCACTGGCGGTTGATCTGGTTGACGCGGCTGTAGCGTGAGAGGGACTGCATATTCCGGGCCGTCTTCTCAAGACGCTGAAGGGTGTCGGCCGGATCGTCCATGAACACGTACTGGTTATAGATATGGTTATGGGAAAGCATCAGCCCCACGGGGGCGGCAAAGGAGAGGCGGCAGTCGCTGCGGTCGGTGGAATACTTCTCGAACCGCCCGTCCGTCCGCACCGCGGTGGGCAGGTCGTCCGCGTCGGAAAGCGTATGCACCGAGAGGATCTCGTCCCCGATACGCATCTCCGCGGGGGAAAGACTGATGTCTTTCAGTGTGGTTGTGTTCTCTTGCGAGAGGGAGAAATACTTCTCGATGATGCCGGCCTTCTTTCCGGTACCGACAATCTCGTCCGTCGTGAGGCGTTCAAGCCCCACCAGCCCTGAATCGCCCATGATGCGTTCGAACTGGTCCACGCTCTCCATGAACCGGACCACCGCCTCCCTGTCCCTGACCTCCCGGGGGATGATGGCCCCCCGGCAAAGGATGGAGAAGTTGCTCTGCTGCAGGCTTCTTTCGCGGGTAGTCCGGGTAATAAACAGGTAGGCGTAATGGTTCAGGAAGGGACGCTCGTTGAAATGCAGCTCGAAGCTGCGGTCCAGGAATCCCATGTCGTCCCGGCCAGTTACAGCCCTGTATTTTTCCTCCAGGAACCAGTCCTGTCGGTGGACGACCGTGTAGCAGGGCAGCACCTTTATGGCTTTCACCCACGCCCCGTGCATGGCGGCGTACTCTGTCGAGGTGAGGGTGAACAGCTCCGGCAGGCGTACCTTGAAGCCGACGGTCACGTCCGCATCCTTGGAGAGGATGCATCCCCTTTCGACCGAGAGGACCGGGAACTTACTTTCCAGTGTTGCCGCTTTCAGGATGTTTCTCATGACTGCTTCGTTTAAAGAGTGAAATGATACGTTTACGATTGATAATATGGAAGGGGCGGCACTTTGCCGCGGCCAGTTTCATCAGTCCGTGGGGACCGTACTTCCTGCCTAGGCGGAAGACCGCGAGGAGCAGGGTCGAGGCCGAGACTGTCCCGAAAAGGATGCAGAACCACCGGTTCACCCCGGCCATGTACAGGATGACGAACACGAGGAAGACGGAGAGCAGGCCCCCGGCAAGGACATAGAGATACTGCGCCTGCAGCCCGCTGAATTCCACGCCCCGGTCGGCTCCTTTGTTCACTTTATGTTCCATGACCGCCGGATTACAGGAAGAACGCCCTCAGGACGGTGGCAGCCACGATCAGGAACACGCAGGCTCCGAACCAGGCACCGGCAACTTTGCCCGTATCGGGATCGCCTGACGAGAACTTTGAATACACTTTTATGGCTCCGATAAGCCCGCAGAGCGCACCAGCCGCATAGATCAGCTTGGTAGCGGGATCAAAGTACGAAGTCACCATCTGCGTGGCCTGTACCAGCCCGGCGGACCCGTCACCGACGGCGAACGCGGGGGCTGTTCATGTGGCCAGTCATGCCAGCAGGAAGACCGTTTTTGCCGGTATGCGCCCGATAAGGGATACAAATACGTCCGTCACTTTGCTCAGAGGGGAGAATCTTAAAAATGAATGGGATCTTGAATGTATCATTGTTTTTATACCTGTATGATTAAAATGTTAGACTTTCTTTTTTAACAGGCCGCAGGCCGGATGCCCGCGGCTTGTCCTTGCAACCACATGTTTACTGTCGGCATCAGCCGGAATCATAATAACCTCGCATAGTTACCTCCTTCCTTAATTGTTCGTCACTCGTGTTATTCTCTCTTCAGAATGGGATGTCCACCGGATCATCCCGAGTCATAATATCCGTTTGTCATTGTACTTTTTCTTTGGATGGTTGTATGTACGGACCAGCCCCGGTCCTTTTTCCCTTTCCGCTACCGGAAGAAATCATCCTGAGTCGAAATATCCGTTTGTCATACTTCTTTTTTTACCTGTTTAACGTAATGTCAGTTTTCTTCGGGGACGGGATTCCGGGATCATCCCGAATCGCAATATCCGGTCATCGTTACCTCCTTCTTTTAAATCCGATTTTGCCGCCCGGCGGCTTTTGTTTTCTTGGAAAAATGTCCGCGATGCGGATCAGCTTGAATCATGATACTTCGCCATATACACTATATTGTTGGTTATCGGGGTATGAAATCCATGATATCGAAATCCTTGATAATGCTTTCCCTGTCCTTTCCCGCCAGCAGGGGCGGCTCCCTGCCACTGTCCACATACAGTCCGATATACCGTTTCAATGTCTCGTCACTGCCCAGGATGCCGGCCTGCAGAAGCCGTTCTACGTTGGTCCCCTCCAGCCGTTCCAGTGTCTGGCGGGCATGGGACTGTTCCGGTTCCGAAAGGCGGTCCGTGGTCATGAACCTGGAGAGCAGGTCCATGTCGTCGAAGGTCACACCTCTGGCACGGTGCGGATCGGGACGTTCCACATAACCGGTGATCTCGTAGCGTTCCGGCACTTCCCCGTCCTCCGGTCTCCCGAAAGGATTGGGGAATTCGGACACAGACGCCTTTTTCTCTTTCATGACCGTATCCGTCCGCTTTTCGCTTATCGCGTATTCTTCATCCATAGGCGGGGATTGCCATAACCGGTACCGGCTCCTGCCGATGACAGCTTCCTCAGACGTTTCCTCCCGTGGCTCCGTCGGTTCTTCCTCCACCGGGAGACCGGAGGCAGGACGCTGGCCTCCCCTCCATTTAAGGACGCTGCCCGTGTGGACATACTTCTCTATGCTCAGGTAGGAGGCATACAGGAACAGAAGAATGAATGCGTATTCCATATGTCTATTGTATCCCGTTTTTATATGTCGAAGCCACCCCGTCATAGCTCCTACTGTCTATAGCAAGAGGGACAGTCATGGGACAGTCATCCTTGCGTCGGCAGGATTCAATGAAACGCTCCGCGTCTTCTTCCGACACAGACCACAGATATTCCTCACAAACCGTATTTTTCATTGCCACACCGCAACTTGCATTCACCCTTTCAATATTCCCGTATAGGGAACGGATGTTCTTCTTTTTCTTCATTGTCTATTGTTTCTTTTTTAATCCAGTTGTTTCTTGTAGAATTCCTTTATCTTCTCTATCAGACCACCTTTTTCCTTGAAATGGTCAATTATGATCCTGCTGGCCATGCCCGAGATTGAAAGATTCTTACGACGGACGATCCAGACAAAATCGGCCAGAAGCCTGTACGCTTCGCTGTCGATATGCAGGGGGTTGCGTCCGGAAGATAAGAAATTGTTCAGGTGTGCTCCTATGTATTCCTCAATATCCTGTTCAGTAAACGCTTTCCGGATATCCGGAGGTGAGGTTCTCTCTCTCAGAGGCGGAGGTTCTTCTTCCGGAGACGGGCTCTCCTTTGCCGGAGGTGATAATGCCCCGGAAGAGTCGCGGCTGTGTATTTTAACGGCGGGCATGGCACCCACGGCATCCAGAAAGCTTTTCTCATCAATCCGGAAATGTCCCGCCTTTTCCATTCCGGGCTTTTCCATACTATACATTTTATGGGATTGAATACTTTTCCAATCCGCAGATGCCGCAGATCTCGTCCACCAGTTCCATTAGCCCCGAACCTTTTACCTGCCGGTTATCCGGTGGGAACAGGGTGGAACGGAAAATGCTGTCCTGCATGCAACTCAGTTCCTTGTTGTAACGCTTCGTGTCCGGAACGCGCGTTGTCATCAGATGCTGGTCCGATGCCTGTATGACCTTGTTCCATGCCTCGTAGGCATCCTTGCGCTCCCGTTTGTCGAGCATGTTTCAGAAGAGATGGACGCCTTTGAGCGGACAGTTCCCGCGGGCAATCAGTTCCTCCCGGGTTACAGTGGCGAACTGCAGGGAGCTCTGCATCACGACATTGTCCGCTTTGAGCGGAATGAAGATATGGTGCATGGAGGCCACAGTCTGGATCACGCCTATGCTGCGAAGCGTACCGGGAAGATCGAACAGCACGATGTCGAATACCATATCCCGTTCCCTCGCATAATGGTAAAAGTCCTCCACGGCGTGCTCCGGGTCGCTTTTGATGATAGGATAAGCCATTTTTTGGAACTGTTCGTGCTGGCGGTAAAGGGCTACTTTCAAGGAGTCGTTCTCCTTGACGCATTCCATGTCACGGTCTCTCATCAGGCCGATACTGTGCTGGGGTGAGTCGCAATCCACCACGGCGATGTTGTATCCCCGGCGGTAGTGCAGAATGCCAGCCGTGAGTACGGTGAAGGCGGTCTTGCCTACTCCTCCCTTCTGGCTGGCGAATGCGATAAATAAAGGTTCTTTTTCCATTGCATCTTTTTTAAATGGTTATACTTGCAGGGGATTCCTGCCGTTTCATGTCACAAAGGAAATAACAAGCGGAACATCCTCAAATACCCTGTCATGTATTGTCATGGATAGTCAGTTTTTGTCATGGCGGAAGGGGCGGTGAAAAGAAAAAAAGGCTTTCCCGAAGGGAGTCGTGAAGCCAGCCCTCCTCCGGAAAACAAGATACGGCGGACATCCGATGCCGTGAAAAAAGAAAAATCCCCACCGGTAAAAGCTGGTGGGGATCCGATAATAAAGGAGCAGGCTTCTCAGCCCTTGATGTAACCGTATTTTTTCAGGTCCTCCATGAAGTGTTCGGGCGTGTCGGTCCTCACCGTCACCCCATGCAGTTCCCTGTACCGCCCGGAGAAATTCACCATGTACTCCCCGTCGGTGCACTCGCTGTCAAACCAGCTACCCTCACGCAGGACGCGTACAAATTCGGAAGGGTCGGAGGCGGCAATCCTGCCGCCATCCGCCAAAATATACATATGCTTGTTCATGCCGATAATTTTTTAGTCCTCAGTTTATAATATAGTTTCTGTTCATCGTCCAGAAAGGGGATGTCCCGGAGCGCGGTAGCCGCAGGCACTTGCCCCCTTGTGGCAAAGGTAACCAATTTGTGGAGAAACAGCACCCAATTTCGCATTTTTGTGAAGTTGGTCGTTCCCGAATGCTGGCGGAACTCGACCGTCTTGTGCCGTGAATAGGCTTCGAGATTCACCTTGTGGTAACGGTTGCCGATTCGGCTTTTCAACTCGTCCACCGTCCGGGCGGAACGTATCATCTCATCAGATACATGACCCAATCCCTTGCAATAGTAGTTGTCCCTGCGGGATGCCGGCATAAACTTGTCGATGACTGGTTCCAAATGCTTGTAACTCAGGGCCAGGTTACGCCAGGTCGCCATGCTGAAACCGGCGGCATCGATATGCACGTGAAGCCCGCAGCTCTCGTTCACCTTCACCTCACACAGGTCAAGCACCCAGCAGACCTTCTCCAGTTCCCGTAACCCGGCTTCACCGACCAGGATCGGACTGACCAGCTCGAAGGTGTCGTTGCCGTTCAGGCTGCTGTCCGTCACGAGCTTCCAATGCGGACGGATGGTATGGTTGTAGCCTTCCACCGTAACCTCGATACCGACCTCCCTGAGCTCGCGTGCGAGCCGTTCACGGGAGCAGTTGTAAGCCTCGATCTCGATACCGAACTTGCGGTTGAAAGTGTAATCCAATATGGCTGTCGCCGGATGGATATTCAGACCATCCTCACGTTCACTCATCCGGCGCAGGGCGTTCACTACAAAACCGTAATTGCCGTTGGTCACCATTCTTGCGATTTCTGCGCGGGGAACCCCCAAAAGGAACAGCTGCCGGATCTTACTCGTCTTCGTTGTCTCTTGTGCTAAAATGCTTCTAATTTGCTCGTTCATAACTTGTTACCTCCTTTATGATTCTACTACTAAGGTAATGCTTTTATAGGAGAAGACGTAATCATAAGAGCTTTATTATCATGTTATTAGCTTACTTTATCTTAGACTAAAACTCCTTATTTGAGGTCTCCGGATCTTGTCTGCCGTAAGTCCAGGATGACAAAAGGCGGCAATATATCGTAACAGCCGGATAGCAGTATATCATGATATGATAAGCCGCATAGGACGTGATATAAGAATAGGGATAGGCGGAGCTATGCAGATAGCGGTATAACGGGTTAACCGAATAACGATATATCATGATATGACGAGCCGCATAGGGCGTGATATCGGAATAGGGATAGACGAATCTATGCTGATGGTGGTATAACGGGTTAGCCGGATAGCGATATATCATGATATGGCGAGCAACGTAGGACATGATATCGGAATAGGATAGGCGAAACCACGCCGATAGTGGTATAGCGAATTAAAGACTATGGGCGAGACATTCCCCCAAAAAATCGGTGAATAATGCTGCCAATCAATGATATTTCAATCTCCGGTTCTTTTTTATATGGCTATATATTTATAGCACTATCGCAAATAACCATATAGCCGGCATGAAATATTTGCCTTCAAAAGAACGGAAATGCGGAAAAGTCGGCAGAAAACGTATGCGTTTTCCCCTTGACAAAAGGCTTTATAGCATTATATGGATATAGCGTGATATTCAAAACGTGGTCCGCTCCTGCGGACAGCAAGTTGTCTTTTCGTTTAACGAAAACCAAACGGTTTAACGGTAAAAACACCGCCAAACCGTTATCTATTCCAAGCTCCGGAGTCGACATGAAATAAAAGAGAAAGCGCATACCTAAATAAAAACATCTTATTGTAGGTATTGAAGAAGAATTCCAGACAAGCTAATTTTACAGATAAATCATATCAATATTATCAGAAAACAATGATACTATTCTCCTAATCTGGAGGGAAAAAAGAATAAAATTACTCATTGGTCTAATGGAATGTATGCTTTAAAACTGTCTGGTCAGTTAGGAGAGAAGCTTTTTAACACCACACAGGTGACTTACACTTATTGTACCAAATAAAGCGCATGCAGATATTCTCGACTTTAAGGCAGAACGTTATATTTTTGCTGGCATTAAAGAGGTTTCTTTCAACTCTTCTTTTAATGATCACTTGAATAATAAGGTTTTGATGACTTATGGGATTAAGGAAACTCATTCTATTTTTAATACCGAAAAATAATCTTTTCTTTTTGCTTAAACAAACTTTCAATGCGAACGATTGCGTTATAATACTTTCAATATTCAATCACTCATAAACTAGTACCATACTTAAGATAGATCTCATAACAAGTAGAATTCATCAATAGACTTTCTCATATTTTGTAAACTCAACATATAGTAGCTAGTATGCGGTGAATTAGCCGAATTACAAAGTTTTATACAAATCGGAAAAGCACAAAAATAAAATGAATTATATAGCTTTCTTTAATTACCTCCTTACCTACTTGTTGATTCAAGTTATAAACTATTAATTAGAGTGACTTGCGACTATAATAGATTTCCTCCCAAAATGTGGAGATATTACAGTCAAATGTACGCACGTTCCATATATTTTTCCCTCCGTTTCCCATACCATGCGTACCTACTGATTAGTGATCTATAATAAGGAGCGGATATACGACCATTTCCAATTATGCTTGCTGCAAGTATTGGCTACACAAGCATCAGTTATATGACAAGTTCTTTATCAACTTGGGTACGACAGACAAAATACTTGTTTTCTTTCGTTTCTGTATCAATCAAAGGATACCCCATAACACATATGGGTGGAAACACTCTTGCCCCATGTATTATTTTTTTTGTAACGGTCATTAATAGTTTCGGATCAGCAGTTCGTCTACGGTTTCCCTCTTCTCTGCTATGGAACATACCGGTGGAGAAGATGCTCGGCCTCTGGATATGGCAGCTGTCGTACAGGTCGTTGAATAAGTTGTTCTCCGGACTCTTCCGACGGCGATCTGAGTTGAAGAGCATTCCTTTGCCACCTTTCTCTCCCAATCCTTGCATAATCCGGCCAGCTCTATTTGGCAGTCGTCATCGAAGTCGTCCGGCATGTAGGCTATGCAGGCTCCGGCTTCGTTGACGGGTTTGTAGGGCGTGTGGCGTATGACGCGGTAGACATTCACCAAGCTTTCGTTCGAGTTGTTGATCACGCAACGGATATGGGGATAGTTCTGTCTTAGTCTGAATACGGGGCGCGGGCTTCGACAAAGGGTTCCACATATGTTTCTATTTCCGTGATATTTTCCGTTCAGTACCTCTCTTCCCTTATGAACGTTCCGTCCTCTGAATATA
>ERZ824522.1021-NODE-1021-length-21069-cov-7.045827_pt1 | contig 21069 bp, 20 predicted proteins | sample MGYA00519935_ERZ824522 | MGnify/ENA primary metagenome ERZ824522 (study PRJEB31778, sample SAMEA3449160) | human gut metagenome | biome: human gut; feature: human-associated habitat; material: faeces | place: United Kingdom | collected 2010/2012 ...
GCATTGAACTGTTTTCTGGAAGTCAGACGGTTTCATCAATCTCACCCCCTTTCCGCTATGACGTGAAAAGTGGTTCTCCCTCTTTCCGCACCATATAGGGAACGGCAGGTGTGATTTGTTAAGTTGAGAACTCAAAAAATCCAAAATTTTTCCAGAATGAAAAAAGCCCGCACAAAACAGACTGTTTGCACGAGCGAATGAATTTATATATCTAATTAACGATTTTATTGATTGCTTTTTCCATTTATAGCCGATAGATTTCTTTAAAACATTCCATGAAACATACTCCTTGATTTACACATCAAAATTATTTTCCAAAATCATAAAGTATATTTCTAAATAATTTCTAAATGTACCATAGACTTCTTTGTTTGATGTGGATAGCATAAAAACCTTATGATACAATATCTAATTAAAGGAGATGAAATCACATGAATAAAATTGCTATTATTGAAGATGATATAGACATTTGCAATATGATTGCAAAATTCTTAGAAAATAATAAATATATCGTTCATTATGCCTTGAATGGTGCAGAGGGAATAGAATTATGTAAATCGCTTGTTCCAGATTTAATAATACTTGATATTATGTTACCGAAGTTAAATGGAAATGATGTATTACAGAGATTGCGTAAATTTACAAACGCTCCTGTCATTGTTGTTTCCGCCAAAACAATGGTACAGACAAAAATAGATTTATTAAAATTAGGTGCTGATGATTATATGACTAAGCCGTTTGACCTGCATGAGCTTCTTGCTCGTATTGAAGCAAATTTGAAAAGGACTTCAAATACGTCCTGTCAAAATGATACTTTGACATATAGAGATATTGAAATCAATAACTCTCTAGTTTATATCAAAGAGGTATTAGTATCTTTTACATCAACCGAGTTAAAGATTTTAAGACTATTATTGCAATATCCGCAAAAAATTTTTTCAAAGCAAAATTTATATGAATCCATTTGGAATAATACTTATGCTTATGATGATGATACGATAAATACCCATATCAGTCATATTCGTAAAAAAATTAAGGCGATTACAAATGAAGATTATATACAAACCATTTGGGGAATCGGTTATAAAATTAAATAACTTTAGATTTTCTTTAGACTTATTAGATATAGTGGCATAGAAAGGAGTGTTTAGAATGACAAAATTTATATGCGAAACAAAAAATCTAAGCAAAAAATATAAAGATTTCTATGCTTTAAAGAATGTGAACTTAACTATTCCAAAAGGAGAAATCTACGGTCTTGTAGGCGAAAATGGGGCAGGAAAAACGACTTTAATCAGGTTATTAACAGGTCTTAATTTTAAGAGCGAGGGAGAAATTATCCTATTTGGACATAAGGATAATCTGCAACATGAAAGGTCAAAAATCGGTTGCACGATTGAAATGCCTGCGTTATATAAGGATATGACAGCTTCTCAAAATTTGGAAGTACAAAGAATACAACGAGGTATTCCAAATAAAAAATGTATTACCGATACTCTAGAGTTGATAGGCTTATCCAATGCTGGTAAAAAAAGAGTAGCAAACTTTTCTTTAGGAATGAAACAAAGGCTTGCTTTAGGCGTTGCATTATTAGGCGAGCCAGAATTTTTGATTTTGGACGAACCCGTCAACGGACTTGACCCAACAGGAATTATTGAATTAAGAGAACTTCTTAAAAAATTAGTAAAAGAACGAGAGGTAACGATTTTAATATCCAGCCATATATTAAGTGAATTACATCAGCTTGCTACCTGTTACGGATTTCTTCATAAAGGAGAACTTTTGAAACAAATTTCTACCGAAGAATTAAACGAAGAATGTAAACGCCATATTTGTTTAAGGACAGATAATATCCAAAAAACCACTCTTTTATTAGAGCAAAAGGGAAATATTAACAATTACTCCGTTTACCCCGATAATTCTATTCGGATATACGAGTGCTTAGATAATGTAAGAATGATTTCTAAATTACTATCCAGTAATGGAGTTATTATTGATGAAATTTCTGTGCAAGGAGAAAATTTGGAAACATACTTTGAAAATCTAATAGGGGGACGAAAAAATGTTTAATCAAATAAGAGCAGAATTTTATAAGTTATTTCATACAAAGGCATTGTACTTAACCTTTGCTTTGATTTTAGCAGTCTTTGGAATTTTCTCCATAGGCGGTCAGCAACAATTTGTGGCATCAAGTTCAAGTTTAGACGAAACATGGAAAATAGGAGAAACTGTTGGATTTCTTGCTCGTGCTTATAGCGATACAGCACACCCATTGATTGAAGAAATAATAAGGACAGCCACATCTTATACTGTATTTTTCTGGCTGATTGTTCTTATATTTTCTGTCATTTTCTTTTCAAGAGAATATACGGATTCAACAATTAAAATTGCAATCGCAAGCGGACAAAGCCGAATTAAGTTTTTTGTTGCGAAATATATTGTGATTTCGATTACCAGTATATTTCTATACTTTTCATTTATTATGATTGCATTTATAATAGAATGTGCGAAATTTAATATTCCAATACAACTGTTTCCAATGCTGAAAATTGCAGGACTAAATTGTATGATTATGGGAGCATTTATCGGAATTACACTTATGTTATGTGTAATATTCAAACATACGGCAATCGTTGTAGGTGCTATGTCATTGTTTACATTTAGCGGACCGCTTATCTATATGATGACATGGGATAATATGTCAACTCAATCATGGAGAGTTCTAACCTATTTAAAAATAAATCCTATGTATTACTGGATGAATACCTGTTCTTATAATATGATAAATAATTTAGAAATCAATATTTTGATTTATTTCGTGGGAACTGTAATTATTACATTTCTTGTTTCAGCATTGATACTAAGAAAGCAAGAAATACGCTAATCATAACAGAAAGGGGAAATGCGAATATGTTATATTTCTTATTGATTTGCTTTATTTTCATATTAGCATTTTCCTTATTCTCTATTATCAGAACAATTCGCAACATAAATAAGCAAATAAAGCAACAACGGAAAATACGAGTATCTTTATCAAATAGGGACATTGAAGAATTAGCTTATGCAATCAATCAAAAAGATAATCTACATAAAAAATTACAGGTTCAAATTAAGCAGGAAGAAGAACAGTTAAAACAGTCTATATCTAATATAAGCCACGATTTAAGAACACCTTTGACATCTATACAAGGCTATTTAACACTTCTGCAAGAATGTGAAGATAAACAGGAACAAGGACAATGCATTAAAATCATTAAGGCAAAAACAGATTATCTCACGGATTTAGTACAAGAGTTTTATGATTTATCTGTGATAGAAAATGAGCAAGTTGATGTTGAATGTGAGCGTGTTGACATAAATAGAATTGTTACAGATTGCTTAATTGAAAAGTATTATGAATTTGGAGAAATCCAACCAACCATTCAAACAGAAAATACTCCTGTATGGATATACGGAAATAACCTTATCTGTAAACGAATTATTGAAAATTTAATTGTAAATGCACTTCGTTATTCAGATAATTACATTGAAGTTTCTATCAATCAAAAAGGAGTGTTCACAATTAAAAATTCAACAAAATCCCTTGATGATATTGATGTAAACTTATTATTTAACAAGTTTTATACTGTTGATAAATCACGCACCAAAGGAAGTTCTGGTCTGGGCTTGTATATTGTAAAGGAATTGCTGAAAAAGATTGACGGTAAAATTGAAAATGTAAGTTACGAAAAAAATATTTTGTCTATTAGCATTTGTTTTCCCTTGTATAATGATAAAAAGTTACTGTGATCAGAACATCTGAATACAGTAACTTTTTTAGTAGCTTTAACTCTCTTTTATAAGTTTTTCAAAATATTCTCTTTTCTTCTCTGGAAGTTGATTTAAAAATTCTTCCAGCCATTTTTCTTCTTCTTCTAAAATTCCCTCGTCCTCATAATACTCTGGATATTCCAAATATATTTCATGTTCTCTTTCTTCTCGTTCTTCGTCAGCTTGTGCTAAGTCCATATATTTTCCAATAAGGAATTGAAGATATTGACTATACCCAAGAGAACTAACTAAATAAGTAATTCGTTCATAGTCTTTCAATGTCATTTCTTTTTTTCCAGTTAAAAGGTCATGGTCGTAAGAAGAACAAACTTCTAAAAATTCCTGTTCCTGCGTTTCTGCTTTTTTCATTGTTCATACGGAATTTTCCATAAGGTAAGAGGTCAGCAGAAGTAGAAGCGATACCCTCAATATCGGTACGAATTATCTTTACCACTTCATTTTTCTTGTATAACTTGCCCTCAACCAATACCGCATTATCATTTAAGGAAATGATGTCAAAGGCAGTATCTTTCAAAGTAGCACTTCCTTGTGGCTTTGTATCGCCCGTTTCTAAATCTCGTTTCTGAATTTTGACACCGCCACGGATAACCTTGTCTGATACGGAAAACTGGTTACTTCCAGTAAGTACGGCAAGGTCGCCGTCCTCTGTAATTTGTGTAAGGTATAAGCCCTTAATCTGTTCGGACTTATCGCCAGCCTGCATATATGCACCGTCCAGCAAGTAACCGTTTGGAGCTTTTGTTTCTTCTACGGTTAGTGTTCCAAGTGGAAGAACTGCCTTGCCGTCCTGCATCTGTATTGATGTCGATACAATAGGCAGTTTCGCCCTCGACTTTCATATAGCCCTCATTGAATGTCGAACCGATAGAACCGTCATTCATTACTTTTTCAATGATACCGACACGCTCTGCACTTTCCGTCCAGTATTGCTTACTTTCTGCATGGACGGGTGTAGTCGGTAAAGCAGTAACGACAGTTGCAAGAGCTAAGAAGCCCGTACACAATCGTTTCCATGTCTTTTTCATAAATCTAATGCTCCTTTCATTTTGGGTATAAAAATAGACGCTCATTTCTGAACGTCTACATTATTGAAAGGCTTTTCCTCTCACACATATTTTATTTTAATAGGTACAACAGTTGCCTTTCTCCTTGTATTTTCGTTGTTTTCATTACTTGCGTTATCTACAACCCCCATGTCCCGGATCAATTACAACAACTTTGCCATTTTTAGTTTTAACATTTTTATTTTCTTTTTCCATTTCAACTGTAGCTACCTTATCCATGTTGCAGGCTATTATTGTCATTGACACGAGAAGAACCACGGACATTACCATATTGATTTTTATTTTATTTTTAAACATAAACATTCCAATTTTTTTTCTACAATATATGAATTTCTAAGCATAAAAAGAACGCAGAACTATTTAAACTTCCATCTAAATTATTCTGCGTTTCTAATATGATTTTTATTCTATTATGATTTAATTTAAAATCTTATTTTAATTCTGTAAAGGCATTTGCAAGTTCTGCAAACTCTTCCAAAGTCAATGCCTCACCTCTTATAGTTTCCGGTTTTCCTATTTTTTCTATGGCCTTAACTATCTGTTCCTTAGAAAAACTAAGCTCCGGTGAATTTTTCAATCCGTTAACTAATGTTTTTCTTCTCTGATTAAAAGAAGCTCTTATGATTTTAAACATTAATTTTTCATCTGCCACATTAACTGTAGGTTCTTTATGTCTTGTTAGCTTTATTACCGCTGAATCAACATTTGGTCTTGGCATAAAACATGTTGCTGACACATTAAGAATAACCTTTGCAGTGGCATAGTACTGAACTGCCAATGACAATGCCCCATAATCCTTTGAACCCGGTCCTGTCTGCATTCTGTCCGCCACTTCTTTTTGAACCATTATTGTAATGCTGTCAATTGGCACACCACTCTCAAACAATCCCATAATAATAGGTGTTGTTATGTAATATGGCAAATTGGCAACAACCTTAATTGGTTTACCATTATTCTTTTCCTCTGCTAAAGATTTTATGTCAACCTTTAGCACGTCCTGATTTATAACTTCCACATTATCATATTCTGACAATGTATCTTCCAAAATAGGAATTAACATCTTATCAATTTCCACAGCCACAACCTGTCTTGCAGCTTCACAAAGATACTGTGTCATCGTTCCTATTCCCGGACCGATTTCCAAAACGAAATCATCTTTTGTTATTTCAGCTCCTCTGATAATACTTTCCAATACATTTGAGTCAATTAAAAAGTTCTGTCCGAATTTTTTTTGGAAAGCAAAGCTATATTTATTTATTATTTCCTTTGTTGCACTTGGTGTTCCAAGATATGCCATTAATCAAACCTCTTTCTGCCTATTCCATAAAGGTCTTTTGCATTATTTGAAGTAATATCAATAACTTCTGCAGGGCTAATGTTCTTAATCTCTGCTATTTTGTTTACAACGTAAGGCAGATTAAAGGAATCATTTCTCTTTCCTCTGTTTGGTTCCGGTGTTAAATAAGGACAGTCTGTTTCTATTACCATTCTATCCATTGGCATATATTCTACAACTTCCACTAATTTCTTAGCATTTTTAAATGTTACTACACCACCGATTCCTAGATAAAATCCCATATCAAGGAATTTTTCTGCCATTTCCTTTGTGTAAGAAAAACAATGAATTACTCCACCGATTTCATCAGCCTTGTTAGCCTTCATAACTTCATATGTGTCATTTGCCGCATCACGGCTGTGAATAATGATCGGTAATTCAGCCTCTCTTGCAATATCCATTTGCTTTTCAAACCATTCTATCTGCTGCTCTTTATTATCATTCCAATGATAATCCAAGCCTATTTCGCCTACTGCAACGATTTTAGGCTTGTAAATGCTTTTCTTAAGCCACTGATAATCTTCTTCCGTAAGTTCTGAAACTTCATCCGGATGAACGCCTAATGCTCCATAAACATATGGAAAACGTCTCACAAGACCTATTGTGCTTTTACATGATGACATACTTGCGCCTACGTTTACGATATATTCTACACCTCTGTTTTGCATTCTCTCTAATAACTTTTCTCTGTCATCATCGAATGCTTCATCGTCATAATGTGCATGTGTATCAAAAATCATATTTCCTCCGATTTAGCAGATTTCGCTTCCACTAACAATATCTTTATCAACTGTTACAACTGAAAGGTTTCCTTCGTCATCTCCTGCTGCCAAAATCATTCCCTGTGATTCCACTCCACAAAGCTTACATGGTTTTAAGTTAGTAATAACGGCAACTTTCTTTCCTACCATTTCTTCAGGTTTATAGTATTTTGCAATACCTGAAACAATCTGTCTTGTTTCTGCTCCAATCTTAATCTGCGAAACTAAAAGTTTCTTAGCCTTTGGAACAGGTTCACACTTAATTACTTCACCTACCTGAATCTGAACCTTATCAAAATCATCTATTGTAATTTCAGGTTTCTTTTCAACTTCAGGATATTTTTCCTCTGCTGTTTCAGCCTTCTGAGCTGCCTTAATTTCTTCTACCTTTTCCATAACATCCTTAATATCCATTCTTGCAAATAAGATTTCCGGTTTTTCTGTTACTTTGTTGTCTGATGGGTATTTGCCAAATTCTGTCATGTCTTCAAAAGCTCTTGGCTGTGCATTAATCTGAGCCAGAATCTTCTTTGATGTTTCAGGCATAAATGGCTCTAATAGGCTTGCGCCAATTGTAATACCTTCAATTAAGTTATAAAGTACTGTGGCAAGTCTGTCCTGCTTATCTTCTTCCTTAGCAAGTGCCCAAGGCATTGTTTCATCAATGTACTTATTACATCTCTTAAATAATGTGAAGATTTCTGTAATTGCATCTGCAACTCTTAACTTATCCATCTTTTCAGCTGCCTTAACAGGTGTATCCAAAATAACCTTCTTAAAGTCATCGTCAACTTCTTCGTCAACTCCCTTGTTGCTTACAACTCCGTCAAAATACTTATTTGACATTGAAATTGTTCTGTTAACAAGATTTCCTAATGTATTAGCAAGGTCTGAGTTCATTCTCTCAACCATTAATTCCCAAGTAATAGTTCCATCATTTTCAAATGGCATTTCATGAAGCACGAAATATCTTACGGCATCAACACCAAAAAGATTTGCCAAGTCATCCGCGTAAATAACGTTACCCTTTGACTTACTCATTTTTCCGTCACCCTGTAATAACCAAGGATGTCCGAAAATCTGCTTTGGAAGTGGAACATCTAAAGCCATAAGCATAATTGGCCAATAAATAGTATGGAATCTTAAAATATCCTTTCCAATAAGGTGAAGGTCGGCCGGCCAATACTTATCATATAAAGGATCATTGTTTCCATCAACATCATATCCCAAACCTGTAATGTAGTTGGATAATGCATCAATCCATACATAAACTACGTGTTTTGGATCAAAGTCTACAGGAATTCCCCATTTAAATGATGTTCTTGATACACATAAATCCTGTAATCCCGGAAGAAGGAAGTTATTCATCATTTCATTCTTTCTTGATTCAGGCTGAATAAATTCAGGATGTGTGTTAATATGTTCAATTAATCTGTCTGCGTATTTGCTCATTCTAAAGAAATATGCTTCTTCCTTTGCAGGTGTTACTTCTCTGCCACAGTCAGGACACTTTCCATCTACTAACTGTGATTCTGTAAAGAAAGATTCACATGGTGTACAGTACATTCCTTCATAATGTCCCTTATAAATATCTCCCTGATCATATAGTTTCTTAAAAATCTTCTGAACCTGTTTTTCATGGTCTGGATCAGTTGTTCTAATGAATTTATCATATGATGTATTCATTAAATCCCAGATTTCCTTAATAACACCGGAAACATTATCTACAAATTCCTTTGGTGTAATTCCTGCTTCCGCAGCCTTTAATTCTATTTTCTGACCGTGTTCGTCAGTTCCTGTCTGGAATCTTACATCATATCCCTGCTGTCTTTTAAATCTTACAATACTGTCAGCCAAAATTGCTTCATAAGTATTACCAATATGAGGCTTTCCTGATGTGTAAGCAATGGCTGTTGTTAAATAATACGTTTTACTCATTTTCCTGCCAATTTCCTTTCCAAAATAAGAATTTCAAATACAATAAACGCCCTCATCATAAAGACGAGAGCGTAAACTTCGTGGTACCACTTTACTTTATCGGAATAGTATTCTTAATAATTACAAAACACATTCCAACCTTATTTACACTATAACGGGTGTTCCCGTCACCGGCTTATGTAGCACTCACCGATGCCATTCGGGGGCCATCTTCACCTTACTCTTCACTGCCTGTTCTCACCATTTCAGACTCTCTGTATGCTATCTTTAAGGATACTCTTCCCTTCACTATGTTTACCATCTGCTAACAATTCTATTATTTAATGGCAAATTTGTCAATTTTAATTTTAATTACACAGCTTATCTGTTAACAATATATATCAATATTATAGGACTTTAATTTTGACATTATGGTGCCTTCTACACTTTCTTCCATAATTAATCCGGTAAACTCGTCTATGCCGGCATATTTGTAATTGCCATCCTTAGAAAGTTTCTCTCTTTCCATAAGCATATAACACTCATTACTTACTTCCATTACAGACTTCTTTGTTAATGCATCTTCCGTATCATATGTATAGACTCTGTTTCTGTTGACATCTATTCCAACCACTCCCATAAATGCCTTATCAAACTGATAGTTAGAGATATTTCTGTTAGTTATTGTTCCAACGAAACCATCTCTGCCCCTGTTTAATTTTCCACCAAGGAAAATAAGTTTAGTCTTGGTATCCTTCTCATAAAGCATTATAAGTATGGCATCAATCATATTTGTAACAACTGTAACCGGTCTGTCTGCCTCAACTATAAGTTTTACCAGTTCAATATTTATGGTTGAAATATCAAGAAAAATAACATCGCCGTCCTGAATTATTTCATAGGCCCTTTTTGCTATTACACGCTTCTCTTCTACGTTCTTACCTATTCTCTGTGAAACATATCTGTCATGACTGTTTGTCCTGACTCTTACTGCCCCACCATAAGTCTTCTTTAACATTCCGTCTTTTTCTAAATGAGCTAAGTCTTTTCTAATACTATCCTCTGTTACTCCAAATTTTTTACTTAAATTTTTTACTCTTACTGAACCTTCTCTGTTTACTATTTCAACAATTGTATTTTGTCGTTCTCTTGCAAGCATAACTTCCCCCTTCTTCGTACATTAATCTATACTCTATATTTTTAATATTTTCAGGGGTTTGTCAAGGGTTACATAACTTTTTGTATAAAACTACTTATTTTTCGAAAAAAATAGAAAGGAAAAGAGCAATTACACCAAAGATTTCTCCCAGTTATAATTGCTCTTCGTTAACAAACCAAAAATATGCATTTATTTATTGATTTATGACTATCCTAAAATTTCTAAAACTTCTTCCTCTGTTACACATGCCATAACTTTATCAGCTAATGCCTTACATTCATCCATTGTGCAATCGGAAATAGTCTTTCTTGTCTTTAATACACTTGTAGCACTTACACTAAATTCATCTAAACCAAATGCTAAAAGAAGTGGGATAAGTTTTGAATCTGCTGCTGCTTCTCCACACATACCTACCATAATTCCCTCTTTCTTACCACATTCGATAATACGCTTAATTGCTCTAAGTACTGCCGGATTATATGTTGAATAAAGATATGCAACCTTTGCATTTCCTCTATCTACTGCCATTGTGTATCCTGTAAGATCGTTTGTACCGATACTAAAGAAAGCTGCTTCTTTTGCAAGAGCATCTGCCATCATACAGGCTGCAGGTGTTTCCATCATTACACCAACTTCAATGTTCTTATTGTAAACTACGCCTTCCTTATCTAATTCAGCCATAATGTCTTTGATCATAGCCTTAACCTGTCTTAATTCATCAACACCTGTTACAAGTGGAACCATAATCTTAATCTTTCCAAATGCACTGGCTCTAAGCAAAGCTTTTAACTGAATCTCATAAATATCTTTTCTCTGTAAGCAATAACGAATAGCTCTAAAACCAAGGAATGGGTTGTCTTCATGTTCCAATCCAAGATATGGAACATCCTTGTCACCACCGATATCAAGTGTTCTGATGATAACCGGTTTTCCTTTCATCTTTTCTGCTACTTCCTTATATGCTTCAAACTGTTCTTCTTCTGTAGGCATAGAACCTCTATCCATAAATAAAAATTCTGTTCTGAAAAGCCCAATACCTTCGCCATCACATTCAACAGCCTTGTTAGCATCTGCAGGTTTTCCAATATTACATACTAATTCAACTTTTACGCCATCCTTAGTCTGTGAAGGCTTGCCTGCATATTCTTTTAACAATGCCTTTTCATTCTGATAATCGCTGTACATCTTTTTGAACTTTTCAACTGTTTCATCATCAGGATTTAAAATAGCTTCTCCACTTGTTCCGTCAAGAACTACCTTATCTCCATTCTTAGCAATACTGCAAATATTTTCAATACTTAATACTGCAGGTACTTCCATTGCTCTTGCAAGAATAGCTGAATGAGATGTTCTTCCACCTACTTCCGTAAGAATACCTTCGATGTTCTCCGGATTAATTCCTGCTGTCATAGAAGGTGTTAAATCTCTTGCTACGATAACTGTTCCTGCGGGTACCTGTGAAATATCAACGTCTTCTATTCCCAATAAAATCTTAAGCATTCTTGTCTTAATATCTCTAAAGTCTGTTGCTCTCTGCTGAAGTAATTCATCAGGAATCTGTGAAAACATTTCTGCTGTCTGCTCTAATACCTGCTCTACAGCCATTTCTGCTGTAATCTTTTCACTAATAATCAAAGCTGAAATCTGTTCTTCAATCATTGGATCCTGAAGCATCTGGATATGACCTCTTAAAATATCAGCATCCTTCTTTCCTACAGTAATATCCATTTTTTCAGCCATAACATTTGTATCTGCCACAAACTTTTCAATGGCATTCTGTAATCTTTCAATTTCAGCTCCGGTTTCTTCAACTCTCTTAGTTTCAATATTAATTTCATGTTCTTCAATTAAAACTACTGTTCCGATACCAATTCCTTCAGATCCTGCTATACCCTTGTACATATCTCTTACCTCTTATAAATTATTCACCAAAGTTCTGGCTTGCAAGTTCTTCAACCTTAGCCATTGCTGCTTCTTCATCTTCTCCGTCACATTCAAATGTAATTTCTGCACCTGTCTTAATACAAGCTGAAATAATGTTGATAAGACTCTTAGCGTTGATTCTCTTATCGCCGAATACGATTGTTACGTCACATGCGAATTTTCCCATTTCCTTTGCTACAACACCTGCTGGTCTCATGTGTAATCCTTCTGAATTTTCGATTGTTAAAGTCTTTGATAACATTTTTTAATCCTCCTAAATAATAAAATTTTTAATATTTTCTATAATGCTTCAAGCAGTGAAACTATTTCTTCAGGTTTCTTAGCCTCAACAAGTTTCTCACGAAAGTCATCATAAATAACTTTTCTAAACAGTGATGCCAAAATCTCCAAATGTCTGTTTCCTGCTGCAGGTGATGGAACGCCAATCATAAATATAATGCTGACTTCTTCCTTTCCATCCCAAACAATTGGTTTCTTAAGATGTGCAAAAGCCAAGGTTTCGTACTTTACGCCTTCTGACTTTGCATGAGGGGTTGCAACTGAAAATCCTACTGCTGTTCCTGACACTTTTTCTCTCTGTAACACATCTGCCACATATGTTTCCTTATCAATCAGTCTGTCATTCTGTTCCATGACATCTGCCATCTTTCTAATAACTTCTTCTGCACTGTCTGCCTCTAAATCAAACATAACAAAATCGTTATCAATAAGTTTTTCAGCCAAAACCGTGCCTCCTTTTCTTAAATTACCACTTTCCTGTGTTTTCATTCTATATTGTTATAATTTTTTTTTCAATTTCTCCAAAAAAAGAAAATTGCACTAAACTTAGTGCAATTTCCATCAAGCCTTTTAGTTATAAAGGTTGTATCGTTTTTATATTTTTACTCCCAAGACAATTCTTCCTTTAGAATTTTCTCCATTTCTCTAATATCCGATGATTTTCTTATTCTAGCAATCTTATCACCAGATCCCAAAAGTCTTGCAAAATCATGGAAGAATGCCTTAGTGCTTTCAATATTGTCGAAATTAATTGCCAATATAAATATTGTATCAACCATCTTTCCCCCCCAATTAATAGGATGTGCCAGTCGTACAACAAATACCTTAGGCTTTATAACATTATCAGGAGTTCCGTGTGGTATTGCCACGCCGTTACCTATTGCCGTAGGTTCAATCTTCTCTCTTTTCATTACGTCATCAAAGAAATCTTTGTTAACATAACCTCCGTTGTAAAGCCTTTTGCATGCTTCCTTTAAGATTTTTTCTTTGTCTAATTTTTCATTAACAAAGAGAATATTGTCAATATCTATTAACGAATAAAATCCCTGTTTCTGAAGCTCCGGATGTGAAACTATTTCAAAGCACTTACTCTTTATGTTTTTCTCATCCTCTGCACTTATAATCGGTGATATATGAACCACCTTGTCTTCATATTCAAAAGAAGAAATCGTAGATAAAACTATGTCACAATCATACTGGTCAATAGTGTCCATTAACTCTGATGACAAAATCGCCACAATCTTTATTTCTTCTATTCTGCTTTCAATCTTTCTGGCAACAATTGTTGATGCAGCAATTCCGCTTGTTCCAAGAATAACAGCCCTGATTGTTTTTACATTTCTGTGAAGTGCCCCACCTACAAACAATGCAAGAAACGATATTTCATGATCTGTTGGTATTGCTCCACAATATTTTTCATAAAACCTTGTTAACGTAAAACATGTTGCAAATATTCCTGAATACATCTCTCTTATGTCGCCAAGGAATGGGTTTGTTGCCTCAATTCCGTACCTAGTTCTTATAAGTGATGACGGAACAAAATTCTCCATACTTGTTTTTAACAATTCATTAGATGTCAGATCAATATTTAAAATCTCTGACAGATACTCAAGCATTTCACCTGATATTTTTTTAGCTTTTTCTTCTTTGTCACTGCTTATGGCCTTGTACAAATCAGTATTGCTCTGAACTGACGCTGACGCCAGAAGAATCTCTATATACTGCTTCTCACATTCGTTAAGATTACACTTGCTTAAACTGCTAAACTTCTCAACAACCTTGTCCACAATGTCAGAATATTTAATGTTCTCATCTTCCGGAATTATGTCTTCCGTAATAACATTTCCCATTCTTACCCTGAATAACTGTATGCAAAGATAGTCAGCCAACATTTTAAATGAATAATCCGTATACGCAATTCCATAGGTTTCTTCAATATAATGAATTACCTCAACAGATTTTTCAAAATTATCCTGACCGAAATTATTAATCCAAAGTTCCTGGTCTTCCACGCTTATTCTGTTATCAGACGCTTCCCGTATAACTTTATTTCCAATACTGTACTTGCAATAACTCTTCATTGCACGCCTGATTGAAAATTCATCACCGGTAATAAACACGCCGTGACCTGCAACTCTGTTAATTCGAATATTGTACTTACTAAATTCCTTAAAAATAGAATTAATATCGTCACTAATAACTTTCTTACTTACATTTAATTCTTCTGAAAAAAGTGACAATGTGTAAGTATCCCAACCACTTAAGAGAATGTACATAATATAGCTCATTCTCTGCTCTTTAGACATAACAATCTTCTTATCTCTCTTTAAGTCGGCTACCTGCTTAATCTGCTGGTCAGTAAAATCAGCTACAAAACCAATTCCCGGCTTTCTCTCCAAAATCATACTATGTTCATTACAAAAATCTGATACTTCCTTAATATACGTTTTTACACTTCGCTCAGAAACACCAAGATATATTGCAAGAGTTTTTGATGTTATTGGTGTTCGATTATTCTCTATTAACTTGTCTACAATCTGAAGTCCTCTTTCTGATAACATCCGGCGTACCTCTCTATCTTTTTAAGCAAAAGATACCATCACTGACATATTTCCCTCTAATGTACATTCTTCCATAAGTGATGGGATAATAAAATGATCTCCCTTGCTTATTTCTCTTCCATTAACTTTTCCGTTACCTTCAATAACACTTACATTCATAAAGTTCTTGTCCATTTTAAATGTGTACTTTCCGTCTACATCCCATTTCTCCAGTGTATAATATGGACATTTAACTAAACGTGTACTTGTCATTCCGTCAAAGTTTTTAACTACTCTTTCCTGTTTAAAATCTTCATGAGGAGCTACTATACAATCAATACTCTGTTGAACATGAAGCTCTCTTGGCTTGCCATTCTGAAGTCTGTCATAATCGTAAACTCTGTATGTTACATCACTACTCTGCTGTGTTTCAATTAAAAGTGTTCCACCTTTAATTGCGTGAAGACATCCCGGATTAATCTGGAAAAAGTCACCTTTCTTAATTGGAACTTCTCTGATTAATTCATTCCATCTTGCATTATGAATCATATCTGCCAATTCTTCTTTATCCTTAGCATTATGACCAATAACAATAGTAGCATTCTCTTTACAGTCAAGAATGTACCAGCACTCTGTCTTTCCAAGAGCACCGTTTTCATGTTCTGCTGCATATTCATTGTTTGGATGAACCTGTATGCTAAGATCATCCTCAGCTCCTAAAATCTTTATTAATAAAGGGAAAACATCCCCTTCCATATTTCCAAATAATTCTCTATGATTTTCCCAGCACCATGAAAGAGTCTTTCCTGCAAACTCCCCATTCATTACTGTACAATCACCATTTTTGTGAGCACTAATTCCCCAGCATTCGCCTGCGCTGTCGCCTGCTTCTTTGTATCCAAAGTCAGAAAGTAATTTTCCGCCCCAAATAGCATCTTTAAATACCGGTTTTAACATTAATACATCCATTTCAATACCTTACCCTTTCAGTCTTTTTTTCTTTTGTATTTTTAATTTGTTATTATTCTACTGTACTTATTTTTTCGTACATTATTTTTAATTGTACCATATTTTTTTTAAATATCATACATTCACATCAAAAATAATATTCTAGTATAAAGTAATATTTTCCGGATTACAGCTTATGAACTTAAAAAATCAGTCAAACACTTCTTTTTTCTTAAAGAAAAAATATTTAAGATACATAGTTGCTCTTTTAACACTTACCTGTATTCTTTTATTTTCCTATTATTTAAAAAATAATAATTATTCTAATTTAGATCAAAAACAATCTGGCAACGATAACAATGATTTTCAAACCTATGTCCAAAATCTTTTTGATGAACAACTTCTTTCTGATTCGTTAAGTATGCATTTTTATATAAAAACACCGGATAAAAACATTCGAAATTCTCCTGTTACCTTAGGGGACTTTTCTTATGATTCCATGGTAAAAAGCCAGCAATACTACATTAATCAAATTAACCTCTTAAAGGATTTTAACTATAAAAAACTGTCCCAAAAAGAACAGCTTACCTATGATGTTTTATTGGATTATTTTAGGAATCAACTTGATTACGGAGATCTTTGCCTTTGCAATCCGGTTCTAAGTCCCACCACAGGCATTCAGGCACAGCTTCCAATTCTCTTTGCCGAGTACACCTTTGCTGACAAAAAAGATATTGATAATTATCTTACTCTTGTCTCACAAATAAATGATTTTTTTAACCAAATATGTGAATTTCAAATATTAAAAGCAAAGAACAACAGCTTTTTAGGTTCTGAAACCTGTAATCTTGTTATTAAACAATGTATTTCATTTCTTGCAGAAAACAAACCTAAGGACAATCTTTTCCATACTTCATTTGTCAGCAAAATTTCAAACTGTAAATTTCTTTCCGACAGTGAAAAAAATAATTATATAAATAAAAATTTAGACCTGATTAATTCAAGTGTTTTTCCGGGATATAACAAAATTATATCCTCTCTTAAAGACTTGCAGAAAAGTGGTTATTGCAAAAATAACAAGGGCATCTGTCATTTAAAAAACGGCAAAAGCTATTATGAATTTCTTGTAAAAAATTATACCGGAAGTAGCAAATCTGTTCTTGAATTAAAATCAGATATTCAGTCACGGTTAATGAAGGATATGCGAACTATGTATTCCATACTTACCGTTAATCCTGAACTTGAAAATATGTTTTACAGCGAAGAACATAATTCCAAAAGTCCCCAAGCTATTTTAAAAGAACTTAATTCCAAATACACTGATGATTTTCCTAATATTGGAAACATTAATTACACTGTTAAATACGTAGACGAAAATCTTCAGGATTATTTAAGCCCTGCTTTTTTTCTGACTCCTGCAATTGATGATACAAACAATAATGTTATTTATATTAATAAAAGTGATGCTTTCAGCAAACAGGATATTTACACCACCCTTGCCCATGAGGGGATTCCGGGACATATGTACCAATCGGCTTTTTTTCTCCAAACCAATCCCCTTCCCGTCAGACACATTTTAAGCTATGGTGGTTATACGGAAGGTTGGGCTACGTATGTTGAATTTCTGTCCTATTCCTACGAATATTCCGACCAAAGACTGGCCAAAGCCCTAAGTTGTAGTGCCTCCTATTCCCTAGCACTTTACTCTCTTTGCGATATTGGCATTAATTATGAAGGCTGGTCTTTTAAGGAAACAAAAGATTTTTTGAAAAATTATAATATTACCGGAGATGATATTTGCAAAAATATTTATCAGACTGTAATCAATGAACCTGCAAACTATTTGCAATATTACGTAGGCTACCTTGAAATAACAGCGTTAAAAGAAAAAGTTCAAAAACAACTTGGAACTGACTTTAATTTAAAAGATTTTCATAAAAGCTTTCTAACAATCGGACCTGCAGACTTTAAAACCGTTGAAAAATGGATATACACCTTTTACTGATAAGGATAACATTGTAAGAGTTGGAAACAGTTCACAATCCGCGCAATCCATTTTTTAATAATGTTTAATAAACTTTTTATTTTACAAAAATCCCGAAATCAAAGTTATGTCTGATTTCGGGGTTTTCTTTTACTACAACAATCCTGCTAATATTACACTTGCAACTGTACCTGTTAACGTTGAAATTAATGCTCCTGATAAAGTCCATCTTGTTTTCGTCACTTTTGCCGCCATAAAATATACTGACATAGTATAAAATACAGTTTCAGTACTACTCATCATTAAAGATACTACATTTCCTGTGTATGAGTCCGGACCATATTCCTTAAATATATCAAGAACCATTCCGGTTGCCGCTGAGGATGAGAATATTTTTACTATGGTTACCGGCATTAACTGCCCTGGAAAGCCTATGGGATCAGTAAACTTTCCAAGCGCATTGCCTAAATCCGTCATAAAACCTGATTCTCTCAAAACTCCCACTGCCACCATAAGTCCTATTAGCGTTGGCATAACTTTTATTACCGTTGTAAAACCATCCTTTGCACCATTTACGAAATCATCATAAACATTTTTCTTTTTTATCATGCCATAACCCACAATAAACAGCATTATTGCAGGAATAATCATTGAAGATACTGTTACTATTATCGACATAGCAACCTCTTTAATATTTATTACTCTATTTTATGATATAAAAAAGATACCTATTACTTATCCTAAATCAAAAAGAATCCCCACATCATTTCGACATGGAGATTCCTATTATCTCATATTAATTATCTATTTGTTTTTCCGATTTCTTCTCTCTGCTCGTAATTTTCTACTAACTTACTTGTTGTAGGAACATCAGATACTGTCTTATTTCCACTCATAAATACAGGTTTCAATACGATAGGTGTTACAATTGTTGTAACAATAACAACAATAATAACCGGTGCAACAACTGCTGAACTCATAAGTCCGGCTTCAATACCCTTGTTTGCAACGATTAAGGCAACTTCACCTCTTGAAATCATACCCACACCAATTCTTATACATTGATAATTCTTATAACCACAAACCTTTGCACCAAGTCCACAACCGATAATCTTGGTTACAACAGCAATAACTGTCAACAATACTGCAAACACTGCAACTGTCCATCCCATAGACATAACTGCATCACCGTCTACCTTAAGACCAATGCTTGCAAAGAAAATAGGGCTTAAGAACATATAACCAATTACATCAAACTTAGATGCAATAAACTGGTCTTCCTGTGTCATTGAAATAATTACACCTGCGAAGAATGCACCTGTAATATCTGCTACACCAAAGAAATACTCTGCTGCAAATGACATTAATAAACAAATAACAAATGCCATAATTGCGTGTCTGTGCATTCCTTTTCCGTCTCTCTGTCTCCACCATTTGAAGAACTTATAAACAATATATCCAAAAATAGCAACAAATACAAAGAACAATGCTATCTTTAATAATACTAACCATAATGGTGCTGAATCACCTGCTGTAGCCTTTCCACCACCAAGACTTGTTACAATTGTAAGAACGATAATACCTAAAATATCATCAATAATGGCTGCTCCAAGAATGGCATTTCCTGATGCTGTTTTCAGTTTTCCCATTTCCTGCAATGTCTCAACTGTGATACTAACTGATGTTGCAGTTAAAACTACACCTACAAACACTGCCTGAATAAATAATGAACTATCAGGGCTTGCCTCAATCCAACCTTCTTCTAAGAAACAATATGTAAATGCTCCACCACCTATAAGTGGTACAATAACACCTAACACTGCAATAATAAATGATGCTTTTCCACATTTTTTAAGTTCGTTAATGTCTGTTTCAAGACCGGCACAAAACATAAGAACGATAACACCAATTTCAGACAAATGTTCAATAAAATCTGTCTGGTGTAAAGCCAAATTTTCTAAATGATGTCCTCCAATAACTACACCTGATAACAAATTTCCTAATACTGCAGGTCCAAGTAAAAGTCCTGCAAGTAAGGCACCTACTACCTGTGGCATTTTGTATCTTTTAGTAAGTAAGCCTAGAAATTTAGTACTCATTAGAATAAGTGCTAATTGCCACAAATATCCGTACTCTTCCATTGTTTTTTCCTCCTTAAATTATGTCGGTACAACACACCGACAGTCTGACTTTTAACTGTCAGACTCGTTTTTTTATTATAAAAATATTTTTTCAAACCTGATTCATAATAGCACCATACCCGACCAAATTCAACTTATTTTTTTATTTTTTAACACCTATTTAACTTTACTAATTTAAGTTGTCTTTTTTATTATACATACCATATTTCTCTTTCATTCTGCTAAGCTTATTAAAGAGCGGTTTTGCAAGAAGTAGAAGAAAAACAACTGTTGCAATTCCATGTACTATATTAAAAGGTATTCCCATGGCATAGGTTGACATAAAACTGCTAATTTTAGGCCTATCCGTGTACATAAAAACTGTTGCCGTATCAAGTATTAGTCCATACACAACAAAAGTCATTATAAATCCATATAAGCAAAGTACTACTTTGTTGTAGGCTAAGTACTTTCTTTTTTGAAAAACTATTGCAGAAATGAATCCGATAATTCCGAAGGCGAACATTTGCCATGGCGTCCATGGTCCCTGACCGAAGAAAAAATCTGACACAAAAGCCGTTAAAGCACCACATAAAAAACCTGCTTGTTTTCCCAACATAATTCCCGTAATAATTATTATTGCCACGCATGGTTTAAACTGAGGCAACATAAAAAATATTACTCTGCCCAATGTTGCAATACTAGTCATTACCGCCAACACAACAACTTCTCTTGTTTTAGGTTTTCTTTTCTCAAAAGACCACATAAAAAGAAATATGGAAATTGCAATAATAAGAATTGCCGCTAAATAATATTCTCTGCCTTTAAAAAGCATACTACATCCTCCTTATTGACTGCATTTTCTATACTTCTTCCTGCCATTTTGTTAACAGATGTGGTATAAAATTTGTTTTTTGTAAAAAATTTTCTAACGTTATTAACACCAATAAGGTTTCCCTGGGCAAACAATCCACATCTGTCAGCATATTGTCCACAAAAATCCAAATCATGACTTACCATAACAATTGTCTTGCCCCGATTTTTCAAATCCATCATTAACCTGCCAAGGCTTTCCTTATATATTCCGTCAATTGCCTTTGTAGGCTCATCCAGTAACAGAATATCAGGATTTTTTGCCAAAACCTTTGCCAAAGCAACTTTCTGCTGTTGCCCTCCACTTATATCG
>ERZ824522.1023-NODE-1023-length-21058-cov-5.245584_pt1 | contig 21058 bp, 24 predicted proteins | sample MGYA00519935_ERZ824522 | MGnify/ENA primary metagenome ERZ824522 (study PRJEB31778, sample SAMEA3449160) | human gut metagenome | biome: human gut; feature: human-associated habitat; material: faeces | place: United Kingdom | collected 2010/2012 ...
GACGACGAAATCGAATTCTAACGAATTACCGATTTCTGTCCCACTCTCTTTTTTCTTTCTATTGATATCTGTTCTCTCCTTTCGGAAAATATGGTAGAATAATAGAAATAGAAAGATAGGTGACCATGGATTACTTTAAACGACACAAATTTGATTGGTCCAAATTCCGTTTGGGAATGAGAACCTTTAAAACAGGGATTGCCGTTTTTATTGTGCTACTTATTTTTGGAATATTTGGCTGGCGCGGCCTTCAGATCGGGACTTTGACAGCTGTTTTTAGTTTGAGAGAAGACTTTGATAAGAGTGTCCACTTCGGGGCTTCGCGTGTCATGGGCAACAGTATCGGAGGTTTTTATGCCGTTTTGTTCTTCCTTTTAAAAACGATCTTTCATGGGGCGTATTGGGTGACTCTGATTTTTGTACCCATTGCGACCATGTTAACCATTATGACAAATGTCGCCATGAATAATAAAGCAGGAATTATCGGAGGAGTTTCGGCAATGCTGATCATTACCCTTTCGATTCCTAACGGAGAAACCTTCTTGTATGTTTTTGCCCGAATATTTGAGACCTTTATTGGCGTTTTTGTTGCGATTTTGGTCAATTCGGATGTCGATCGCATTCGCGATTTTCTCAAGGAACACAAAAAACCTATGTAAGATTATGTAACATTTAATCTTGACATAGATTTTTTTTTCGATATAATAGAATAGAAAGAGGAATGGTATGAAGGAAAAGGAATTACGACGCTCGCTGGCAGTCTTTCCGATTGGCAGTGTTATGAAGCTGACCGACTTGACAGCTCGTCAGATTCGTTATTATGAAGATCAGGGATTGATTTCTCCTGATCGGACAGAAGGCAATCGCCGCATGTATTCGTTGGACGATATGGACCGCCTGCTTGAGATCAAAGATTATATCTCAGACGGCTTCAATATTGCGGATATTAAGAAGAAATATGCGGAAAAAGAGCAAGAGAAAACCAAGGTTGTCAGTCAAGAAGAGATCCGTAAGGCTCTTCATCGTGACATTCTTCAGCAAAGTCGCTTCACATCTTCCCCATCGCCATATGGTCAATTTCGTTGATCATTTCATAAACTTGTAATCTATTTTAAGGAGACAAAAATGTCAATTACTGCTGCAGATATTCGCCGTGAAGTAAAAGAAAAAAATGTTACTTTTATTCGCTTGATGTTCTCTGATATTTTGGGAACTATGAAGAACGTCGAAATTCCAGCTACCGATGAGCAACTGGACAAGGTTCTTTCAAACAAAGCCATGTTTGATGGTTCTTCTATCGAAGGATTTGTCCGTATCAACGAGTCAGATATGTATCTTTACCCAGATTTGGATACATGGACAGTCTTCCCTTGGGGAGATGAAAATGGGAGCGTAGCTGGCTTGATCTGTGATGTCTATACGACAGAAGGGAAACCATTTGCAGGAGACCCACGTGGCAACTTGAAACGGGCCCTTCGTCATATGGAAGAACTTGGATTCAAATCCTTTAACCTTGGACCAGAACCAGAATTCTTCCTCTTCAAGTTGGACGAAAATGGAGATCCAACTCTTGAAGTAAACGACAAAGGTGGCTATTTTGACTTGGCTCCAACAGATCTCGCAGATAACACTCGTCGTGAAATCGTAAATGTCTTGACCAAGATGGGCTTTGAAGTAGAAGCCAGCCACCACGAAGTAGCCGTTGGTCAGCATGAAATCGACTTTAAGTATGACGAAGTGCTTCGCGCTTGTGACAAGATCCAAATCTTTAAACTTGTCGTGAAAACCATTGCTCGTAAACACGGCTTGTATGCAACCTTTATGGCCAAACCAAAATTTGGAATTGCCGGATCAGGTATGCACTGTAATATGTCTCTCTTTGACCAAGATGGCAACAATGCCTTCTTTGATCCAGAAGATCCACGTGGAATGCAATTGTCAGAAACTGCTTATCACTTCTTGGGTGGTTTGATCAAGCATGCCTACAACTTTACAGCCGTGACCAACCCAACCGTCAACTCTTATAAACGTTTGGTTCCTGGATATGAAGCACCTGTTTATATCGCTTGGGCAGGACGCAACCGTTCCCCATTGGTACGTGTGCCAGCATCACGTGGTATGGGAACTCGTTTGGAATTGCGCTCCGTAGACCCAATGGCTAATCCTTATGTAGCCTTGGCAGTCTTGCTTGAAGTCGGCCTTCATGGTATTGAAAATAAAATCGAAGCACCTGCTCCGATCGAAGAAAATATCTATGTGATGACACCGGAAGAACGTAGAGCCGCTGGAATCACAGATCTCCCTTCTACCCTTCACAATGCCTTGAAAGCCTTGACAGAAGACGAAGTGGTGAAAGCTGCCTTGGGTGAACATATTTACACCAGCTTCCTTGAAGCCAAACGAATCGAATGGGCAAGTTATGCGACCTTCGTATCTCAATGGGAAGTAGACAACTATTTAGATCTTTATTAAGAAATAAGAGCAAAGAGGCTGGGACAAAAGTCCTAGCCTCTCAATTATTTTTGGATTGTCGAGCAAGACGCAGTGGTTGAGTGGGCTCTACTACGCTGATTTCATCAGCTTTTACAGTCCTACTCAACTGTGCGGAGGTGGGACGACGAAATCGAATTCTAATGAATTACCGATTTCTGTCCCACTCTCTTTTTAATCCTCAAAAAGACACCATAAAACCAGTTGAAACAGTGGTCTCAACTGGTTGTTTTTTAATTTTCGTCATCTGGCGTGAGAATCATTGGAATAATGATAGGTTCACGTTCTGTGCTCTCGTATAAGAATGGGCGAAGGGCATTAACAATCGCACCATTGACGGTTTGGATATTGGCATCTTTGTTCTTCAAGGCGATACGAATAGCATTGAAGAGGATGCGTTGGCTTTCACGGATCAGATCTCCTGATTCACGCATGTAGATAAAACCACGGCTCAAGATGTCTGGTCCAGCTAGGATCATCTTCAATTTGAAGTCAACAGTCGCAACAGCAAGCACGACACCATCTTCGGAAAGATCTCTCCGGTCACGAAGGACAGCAGCCCCAATTTCACCGATACGATTTCCATCGACATAGATGTCTTGAGCATTGAAGCTTCCTGCGACACGAGCAGAGTTGGCTGTCAGAGCGAGGACATCACCATTACTCATGATGAAGATATTGTCTTTTTCCACTCCGCAATCACGCGCAAGTCCTGCGTGGATCTTCTGCATCCGGTATTCACCATGGACAGGCATGAAGTATTTTGGTTTGATCAAGCGGAGCATAAGTTTTTGTTCTTGTTGCCCCCCGTGTCCAGAAGTATGGATGTTGTTGATCTTCCCGTGAATGACGTCGACACCCGCTTCAGAAATCGTATTGATCAATTTATTCACACTGGTTGTATTACCAGGAATCGGACTAGAAGAGAAGATCACGGTATCTCCTGGTTGGAGTTGCACTTGGCGGTGCGTTCCGTTGGCAATCCGAGAGAGGGCTGCCATTGGCTCTCCTTGGCTTCCTGTACACATGATCAGGATTTCATTAGCCGCATAGTCTTTGATCTCATTTGGCTCGATAATGGTTCCAGCAGGGACCTTGATATAGCCAAGCTCGATTCCATTGACGATGGCTTTTTCCATCGAGCGTCCAAAGACGACGATCTTACGACCGGTCTTAACTGCTGCCTCAGCAGCTTGTTGGAGACGGAAGATATTCGAAGCAAAGGAAGCAAAGATGATGCGTCCATGGATCCCTTCGATGATCTTCATGATGGATTGGCCAACTACTTTTTCAGAGTTGGTAAAGGTTGGGACTTCCGCGTTGGTTGAGTCTGAGAGCAGGCAGAGAACGCCTTCTTCCCCAAGAGCTGCCATACGATGGAGGTCAGCCGGTTCCCCAACAGGTGTGAAGTCGAATTTGAAGTCTCCGGTACAAACAATCTTTCCTTGAGGGGTGTGAATCACAATCCCCAAAGGTTCTGGAATCGAGTGAGTCGTACGGAAGAAGGTTGCTTTAAGATTTTTAAATTGAAGTTCAGTGTTTTGGTTGATTTCGTAGAGTTTGGCATCACGAAGAAGGCCGTGCTCTTCTAATTTTCCACGGATCAAGGCAAGCGCCAAAGGTCCAGCGTAGATAGGGACATTGGCTTGTTTCAAAAGGAAAGGAATCCCACCGATGTGGTCTTCGTGTCCGTGGGTAATGAGGACCGCTTTGACGCGATCGATGTTGTCTACGATATAAGAGTAATCCGGAATGACATAGTCGATTCCAAGGAGGTCATCTTCTGGAAATTTGATCCCGGCATCGACAATGATGATTTCATCTTGGTATTCGATCCCGTAGGTATTTTTTCCGATTTCTCCTAGTCCACCAATGGCAAATACACCAACTTCTTCAGGTTTTAAGGTATAAGCCATGGATTAGTACTCCGTTAGTTCAAAGGCACCTGACTCTTTCTCGTAAGCAAGGTGTTGCTCAGAAAGTGGTGTGATAAATTCAATGTTGAAATCTGTGTTTGCTTCAACCAATTGACGTGCTTGGATGCGTCCTTCGCGTTCATTTGGTGCATCAATATCGAGATAAAGTGCATGCGTGGTTTCACGACGAGGGTTGCGGTCTTTTGTTTCCTGATAAAAAACTTTGTAAATCATGAAGTAATTTTCCTTTCATTATTTCGGTCCATTTGTTAGCTGCGAAGGAGTGCAATCACTAGAGTTTCCTACTCGCAACTAGTGGACCTGATTCGATACAATTAATTATCATTATACCATAAATAGGCTCTAAGGAAAAGATGCAAGCGAACTGTTGGTAGACGGAAGTTTTATAGAGGGAATGGTATGTAAGGAAGCAAGCAGACGAATTCAACACGTCAAAGAAATAGGAAAACATCTTTTCGTGTTCGGTTTTGAAGAAAGTTATGGATATCTTGTAAAATTATTTATACGTTATAAAGATACCAATGGAGTCGTTTCTAAAATCAGACATCCAACTTCAAATGTATTGAAATCTATTTTAGAAGATGGATCTGGGATTGTCGTTCGCTCAAGTGGAACAGAAGCAAAAATCAAGTTCTATATCAGTGCAAAATCTGATAGCAAAGTTACTGTAAAAGAAAAAGTAGCGGTGTTACAAGCCGACTTAGAAAAATTACAATAATCAATGAAGCTTGCACTCTCACGATGGTGGGAATGCTTTTTTGATATTTTGAAGGAATCTTGTGAATTAGAATGTATTATGATATAATACGTACACATTACAAACGGTAATAAATACACTAGCTTTAAAGATAAGAGGGGAACATGATGAAGAGAGAAACAAAACGCTTTTTATTAGGTAGTGTTGCACTGTTATCGCTAGTTGCGGCAGGGTGCTCTAATACGAAACCAGATACTGAAACAACACAAGTGACAACTGCTGAAGCTTCAACAGAAGAGACTACTCAAGTGACGGCGCAAGCGACAGTACAAGATGTCAGTAAATATAAAACAGACGGTACGCAGCCATCTGAAACCTTTAACTGGGAAGCAACGGTAGCCCCACTAAAGAATTCTGAAAAAGAATACATTGATACTAATGGAAATAGAGTAAAAGAAAAATCGTACACTCTAGCGAATGCAGTATTGACGCTACAAGATACGAAGAGTAAAATCACTGAGCCAAAAGTTCTTGAAGCATTGAAATTACTAGATGCTGTATTTATAGACCAGGGAAATATTGGAGAGGTCTTAAAGGCTGCAGGAGTATCGAGTCAAAAGGAACTTTATACGAAGATTTGGAATGATTTTATGATATCGTTCCTCACATCAGCTAGACCAGAATTTACTAATGATGCTACGTATGAATATGCGGGTATCACATATGCAATTAAGGACTATGGCCCAATGAAGCTAAAAGTTGATGTGAATTCGCTGGGACAGGCTGGTGCTTATACCTTAGAAAGTTATGGTGTAGAGGGAGATACGGTGTACATCAAGTATAGAGCGCCAATTAAGGATGAAGGAGTAGAGAATCTATTAATCAAGCATCAAACGAATAATCAAGCCTTCTTTGATGCCCTCAAGGAATTGTCTGCAAAAATTGTGAAAACAGATTATAGTAAAAATTTATTATTGAGATTTTTATATAGTTTAGGATCTTTGGAGTTTAAAGGAGATGGTTCCTTTGGCACAAAAGGTGATAAAGAATATTCAGCCTCAAGCAGATATATTGTAGCGATTACAGTAGATGATAATGGGAACAAGAGCATAGATATGGATAATTTAGTAGCTTTATTACAAATCCATGCTGATAATGCATACGAGGCCAATAAATCCCGATTCAAGTCAACACGTTAACAATGTCCTGTTAGCCAGCTACCCAATTGGGGGCTGGTTTTATTGTTATCGGCGAAGGGGGTACAAAAAATATTTTGAAGTCCAAAGGATTGTGGTATAATAATTGCAAGTAATCGTGAAATAATTCTCTATAAGAGTGGAGAGGAGCATTTATGAATAAAGAAACAAAACGATTTTTAGTGGGGAGTGTGGTAATTCTATCATTGGTAGTGGCAGGATGTTCACAGTCTAAAACAACACCAGAATCAGCAAAGGAAACAACCGAAGCGAAAACGACGAAACAAGCAGTAGTCGAATATACAACAGATAGTAAAAATCCAGCAGCATCTTTTGACTGGAATGCAAAAGTCGCACCAATGACGAAATACGAACAAACTTTTGTCGAAACAAATGGTGGTAAAACAGTTACGAAGAAATTGGATGGTGTGCAAAAAGCAGTAGATGCCTTGAATGAAAAGAAAAAGAGCATCACTGACAAAAGAGTTAAAGAAGCTTTAAAACTTGTAGATGCAGTTTTTGTAAATCAAGAAAACTTTGATGTGTTACTAAAAGCAACAGGGACATCAAGCCAAGAAGAATTCTTCACACGTATTTGGAATGATTACATGGTGAACTTCTTGAAGGAAGCACGCCCAACATATACAAATGACGGGGAAGTGGAGTATCAAGGAGTGAAGTATCCAATTAAAGTCTACGGCCCAATGTACTTAAAGGTAAATACGAATGCCTTAGGAAGAGCTGCGGCCTATACGCTTGAAGATTATAAAGTGGAAGGTGATACAGTATACTTGAAATTAAAAGCACCACGTGTTGACACTTACCAATATGAAGTACAAGCAAGCTATCAAACAAATAATAAAGCGTTCTTTGAGGGGTTGCTTCAAGATGCACAAAAAGTCGGGCAAACAGACTTTACAAAAGCGCTATTGTACAAATTTATTTACCGATTAGCAGCCGTTGGATTTAGAGGAGATGGCTATGTCAACTTAGAAGGAATGGATTATTACGATAAAAACAATCACTATTTAGCGATTAAGGTAGACGATAAAGGTAATGCAACTATTGATGATAAGAACTTGGTGAACCTTCTACAAATCGATTTGAAGCCAGCAAATGAAGCTAATAAAGCAAAATTTGAATAAGAAAAATGATCATAAAGCTCCTACAATAGTGGGGGCTTTTTTATGCTTGGAAGAAATGTTGTAAAAGGGGAAACAATATGTTACAATGAAATTATATTCTACATTGTGATGAAGTACACAAGTTATAAAGAAAAAGAGGAGAAGTTTATGAAGAAAGAAATAAAACGCTTTTTATTAGGAGGTACTGCGCTATTATCACTATTAGTAGCAGGTTGCTCAAAAACAAAAACAGATAATGAAACTAGTCAAGTAAAGACAACTAAATCTTCAACAAAAAAGAAAACACCATCCATTAGCGAGTATAAAACTGACAGCAAAAATCCAGGTGCTGCATTCGACTGGAACTTAGTAGGAGCAGGGTTAAAAGACTATAAACGAGAATTTTATGACATAGAAGGAAAGAGAGTTATTAAGTTGACTGCGTCAGTATTAGACGCAGTTGGGAATCTGCAAAAAACAAAGAGTGAGATTACAGATAGCAAAGTCCTTGCTGCGTTAAAATTATTAGATGCTGTATATGTAGACCAATCAAATATTGGAGATTTAGTCCAAGCTGCGGGAGTATCCAATCAGAAGGAACTCTATGAAAAAATTTGGAACGAGTATATGATTGAAGATATTACTAAAAATCATCCAACATTCAATAACGATGCGACCGCCGAATTAGATGGTGTCACTTATCCAATTAAGGTTTACGGACCAATGAAGCTAAAAATTTATACGAACTCACTGGCTCAAGCAGGTGCATATGAATTACTCAATTATAAAGTTGAAGGCGATATGGTGTACTTGAAGTATAATGCTCCTAGCATGGAAGGAGATACGCAAGTTCATTATTCAAAAGAACAAAAGAATAATCAGGCTTTCCTTAACGAAATTAAGGAAGAAACAGAAAAATCATCTGGACAAGATTATAATAAGAACCTGATTATGAGAACTATTTTCACTTTAGCAACTGTACAATTTAAAGGGGATGGATCGTTTGGCGTCGAAGGAAGTGGAGAATTTCACGTTAGTGGCCCTTATTATCTAGCTGTTAAAGTTGATGAAAATGGAAAAACAAGTATTGATCTTACCAATTTACTTGCTCTCATTCAAATTCACTCTAAGTCAGCCACTGAGGCGAATGAAGTAAAATTTCAAAAAAATCAATAATCGAAAAACCGGTACCCTCATTTAGGACCGGTTTTATTGGATCTATCCTTACCAAGATTATTTCAAAATAACTTGTTTATTTAAGGCACAATGATTGCATGTAATCGTAAAAAATCTCTCTATGTTCTGAAACTCCACTCTTGTTTCGTCTTGCCCTGATTCGGTACAATTAGTAGTCATTTACAAGTAAAGTTGGAAGCGGATCTGATGGCAGAAGGGAGGGCTTTTATAGAAGGAATAGGGAGAGAAACCTTCCTCTACCGTTTAGTGCCTAATTGTAGTATAATATGAAGCAGACAATGAGGAGAAAAGATGAAATTATTAGCATTTGATACCTCGAGTAAGGCTCTTTCTGTAGCGATATTAGAAGATGAGACTCTACTTGCAGAAACAACATTAACCATTAAAAAGAATCATAGTATTACCTTGATGCCGATCATCGATTTTTTGATGCACCAAATCGACTTGACACCCAAGGACTTGGATCGCATCGTGGTAGCAGAAGGTCCTGGGAGTTACACTGGACTGCGCATTGCGGTCGCAACCGCAAAGACATTGGCTCATACCTTAGGGATTGAATTGGTCGGGGTTTCGAGCCTCTTAGCCTTAGTGCCAGATGATCTAGAAGGTTTGGTAGTGCCTGTCATGGATGCCCGTCGGAACAACGTTTACGCAGGTTTTTACCAAGATGATCAGCTGGTCGCACCAGAAGGGCATTTTCCATTTGAGGAAGTCCTAGAGCGTGCAGCGACGAGTGAGCAGGTCTCCTTTGTCGGAGAAGTCACGGCCTTTAAGGAGCAGATCGCCTCTAGCTTGCCAAGTGCTGCTTGTTATGAAACACTGCCAGATGCAGTGAAAATCGGACGTCTCGGTCTCAAACAAGCGCCTGTTAGTCTCCATGATTTTGTCCCTCATTATCTCAAACGGGTCGAAGCAGAGGAAAATTGGCTCAAAGACCACACAGAAACAACGACCTCTTACATCAAGCGCCTATGATGAAAGGAACAATCAGGAAAGGGGGCAACCAAGATGCGGCTGCCATTCTCGCTGTGATGGAAGATGTCTATGAAGCGAGCCCCTGGAAGTTGGAGCAGATTGAAGCTGATTTAGAGCAGGAATCGATCTTCTATTTCCTAGCTGTGGATGAAGGACAAGTCCTTGGGTTTGTCGCCATTCAAGAGACTCTCTATGAAGCAGAGGTCTTACAGATTGCGGTCAAGCGCGCCTTTCAAGGTCAAGGCCTAGCTCAGCAGTTACTCGCGCAGTTGCCGGACCAAAAAGAAATTTTCTTAGAAGTGCGCGTGTCCAATCAACCGGCCCAAGGCCTATACAAAAAAATGCACTTTGAAGAAATTGCACGGAGGAAGAACTACTATCACGATCCCATAGAGGATGCTGTGATCATGAAGAGGAACCCGAATGAAAGATAGATATATTTTGGCTTTTGAGACATCTTGTGATGAGACCAGTGTGGCTGTCTTGAAAAATGACGACCAACTCTTGTCCAATGTCATTGCCAGTCAAATCGAAAGTCACAAGCGTTTTGGTGGGGTGGTACCTGAGGTAGCCTCTCGTCACCATGTGGAAGTCATCACCGCTTGTATCGAAGAAGCCTTAGAAGAAGCAGGGATCACAGAAGCTGATGTCACAGCTGTGGCTGTCACCTACGGTCCAGGCCTGGTTGGGGCTCTTTTAGTCGGCCTAGCAGCAGCCAAGGCCTTTGCCTGGGCGCACGGTCTCCCTTTGATTCCTGTCAATCATATGGCAGGTCACTTGATGGCCGCTCAAAGCGTGGAGCCTTTAGAGTTTCCAATTTTGGCCTTGCTAGTGAGTGGAGGGCATACCGAGCTAGTCTACGTCAGTGAAGCTGGTGATTATAAGATCGTTGGAGAGACCCGTGATGATGCTGTCGGAGAAGCTTATGACAAGGTTGGGCGCGTGATGGGCTTGACCTATCCAGCAGGACGTGAGATTGATCAGCTGGCCCACCAAGGGGCTGATATCTACGATTTCCCTCGGGCCATGATCAAGGAAGACAATCTGGAATTCTCCTTTTCAGGACTCAAATCGGCCTTTATCAATCTGCACCATAATGCTCAGCAAAAAGGAGAAAGCCTCTCCAATGCAGACCTATCAGCGAGTTTCCAAGCAGCTGTCTTAGACATTCTCATGGCCAAGACCAAGAAGGCTTTGGAGAAATATCCGGTCAAAACTCTAGTCGTCGCTGGTGGGGTCGCAGCCAACCAAGGCCTTCGTGAACGCTTGGCTTCTGAGATCACAGATGTTAAGGTCATCATTCCGCCTCTGCGCCTCTGCGGGGACAATGCAGGGATGATCGCCTATGCCAGTGTCAGCGAGTGGAACAAAGAAAACTTCGCAGGCTGGGACCTCAATGCCAAACCAAGTCTAGCCTTTGAAGGAATTGAATAAGAAAAAGGAGCCAATTGGATGTGCGATTCCAATGGCTTTTTTCTGGGATCTCACCAACTAGTAGCGGATTTGCGAGTCGAAAGAAAATTCGGTATGATAGAAGGAATCAAAGAATGGTGAGGGAAGGGATTATAAAGCTTTCTCTATCATTGGTCCTTTTTCAACCTTTTTTCTTGTGTTATAATAGAAGTCAATGATTTAGAAAGGAATGAGATAGTGGAAGAAGATTTTTGGCAGGGGGTGAGGGACGCGCTACCGACGGCTTTGGGCTATATCAGTATTGGCCTGGCTTGTGGTGTGGTGGCGTCTCCCTATCTTTCTCCTTTGGAGATGGCCTTGATGAGTGTATTGGTCTATGCTGGGGCGGCCCAGTTTGCGATGATCTCTCTGATTGCGGCTCATTCTTCGGTATTGAATATGGCCTTGACGGTGTGTTTGATCAATCTCCGTAATATGTTGATGAGCCTGCATACGTCGTCTGACTTTAAGGATGCTAGTCTCGCTCATACCATCGGGATTGGAAGTCTCCTGACCGATGAGAGCTATGGGGTCTACTTGAGTGAGAAGTTAAAGACGGACACCATTACAGTTCCTTGGATGCATGGGAACAATCTAGTAGGCTATGTGGCCTGGATCAGTGCGACGGTTATCGGAACAGCTCTAGGATCTCTCCTACCTGATCCAAAGGCTTTTGGGCTTGATTTTGCTTTAGTGGCTATGTTTATTGGGATTTTTGCAGCTCAGTTTCAAGGAATGCAACTGACAGAAAAAACCAAGACCATGCTCATGGTGCTGTTAGCAGTAACAGTGAGTTTCTTTCTCTTACTCTTTTTTGTTTCGCAACCGCTAGCTGTGCTAGCTGCGACCTTGATCGGCTGTTTTGTGGGGGTGGTCTGTGATGCGCGTGAATAGTTATATCTTCATGGCCATTCTGGCCTCAGCCCTCGTTACTTGGATTCCTCGGATCTTACCCTTCCTCTTAGTCAAATACAAGGGACTGCCGGCTCCTGTGACCCGCTTTCTCAAATACCTGCCCATTTCCATTATCTTTGCCTTGGTTTTATCAAGCTTAGTAGATGGGAAAATTGGGAGCCTCCCGCAGCTTCACTGGTTGGACCTCATGGTGACCATTCCTAGCTTCTTTGTAGCCTTTCGTTACAAAAACCTTATGGGAACCGTTTTGTTTGGAATTGTCTTGATCGTCCTATTACGATTGGTATTTTAAATGTAAAAATATGTTACAAAAAAAATACAATTATTACAAAAAAACTTGATTTTTGTAACAATTGGAGTATAATGGGAGTCAGAAAGATAAAGAGGTGATCGTATGAAAAAATCAATCTTCCGCTGGAGTGCCGCTGTTCTGGTGGCTGCTTCACTTGGTCTAGCTCTCAGTGGTTGTGGTGCTAAGGATAAAAAAACAGCTTCCTCATCCGCAAAAGCATCTACCAGCAAGGTAGAGAATAAATCCAAGAGTAATAGTAAAAAGAGTGCAGCATCTTCCTCTCAAACAAAAGATACAGCTAGCTCTTCGACTCAAGCTAGTAGCGCGACAGGTACAAAAGACTCTAGTAAGATCGAGAATGCGTCTACTACGACGCAAGCACCTGTCCCTGCAGAACTGGTGGGAACTTGGGTTGGATCTAGCCCACAAGCGGATGCGATCAAGATGACCGTCGATGCCAATGGGAATGTGACAACAGTGGTTAGCTTCAAAAATGACAGCGAACCGACTCGGACAGCTACCTATACGGCAAGAGCCGTCCAAGCAACTGGAAATATCTACTATTGGAATGTTGAAGGCTTTGATGGGGCTGATGCCTTGCTCCCTGGGATCACAGGCTTAGGTGGAGCAAACTTCCGATTTGAGCCTGGTTTTGTCTTAGAAGAAGGACACTATACACCGATTGTTTTCACAACGGATCTCAATACAGAATTTGACTATACTAAATACAATGATTTCCGCTTTTCATTAACCAAAGAACAATAAAAAGACGAACTCGATGGAAAATCGAGTTCGTTTTTTTAGTACTTAGATTAAGCAAGATAGATAACTTTGAACAATAGTACAGCCAAGATAGCAGCAAGAATTGGGGCTACAACTGGTACCCAAGCATACCACCATTTTGAATCACCTTTGTGTTCTCCTAATACAGATTTTGGAAGTAAGGCGTGGACCAAACGAGGACCAAAGTCACGTGCAGGGTTCAAACCAGGTCCAGTAGGACCTCCAAGTGATGTAACAAGAGCCATAACAAGGAATCCAAGAGCCAAGTGAGCAATTCCTAGGCCTGAAGCATGTGCTTGTGATAAAGCCAATTTTGCTGCTGGTGAAGTGGCATCAAAGACGCCTCCGTGTTCAGTAGCAACTTTTTGAGCAAGACCAGCAACTTCTGCACCAAAGAAATGTTTCGTCAAGCCAAGGGCGCCAAAGAAAAGGACGAATGAGCCTGCAAACTCGTTGATGAAGCCGTTAATTGTAGCAGCTTTACGTGATTCTGGAGTTCCTTTATCTACACTAGAAATGGTTGAGAATGTTCCTAAGATGTTGTTTGGATTTTCAGTTTGGATGTAGTATGGACGGTGAGCTGCAACGACAACCAATTGTCCAAACATAGCTCCAAGAAGTTGGGCAACGATGTATGGTAAAACATTTGCCCATGGGAAGAGTCCGCTAACTGCAAGTCCAAGGGTAAAAGCTGGGTTAATGTGATTTCCTGAAACATTACCAAACATTAAGGCTGGAATCATTACTCCCATCCCATATCCGATCGCAATGACAAGCCAACCGCTTTGATGACCTTTTGTTCCTTTTAATTCGACGTTTGCAACTGCACCATTTCCGAGTATAAGTAGCAAAGCCGTTCCAATAAACTCTGAAAAGAGTTTAACGCTAAAATCAAAATCCATGATTCTAATAATCTCCTTTATAAATTTTATACCAATCCATTCTATCAAGTAAATACTAACTTGTAAAGAATTTTTAAAAATTTTATTTCAATAGATGAAGAATAAAGTGAGTGAATTTCTTTCAGTAATGAGGGCTCCCTGCTACCCAACCGGTGCAGAGGGCGGATGTGATATTAAAACCGCCTGTATGGGCATTGATATCGAGGACTTCTCCTGCAAAGTGGAGTCCAGGAACGAGCTTACTTTCTAGGGTTTTAGGATTGATTTCTTTGAGGCTGACACCACCCTTGGTGACAAAGGACTTAGCTAGAGACATCTTCCCGGTGACGGGGATAGGCAGCTCTTTGATCTTTTGAATGAGCTCTTCTGTCTGAGGAGGAGTGAGTTGCTTGGCTTTTTCAGGGAATCCTTGCGCCAAGAAATCAGCTAATCGTTCAGGAAGCAGGGCTTTGAGGCTATTTTTAATTGCCTTTTCTCGATGCTCTTCTAGAAAGTCTTTTAACTCTTGAGAAGAGGTTGTCGGAAGGAGGTCCAGAGATAAGATTTCACCGCCTTTAACAAAGCTGGACATCCGAAGGGCTGCAGGGCCAGAAAGTCCAAAATGGGTAAAGAGAAGGTCGTGTGTGATGATGTGTTTACCGTAGCTGAGGGTCACATCTGTCAGAGAAATGCCTTGGAGAGCCTTGTGTGGAAAATCTGTCAAAAGAGGACTTTCTGCCGCTTCTAGATCCGTAATGCTATGTTTGAAGTGGCGGGCAATTTCGTGTCCATAGCCGGTAGAGCCAGTAGAAGGGTAGGATTTGCCACCAGTTGTGACAATCAGCTTGTCAGCTGTCCATGTTTTTTCAGCAGATTTGACGATAAAGACGTCTTCTGGCTTGGTGACAGAGACCACTTCACAGTTGGTGGCAATGCTAGCACCTAGCTCAAGGATCTTATTCTCTAAAGCTTGAATAATAGTACGAGATTGATCACTAACAGGAAAGACCCGGCCATGATCTTCGACTTTTAACTTGACGCCATTATCGGTAAAAAATTGGATGATATCATGATTATCAAATTGGGAAAACACACTGTAAAGGAAACGGCCATTTCCAGGGATACCGGCCATCAAATCGTCTAAGGTCCCGTTGTTTGTGACATTACAGCGACCTCCTCCGGTACCTGCAAGTTTCTTGCCCAACTTTTTATTTTTTTCGATCAGTAGCGTAGGTTGGCCATAAGAGGCGCTGGCAATGGTCGCCATCATACCTGCTGGGCCACCACCGATGACAATGGTGTGAAAGTGAGTCATGTAGATCCTTTCTTGGTAACTTAACCGTTTTTGGTTTCATTGTATCATAAAATGGATGTCATGAATCAAAATAGTAGCTTCAATTTTTGGTAATTTGTTTTATTTTTTTAGAAAAAAGCTTGCAAATTTTCCGAAAAGGAGTAAACTGATAGGGATAAATGGATGTTTACTTCTAAGTCAGCAGAATCGAGGATACGAATTCTTATTGGAAATGATCCATAAAAAGGGAGATGAAGATGAAATTATATGTACAACTGACGATTATATTCACGATTTCATTAATTGGTGAAATCATTTCGGATGGGTTGCACTTACCAATTCCTGGGAGTATGATCGGGCTGTTGATCCTATTTTTATTATTGCAGTTTAAATTATTACGCATGCGCCACGTCAATATGGTAGGAAATTTTTTGTTAGCTAACATGACGATTCTGTTTCTTCCTCCTGCGGTCGGTATTATGGATAAGTTTCATGTGATTGCGCCTTATCTGTTTCCAATCATGTTGATTCTACTTGGAGCCTTGGTCATCAATGTGGCTTTAATTGCAATCGTGGTTAGTTTTATAAAAAATCGTTTTGAGGGTGATTATCCAGAAGGGGGACGCAAGCATGGCTAATTTTGCGAGTAATCCTTTATTTGGGATTGTCTTATCTATTTGGGCTTATTTGATTGGAATGTTAATTTTCCGCAGGTATCCCCATCCAATAACAACGCCACTTTTAGTGGCTACAGCAATCGTTATCTTATTCTTAATGATTACAGGAATTTCTTATAAAGATTACTATGTCGGTGGTTCCCTGTTAAATCAGTTGATTGGACCATCGACAGTCGCCTTGGGAATTCCTCTCTATAAAAGTTTCCATTTGATGAAGCATCATGCACGGAGTATTTTGATCGGCTCAACAGTAGCAGTTATTGTGAATACGATTTTTACAGCCTTGATTGCGAAAGCATTTGGGATGAAGTATTTTCTAGCTATTTCACTCTTTCCAAAATCGGTTACGACTGCAATGGCAGTTGGGATTACTGAAAAAATGCAAGGAATTACGACCATCACTCTTGTGGTAGTTGTAGCAACTGGATTATTAACAAGTGTCTTGGGTCCAACGATATTGAAACTGTTAAAAATAAAAGATCCAGTAGCTATTGGTTTAGCCCTTGGAGGAACTGGACATGCAGTAGGAACAGGGACAGCGTTTAAGTATGGTCATGTGGCCGGTGCTATGGCAGGATTGGCAATAGGGATCACAGGAATTTTGTATGTATTCATTAGTCCAATTGTGGCTTCGATGATTTTATCCTAATACATTTTATTATTTTCTGAGAGAGGCTCAAGAAGGGTCTCTTTCATTTTGTAGTGAAAGCTTAAAAATCAATCTAGAGTGAAAGAAGCTTTTCATGATTACTATCCAAAGCTTTTCCAAGCGTCTAAAAAATGGTATAATGAACTGTAAATTTCAGAAGTTGGAAGGAATGTCATTACTATGATGAATATGCAAGACTTAATTTAAGATTCTTAAAGTCTTGTTATCCTTCAAAATATTGATTTTAAGCGATTTTGCATTCGATAAAATCAACAATTTATAGATGTATTACATTATATTGGACAGTAAATGGACAGTGACAGAGTGTTTGAAGGAAAGCAAAAGAGGCCTAAGTGCCTCTTTTTTATACACTATGATTGTTTTATTACGAAAAGTTTAGAAGGTGGTAAATCGGATATTCAATAAAGCGTTCCCTCTGTTTTTCGGAAAACTGATTTTCAAATAAATAATTTGCTTGTTCTTTATATCCTAATATACAGGCTGTAGCGTATCGAATTTCAACTGAACTGTGATTCATTAAAGACAAAAGATAGTTATTATCTTCAGTTGTTAATGTATTTAAACGTTTTTTTATTTGTAGTAAATTGAGCTTATTATATTCAGAATTGTCCATTTCTAGAAGTTTCTGAGCAAATTCTAAACAAGATTGTAAAACATTTTGATCACATTGATTATCACTAAAGTTTATCAGTTTTAACAATCCAAGATCTTTATTTTCAATTGGAATCTTATTTGATAGATATGATGAAAGGTAATCAGAAATATCAAAATTATCTATAAGATATAGATGTTCTATATCAACCGCCTCATATTTTGAAAAATTCTGTTTATTTTCATCAATTAAGATCATATCATAATCACTGAAATTATATAATCTATAATCTGTTGTACCTATATTTTCTGGTATTAAAAATAATAATACTTGTATATTTGCAAATTTAATAAATTGGATTGTATTATAGTCGGTACGATCTAGTTTAATTAACTCTTTATTTATGATGCCCTTATACAAAGTTTCAGATACTCTATAGTCATTTTGTGACCAATTCGTGAAATCAAGCTCCTTAGAAATTTTAAGTTTATCCAGTATCTTTTTTAAACGGATATGTGCATCCAAACAATTCTTTAAATAATTAAAATCAATTTCAGATAGACTCTTATCGCTAAATGTTAGTTTATGATCATTTAAAATAATTCCTTTATTTTTTTGAAGTTCTAAAATAAATTCCAACCCATCAATTCTTTTTGAAAGGACATTTGAAAATGAAAATTTTAGAGTTATTAATATGTTTTCAAGATTCTCTTGTACATTAATTGAACAACCATTCCGAAAATCAATAGTATAATCATTCTTAGTCCTGTAATTAAAAATTGTTTGATATACTTTTTCGTTTCCCTGGATTTGAACGTGCATCTTATTTTCTTTAAATAAATGTAGTTCAAATATATCATCTAGTAGAGGCTCAGCTATTGTTGCTCCTTTAGGTTTGTAATAAAGATCTAGTTCACCAGATTTTGCATACTCAAGAATATCTAGATATTCTTTTCCGATGAATTTAAATTGGAACTCTCCATCCAAATTCTCAGAACTATTAAAAAGTGATTTTTGACTTCGTAATTCAACGTGAGCAAAGCCTTTTTGATATTTCCGCTTTTGAATAAAATTTTGAAAGACTAGATTTAATTCTTCTTCATTATCAGGCAGAGGTTTCATAGTAACAGAAATATTAATTATATTTGGTTTTTTCTTATTTTTGCGATGTAGAATATTCTTAATTACCTTTGGTGTTAATGAGGCATAAGTGACAGTTGGTGTTTTATCTTTTAAGTAAACCACAAAATAAAGTACTCCTCCTTCATTTAGATAGTGTTCTAAATTATTTCTTTTTATAGAGTATCCTTTATTTTTATTATAGTAATCGTCTTTACCTTTTACTTGAACTGGTATTCTCTCAACTAAGTCAATATTTTTTTTTACTGTATTTTTGTAAAAATAAATATGACCATCCCATATAGGCTCTCTATCACCTTCAGAAATTTCTCTATGAATGTGTTTAGATTTTTTTAATGCAATTTTTAAATAATCAATTGCGTCTTCTTCAATTTGTTTTGATGATCTATCCATAATTAACCTCTTTAATAAGCACCGATATATTAACATTATACCAATTTATGTGATATATTTTTCTAATAAATTAATCATTAAGCACAATTATATTTTTTATTTAGAAATAAAAAAAGGGTAGTGATTGATTTTATTATTTGTTTTAGAATAAATTGAGATGTTTCTGAAAAAAATTTCTCGGAAAAGTTAGTAATTGTGTTAGAAATTGATACTTTTATTGTATTTATTGCTATTTTGTGACATTATGGTATACTGCTATGTAGTAATATATTCAAATACCAGTAGAAGAATTTTAAGGAAGGTAATGAAATGAAGAAGATTGGATTGGTGTTTTTATCTTTAATACTTACAGTTGTCGCACTTGTGGCTTGTAAACCTACCCCAAAACTATCTATTGAGGATAGATTGGTTGGAGAGTATACAAGTGATCTTGGAACTTGGGAATTTGATAAAGATGGAGATGTCTATTTTTCAGGTTTAAAAGGGTGGTGGATGATCGAAGATGAATCAAACGATGATGAATCTTCTGAAAATGATTCGCCACAAAAAATTAGCATTTTTTTTTCAGATTATGATAAAGATAAAGGTAGGATTAGTTTCGAATTCTCTTCAGAAATTGAAAGTGATGGCGAAAAGTCTTATGAGAAATTATCAAAACTTAATCTTAAATTAGAAAAGTCTATATTTGATGATAATAAATCAGTGGAAGAAAAGTTTGAGGGAATAAATGTAATAAGATTGACTAGGAAACAATAAATCTTGTATATACAGATCTAGTTCTATGATTTAGCAATTATAATTGCTTGTATTCTTTGTTCTGATTTTGAGGACAAATAGTAAACCAATCTGTGTGTACTGTATTTTAAGAAATAAGTAGGAATTTAATTGATATATTGCATGAGATATATCACATTTGACAAAGAAAAGAGTACTTCAAAATGAGTGCTCTTTATTTATAGTATCAACTCCCATTTTTCTAGGCAATATCTGATTACCTTAAGATTAATTAATTGCCATTATAATAGACATTTATTAAAATTTCTATTATAACAGACATTGACACAATTTTGTAATATTTTTTTGGTAAAATAATATTACAAAAGGAGGCGAAGGATATGAAAAAATTTATAAGTGTTTTGCTACTTTCAATAATGGCAGTGATGTTAATTGCATGTTCTAATAGCAATCAACAGTCCTTGGATGGAGAATATTATTGGGTATCAAGTGAAAGAAACGAGCTGGCATTCACTATAAAAGGTGATAAAGGTTCCATTGAACATGGAGAAGCCGATAACTTTAAGATTGATAAACAAAAGAAAACCATTGAGTTAACTGGACAAGATATTGCAAAAAGGACAGAAGGATATTCGTTTAAAGATGGGGTCTTTTCTGTTGATATTAGTGGAATGAAACAGGACTACTACTTAAAGGGTAGCAGTGCCTATAAGAAAGCTCTCAAAGAATTTGGTTACAAATGACATCATATACACCTATTTTACCGAATAGGTGTATTTTAGAGTATTATAGATGATTTTTCTATTTTGGACTTATCTATTTGTACCAAATGGTTTATATTTCTTACCAAATAATTAAATCAAAAAATTATATAGTACTTTATTCTATAATTGATCCATGAATAATTTAAAAGAAGAAAATATTAGAAGAGCTATCTGGGGGAGAAGCACAACGTGTAGCCTTGGCAAAGATCATTTTAAAAGATCCTCCTCTAATTTTGGCAGATGAATTAACTGCCGCTCTTGATCCTGAGACCTCACAGGAGATTATAGACTTACTCCTAACATTAAAAAATAAGGAACGTCTGATCATTATTGCAACACATAATCCGGCAATTTGGGAGATGGCTGATGAAGTGATCACGATGGATCGTTTGAAATAAAAATCCTTGTTTTTAATTGCACGATGAGTTACTGAAATATTATCATGAATCAATAATTGGAGTTAATTTAGAATTGTACTTTATTAATATTGAGCTAACTTTTTCTTGATAAAGGAAGAAATAGTGGAGAGGAAGTTAGAATGAAAAAATTCGACAATTATATTATTGAGAAGCCTTGCGATTCTAATTCAGATAAATTGCAAAAAATCTTAATAATTGAAAGTTTGGTAGATGATATTTTGCAATTTTCTCTCAGAATCAATAATAGTGTAGGAGAGATTTTCCTCCTACAACCGTTTCATAAGTATTAATCTATACGCTTACATATATCTTTTGGTCTCTATCCCTTTAGGTAAAAATACCGATTTTATGGTATAATAAAGATAACGTTATACAAGGAAGTGTGCCATGACTCTTGATGTAAATAAAGAAGAATTAACAATTTTAGGGATTCCC
>ERZ824522.1025-NODE-1025-length-21005-cov-3.279189_pt1 | contig 21005 bp, 15 predicted proteins | sample MGYA00519935_ERZ824522 | MGnify/ENA primary metagenome ERZ824522 (study PRJEB31778, sample SAMEA3449160) | human gut metagenome | biome: human gut; feature: human-associated habitat; material: faeces | place: United Kingdom | collected 2010/2012 ...
GTTGGAGAAGAGGCAGCTAACGTGGGTGCTATGTTGGCTCTCAATCCAGATGATCTGATCACCTCAAACCACCGTGGTCACGGACAAGCTATTGCCAAAGGGATTGACCTCAACGGAATGATGGCTGAAATCCTCGGGAAATACACTGGAACCTGTAAAGGAAAAGGTGGTTCCATGCACATTGCTGACCTTGATGCTGGTAACCTTGGTGCCAATGGTATCGTAGGTGGAGGTATGGGAATCGCTGTTGGTGCAGCCCTCAGTCAGCAAATGCAACATACTGGAAAAATCGTTGTCTGCTTCTTTGGAGATGGTGCAACCAATGAAGGTGTCTTCCACGAAGCGGTGAATATGGCTTCTATTTGGAATCTTCCAGTAATTTTCTACTGTATCAATAACGGTTATGGAATCTCTGCTGACATCAAGAAAATGACCAATATCCAGCATATCCATGAACGTAGTGCTGCTTACGGCATTCCTGGAATGTTTATTCCTGACGGGAACAACGTTATTGATGTCTATGAAGGATTTAAGAAGGCAGTCGATCACGTCCGCTCTGGTAAAGGCCCTGTCTTGATCGAGAGTGTCACCTATCGTTGGCTTGGTCACTCATCTTCAGACCCTGGTAAATACCGGACCCGTGAAGAAGTCGAAGAGTGGAAGAAGAAAGATCCAATCGAAAACCTTCGCAAGTATCTCCTTGAAAATGAAATCGCGAGCGCAGAAGAATTGGATCAGATTCAAGAAGAAGTGAAAGAAGCAGTGGAAGCTTCAGTGAAATTTGCGGAAGAAAGCCCATTCCCTCCACTCGAATCAGCTTTCGAAGATATTTACGCAGACTAAGGAGAAGTAGAGAAATATGGAAACAAAATTAATGTCTTTCCGCGATACCATTATCCTTGCAATGTCTGAGGAAATGCGTCGCGACGAAAATGTACTCTTGATGGGTGAAGATGTCGGTGTCTTCGGTGGAGACTTTGGTACATCTGTAGGTATGCTTGAAGAATTTGGGCCAGAACGTGTTCGTGACTGTCCTATTTCTGAAGCAGCCATTTCTGGTGCAGCTGCTGGTGCTGCTATGACGGGACTTCGCCCAATCGTTGATATGACCTTCATGGATTTCTCCGTGAATGCCATGGATGCTATCGTTAACCAAGCTGCTAAGACTCGCTACATGTTTGGTGGAAAAGGGCAAGTACCGATGACAGTCCGCTGTGCCGCTGGTAACGGAGTTGGATCTGCAGCTCAACACTCCCAATCTTTGGAATCATGGTTTACTCATATTCCTGGTTTGAAAGTTGTTGCTCCTGGAACTCCAGCGGATATGAAGGGACTTCTCAAGTCATCTATCCGTGATAACAACCCCGTTATCATTCTTGAATACAAATCAGAATTCAACCAAAAAGGGGAAGTGCCAGTTGATCCAGACTACACGATCCCACTTGGTGTCGGAGAAATCAAACGCGAAGGAACTGATGTAACAGTAGTAACCTATGGAAAAATGCTACGTCGTGTTCTACAAGCGGCTGAAGAATTGGCTGAAGAAGGCATCTCAGTTGAAGTAGTAGACCCACGTACTTTGGTTCCACTTGATAAAGAAATCATCATTAACTCAGTTAAGAAAACAGGAAAAGTAGTTCTTGTCAACGACGCCCACAAAACAAGCGGCTATATTGGTGAAATCTCAGCTATTATTTCAGAATCAGAAGCATTTGATTACTTGGATGCACCGATCCGCCGTTGTGCAGGTGAGGATGTACCAATGCCTTACGCACAAAATCTTGAGAACGCAATGATCCCAACAGTTGAAAGCATCAAAGATGCTATTCGCAAAACATATAACAAAGAATAATACATAATATAAGTTATGTAAATTAATTGATAAGACGAGAAGCTTTGTATCTAATAGATGCAAAGTTCTCTACGTCCTTAGTATCTTAGATTAGAGCACGGGCTAAAAGCTCGGAAAAAAGATAAATCTCCTTGACTTCATCGAAGTCTGTGTTGATTTCCTATTTTTCGGTCGCTTTTAAACGCCCTTAGTATCATGTAATTGAATTCGGACGGAGGTCTGTGAAAAAAAGATAGATTTCCTTGTGTTCATCGAACACATCGTCAATCTCCTATTTTTTCATTGCCCTCTTCGTCCTTAATATCTTAGTATAGAATAGGAGAGGTCATGGCTGATGATAAGCTAAGAGCGACTCCTGCAGCTAGAAAATTAGCGGATGATTTAGGAATTAATCTCTACGATATTTCTGGCTCAGGCGCAAACGGTCGTGTCCACAAAGAAGACGTGGAAACATTTAAAGACACTAATGTGGTTCGCATTTCACCACTTGCAAAACGAATTGCCCTTGAACATAACATTGCATGGCAGGAAATCAAAGGAACTGGTCATCGTGGCAAGATCATGAAGAAAGACGTCCTTGCATTCCTTCCTGAAAATATTGAGAATGAGACCATTAAGTCACCTGCTCAAATCGAGAAGGTGGAGGAAGCTCCAGATAATGTGACACCTTATGGTGAGATCGAGCGGATTCCGATGACACCAATGCGTAAGGTAATCGCTCAACGGATGGTGGAATCTTACTTGACAGCACCAACCTTTACATTGAACTACGACGTCGATATGTCTGAAATGCTCGCCCTTCGTAAGAAAGTCCTTGATCCAATCATGGAAGCAACTGGTAAGAAAATTACCGTTACAGACTTGCTTTCACTTGCGGTTGTTAAGACTCTTATGAAACACCCATACATCAATGCGTCATTGACAGAAGATGGCAAAACCATCATTACTCACAATTATGTCAACTTAGCGATGGCAGTTGGGATGGACAATGGCTTGATGACTCCAGTTGTCTACAATGCTGAAAAGATGACCTTGTCAGAGTTGGTGGTAGCCTTCAAAGATGTTATCGGACGTACTTTGGATGGTAAACTAGCTCCTAGCGAGTTGCAAAATTCAACCTTCACCATTAGTAACTTGGGAATGTTTGGTGTTCAATCATTCGGTCCAATCATTAACCAACCGAACTCAGCAATCCTTGGGGTTAGCTCAACAATTGAGAAACCAGTTGTTGTTAATGGTGAAATCGTGATTCGTCCAATTATGAGTCTTGGTTTGACAATTGACCACCGTGTCGTAGATGGTATGGCTGGTGCTAAGTTTATGAAAGACTTGAAAGCCTTGATTGAAGACCCGATTTCAATGTTGGTCTAATCAACGAGAGAGAATAGAAACAAGAAAAAGAGGGAAATAAAATGGCCTTAGAAGTAATTATGCCAAAAGCCGGCGTAGATATGACCGAAGGACAAATCGTTCAGTGGAATAAAAAAGTCGGCGAATTTGTAAAAGAAGGAGAAGTTCTCCTTGAAATCATGACAGACAAAGTCAGCATGGAGTTGGAAGCGGAAGAAGATGGGTACTTGATCGCTATCCTGAAAGGAGACGGCGAAACTGTTCCTGTAACAGAAGTGATCGGTTATCTTGGTGAAGAAGGGGAAAACATCCCAACCGCTGGAGCAGCTGCACCAGAAGCAAGTCCAGCACCAGCTGCAGCAAGTGCTTCAAACGATGACAATAAGAGCGATGACGCTTATGATATCGTAGTGATTGGTGGTGGGCCTGCTGGTTATGTATCTGCTATTAAAGCAGCTCAATTAGGTGGTAAGGTTGCTCTTGTTGAGAAATCTGAACTTGGTGGAACATGTTTGAACCGAGGATGTATCCCAACTAAGACTTACCTTCACAACGCTGAAATTATCGAAAATATTGGTCATGCAGCCAACCGTGGTATTATCATTGAAAATCCAAGTTTCTCAGTGGATATGGATAAGGTTCTTGAAACCAAGAACAAGGTCGTAAATACCCTCGTCGGTGGTGTTGCAGGACTTCTTCGCAGCTACGGAGTGGATGTTCACAAGGGTATCGGTACCATTACGAAAGATAAGAATGTCTTGGTTAATGGTTCTGAATTGCTTGAAACGAAGAAAATCATCCTTGCCGGTGGTTCAAAAGTTAGCAAGATTAACGTTCCTGGAATGGAATCATCACTTGTTATGACTAGTGACGATATCCTTGAAATGAATGAAGTACCAGAAAGCCTCGTTATCATTGGTGGTGGAGTTGTCGGTATCGAACTCGGACAAGCCTTCATGACATTTGGTTCAAAAGTTACTGTTATCGAAATGATGGACCGTATTGTACCAGCAATGGATGCGGAAGTATCTAAAAACCTTCGCTTGATTCTTGAGCGTAAAGGTATGACTATCTTGACAGGTACTAAACTTCAAGAAATCATCGAAGAAGATGGCAAACTTCGTATCAAGGTTGAAGGAAAAGATGATGTTATCGCAAACAAAGCTCTTCTTTCAATCGGTCGCGTTCCAGACCTTGAAGGAATCGGAGAAGTTGAGTTTGAGCTAGACCGTGGTCGTATCAAGGTTAACGAGTACATGGAAACTTCTGTTCCTGGTATTTATGCACCAGGTGATATCAACGGTACTAAGATGTTGGCCCACGCTGCCTTCCGTATGGGTGAAGTAGCGGCTGAAAATGCCCTTAAAGGAAATCACCATGTTGCTAAATTGAACTTGACTCCTGCAGCTATTTACACACTTCCAGAAGTAGCAGCAGTTGGTTTGACTGAAGAACAAGCTCGTGAGAAATATGATGTTCAAATCGGTAAGTTTAACTTTGCGGCGAACGGTCGTGCCATTGCATCAGATGCGGCTCAAGGATTTGTTAAAGTTATTGCTGACAAGAAATACGGTGAAGTTCTTGGGGTTCACATCATTGGTCCAGCAGCAGCTGAATTGATCAACGAAGCTTCAACCATCATTGAGATGGAAATCACTGTAGAAGAAATGCTCAAGACCATCCACGGACACCCAACCTTCTCAGAAGTGATGTACGAAGCCTTTGCGGATGTACTTGGCTTAGCTGTTCACTCACCTAAGAAGAAATAGTACTATTCTTTCAACTAAATTTTCTTAAAGTAGTACGGACGGCAGCGACCTCTCTTAGAGTTCCATGCCTAAAAATTGAGCCACTTGTCTCAATTTTTCCGAGAAATGTAACGAGTTATCGTTACATTTCTTTTTACTACTTCAGAAAATTCAAGTGAAATTCAACTATTTCTGTCTAATGCTTATCTTACTATGAGTAGGATTTATAAAACGAATTTTTGGAATTACTATGAAATACATTATTAATTATTCAAATGATACTGCTTTTAATATTGCTTTGGAAGAATATGCTTTTAAGCATCTGTTAGATGAGGATCAAATCTTCCTTCTCTGGATTAACAAACCATCCATTATCGTTGGTCGCCACCAAAATACCATTGAAGAGATCAACCGTGACTACGTTCGGGAGCATGGAATTGAAGTGGTCCGTCGGATCAGTGGTGGTGGAGCTGTTTACCATGATTTGAACAACCTTAACTACACCATTATTTCAAAAGAAGATGAAAACAAGGCCTTTGACTTCAAGAGCTTTTCAACTCCAGTGATCAACACCTTGGCTGAACTTGGTGTTAAAGCTGAATTTACAGGCCGTAACGACTTGGAAATCGACGGTAAGAAATTCTGTGGCAATGCCCAAGCCTATATCAATGGACGGATCATGCACCATGGTTGTCTTCTCTTTGACGTGGATTTGTCAGTCCTAGCTAACGCACTTAAAGTGTCTAAAGATAAGTTTGAGTCTAAAGGGGTTAAATCCGTTCGTGCTCGTGTGACCAATATCATCGATGAGTTGCCAGAAAAGATCACTGTTGAAGAGTTCCGTGACCTACTTTTGGACTACATGAAAAAAGAATATCCTGAAATGACAGAATATGTCTTCTCAGATGAAGAATTGGCTGAAATCAACCGTATTAAAGATACTAAGTTTGGGACATGGGATTGGAACTATGGTAAATCACCAGAGTATAACGTCCGTCGTGGAACAAAATTCCCAAGCGGTAAGGTTGAAATCTTTGCTAACGTTATCGAGTCAAAGATCCAAGACATCAAGATTTATGGAGACTTCTTTGGTATCGAAGATGTTGCAGCAGTAGAAGATGTCCTTCGTGGTGTAAAATACGAACGCGAAGATGTTCTTAAAGCCCTACAAACCATTAACCTAGGCCGTTACTTCGCAGGTATAACTGCAGAAGAAATTGCTGAAGCAGTGGTGGAATAAAGTAAAAGATATCCATGTTAAATGGATATCTCAGATTGAAGACAAAGACCTTAGCACATAAGTTTTCTAAGGTCTTTTATTTGTGTAAAGTCGTATAATAGATGTAAGAAGTATTGTGAGGTGTTCCCTATGTTTCATAAAGATAAACTAGATTATAATCGTCGCCAATATGGCTTCTATTCGATAGACGAATTGGTCCCAGAAGATTACTTTCTTCGACAAGTAGATAAAGAGGTTGATGTTGACTTTCTCTATGACTGGTTCTTACAGACGTATTAAAAAATATGGTAAAATAAAGGAAATAAAACGATCAGGTAACAAAAATGACAGATCTAAAAAAGAAAATTGGTAAAAAAGTAAAAGCGGCTCGATTAAATAGTGGACAAACGCAAGCGGATGTTTGCGATGATGAATCAGAGTTAACGATTCGGCAACTTGCTCGTATTGAAAATGGGCAAGCAATGCCGACTGTCCCCAAATTAATGATTTTATCAAAAAAATTAGGGGTTTCAATTCAAAGTATTGTAGATATTGAAAAAATAGAAATTCCTAAAAGCTATTTAAAGCTAAAAAGAGAGCTCATTGATGTTCCTACCTATGCGGATAAAGATAGAATAAAACGAAAAGAAGAAATTTTAGAAAAAATAGGGGAAGAGTTCTATGATGATCTTCCGGAAGAGGAACAATTACTAGTAGATGTTATTCAAGCACGCTTTGATGTATATGCTAGTTCAGATACAAGTTATGGTGTAGTACTTTTAGAAGAATACTTTCAACAAATATTAAAGAAAACAAGTTTTAGTGTTAATGATTTACTTATTATTGAGTTGTATTTCTTTTGTTGTGCGGTAAACTTAGAGGACAAAAAATATTTTGATGAATTAGCAGATAAGACGCTTCGTTTTACTGATTATGAAGACAAAGACTGCTTGGTGCAATTGGAAAAAATATTGTTAGTTCTTCTGGCTCAATTAGAAGAAAAGAATACATTAAAATATATCAAATGCTTTGAAGAAATCATACAGGTAACAAGACATTTCTTTTATAAAGCTATAATTTACATGTTTAAAGCTAAGTATGTTCTTCGTGTTGAACAGGACGAAGAAAAAGCTAAAGAACTATACGGAAAAGCAGTAACATTTGCAGAATTATTAGATGATGATATATTAGTGAAGAGAATTTTAGAAGAGAAAAAAAGTGATTTTTCTTAGCAACCTGACTTTTAAGTCATGTTGCTTTTTTGGGACATAATATATACTTAACTCATAGAAATGGGGGTTAAATTATGACTAAAAAAACTTTATGGTTAACTATATTTGCTATTTCAGCCATTGTAACTCTGATTGGTTTAGGGTTTTCTGCATATAACCACTATGCCTTTAATCAGCCTTTTATTAATAACACTACAAAAGGTTTACTAACATCATTCGCCCTATGTTCAACAATGGTTGCTATTGGGCTATCAAAAGAATTAAAAAATAATTTACGAGAGGATGATTAAGTTGAAGCAGTTGAAAAATATGGATTTTAAAACCCTAATAGGAGCTATCATAGCAATAATTTTAGCACCTGGACTTGTTAAGGGTGTATACTATGTTGGAGTAGAAGTTGGAAAAACTTTAGCGGGACTTTTTTAAAAAGGCGAACTTCTCATGATGAGACAAAAATATTTTTGAAAATACAAAAAGACAAACGCCAAAAATGACGTTTGTCTACGTTCTGAGATATCCATTTAACATGGATATCTTTTATCTTAAACTTGATATTCGAAAACTATGAGTGTACAATATAGAGGAAATCTGAACAAAAAAGGGGATCATATTCGATGATGAAAATTCCAGTTGAAAATCTTGGTCTATTTGAACAGTTAGATCGTATAGTCGTGGCTTTTTTTAGAAAGCAACAATCTTCAAGTCCTTACGATTTAAATGTCAGTATTACACAAGAACACCTTGACCAGAAAAAGCAGGAGTTAGAACCATTAGGTTATCAAGCTGTCCAACTACCATTAGGAATGGCTTTAGATAATATCATCCAGCAACCTTATTATAAAAACTTAATCATTGGTGGTCTTGCTCCTGAGGAAATAATCGTTAGCAAAGAAGAATTAATGCCTTTGAAAGATATCGTGGATAGCTTTTGTATTATGTACGCTGCAGCGAATAATAGATTGGAAAATAGTAAAGCTTATGAATTAATGAAAGATAAGACGGTTTATTTTATTGGTAAACTATTTACAGATTTTCCGAAGGCCGGTGATGAAATTGCTTATTTAGGAATTGATCGAATAGCGAGTGACGGAACACCATATGAAGCAGTTAAATGCTTTTTAACAGAAGAGAGTGCAGAGAAGTACAATGGTGAAAAAAGACCGGTCACTCCTGCAAACCTGGCTTATCTAAAATCATTTTGGGGAAAACCAGTCATTATTGAGCCACACCGTAATTATTGGATCGAATTTTTATAGAAAGAATAAAAGAGCGTAAGATTCCATATAAAAATCTACGCTCTTTTTCTAATAGAATATATTTTACATAACTTCCGTTATGTAATCTTATAAACTATCCAAGGCATTCTTTTGTTCGTCATTGACAATATGGGTATATAAGTCGGTAACTTGGGTGCTAGCATGTCCCAGCTGGTGGCTGACCAAAACCTGTGATTTGGTTGCATCATAGAGACGCGTTGCTAATGTATGGCGTAGTTTATGGGGCGTCACGCGGACTTTGAAGTCTTCTGAATACTTGGCCACCATTTTTTCAACACTAGAAGCATCAATCCGGTTTGGAACACCTCGATACAAGGTCAGAAAGAGAGCTGTATCAGTCTTTTCTGTCTTGTAACGTTTGTCTCGAATAGCAAGATATTGCTCTAGATAAGGCTTAGCAAAGGCAGCAACATTGACAGAGTCTCGTTTTCCACCTTTTCGAGTGACGTCAATCACCATCATCTTAAGATTGAGGTCACGAAGGTCCAAGTTGACTGCTTCAGAGAGACGGACACCAGAGGCAAGAAGGAGTGCGATAATGGCTAAATCTCGCTCTTTATTCTTATTAAAGGAGGATAAGGCGCGATTTGAGAGTGTTTGAGGGTACTCCTGGTCGATATAGTTTAGGAAACCTTCTGTTTCATCTCCTAAAAAGAGTTTTTGCTTGATATTCTCAGCTCGAGCAGCCAAAGTTTCTTTCTTTTTCTTGGTAGCAACCTTCTTCATGACATTACGGTAGAAATAAGGTTCCCCTTGCTCATTCTCAACCTCCTCAGTCAAGTATTTATAGAGACTGGAAAGTGCAGAAAGGGTACGGTTTATTGTCGTTTGAGAAACTCCATTTTTAGTTGTGTTAGCATTAAGTAGAGGACGTTCACGTAGGTAAAGAATAAAGGACTCCATGTCTTTCTTGGTCATGTGCTCCAGAACGTCTAAGGGGATCTCGGCCATGGTATCAGCATTCGATATACCAGATTCCAAAACCCAGGTAAAAAATCGATCGTATTCCTTTAAGTATTCGTACAAGGTTGTAAAACTGTATGGAACGGCCAATTTTGATTGGTAATATTCCAATACATACCAGGGCATGACTTGTTTGAGTTTATCAATCCGTTCTAATAAGATCTCGCGTTTCATGTTTTTCTCCAAATCTTTCTATACTAGTAGTATAGCATAGCCAGATATATTTTTCAAGAAAATTATAGTTTTTCGGAAAGATGTTATAGGGGTTCTATAGGATTAACCGGAAAAAATTTTTGAGCAAAAAATGTACTTTATTCCCGTGAAAACTAAATCTTTCGCATAATTAAATTCTGTACATTATCTACTTGAAAACTAAAAATACAATCTTTTAAAATAATGTACTTTATAAAAATCTATGACAAAAAACAAGTTCAAATTTGAACCTGTTTTTTTAAATTTTCCTATAAGGAACAAAATGTTCTCTTTTTCGTCTGCGCCCTTTACAAAACATACATGGCTCAATAGATCGTTTTACATTTGCTATCTTATCTACGATAGCCATTCTATAACGATGCTCTGGATTATTCTTACAAATCCACCAAAATCTTAATTGCGTATTATTTGGGATTCTTTCTGGATCTCCTAGAATTAGATTATTAAGATAGTCCCACTCATTCATCAAATCGTCAAAAGAGATATTATCTTGTTTTTCTTTTAATTCTGCACAAAATGGACACAATTCTTTAAGATCTTTTGTCTCGGAGCTTAAATACTTATTTAATATAATGCTGAAGCGCTCATGAAATTCGAAGTTACATTCTTTGCAGCGCCATAAATAAAACCTTTTTTCAGTTAATAATGGAACAAAACTATCTATTGAGACTTTATTATTTGGTGCCCACAATTTTGCAAGTTCAGGGTACAAATAATCAAATGTATTATAACCCTTCAGGGGCTTCTCATTGTTGCAGTAAGGGCAACAATGAGAAACTTCTCTTCGAATTGGGATAGAACATAGATATGTCCCGTGACACTTTGAACAATCCCACCAATATTTTTTCGTTTCTATTGTTGTCTGAGCTAAATGAATAGGTATTTTATTTTTATCGCTCCATTCTTTGATGAGTTTTGGTTCTTTAATGAAAATATTATTTTTAAATACCTCCGTCCTCCAGTCACATTGATTAGGACATGTTTGAAAGTTTTGATTTTCTAAATCGGTTCGACTGATCATTTCGGCTGGGCTACATTAAAAGTTGATTTTACAACAAGGACAAACCCAACTAACTACATTATCTGACTTAAACCAATATTCGGAAAAATCCCTTTCATTACTGAGGTCCCAAAATTCCCTCAAATAGGGATGTGTTTCATTTAGTGTATTAAAATCCTGAAGTTTTTCTCTATTTGAACAAAATGGACAAGACCTATCTGTTTTTTCAAATAGTGAGCATGAATACTCTCCGTGACAATTCGTACATTCCCATAACACATGAATATTAGATAATACATCAACTTGATTAGGTGTAATATTGTTCCTTTTAGACCACTCCTTGAGCATGGAAGAATTTAAAAAAGATAGAGGAGAAACATCAAAATCTTTATCCAATAACTCTTCAAATGAAGAATGACACTCCAAACAGTAATGACCACTTCTTTTAATTCGGTTCAATAATCTATCAATAGATAATTCAAATTTGCAATGACACTTATCACATTCCCAATGAATAGGTACTGTTATATTGTAACTCAGCTTCAGTTCGTTAAATTTAAATTTGTTTAAATGATCGCTATAGATTTTAGCTAAATTTGGATAAACTGATTTGTAATCGCAATGATAGGTAGTTTCGTTGCAGCCAAAATGAAATAAATCCCCACTTGTTAGTTGAAATAACCTCTTATTTGTCGCAGAATCTTTCCAACTTAATTGACACGTCGGACATTTAAAATTGAGCTTTTTTTTGCTATTGAACGGCAAGGTAAGAAGTTTCTCATCTAATTCTTCATCCTGCTCAACGCTGTAGTTTATATAATTTCTGAAATCAGGATAAACCTGAAGAACACTCTCATTTTCATCAATGGAACGTTCACCTAATCCACAATGGGGGCAACACCTAAGATATTCATAACTGTCAAGCTGCACATCAATGATTTTCGCTTCCCAATGGTGTTGACAATAAGGGCAAGACCAATAGGCATATTTTAAACTATTTGACGACAATTTTTTTGGGTCAAGAACATTTCGTTTTTGATCCCAGTACATGTAAATAGCTGGATTATCTTTAACTTTCTTGTTCATTTCTTTCCTCATTTATAATTAGTTTTGCTGTCTAGTAAGTTTTTAATAGAAACCACTTTAGTTGATTTTTGAGGATTTTCTTGTTCAATAAGATCACCAGAATGAAAATCTATTTCTGAATCAGCAGTAATGATATTGTCTGCTAGGAAATCCTCACTGATAACCTTTTGAGAATATTTTAACAATCCTTCTTCTTTTAAAAGCTCATTCGCAATTTCTGGATAGACACTTGTTTTGATTATTTGTAATAGTTTTTGATTCTCATCACTTAACTCATTTTCTCTTTGTAGCTTCTGTTTTAAATCTTCATTAGTTGACTGTAGTTCAGAATTTAAACCACGTAACTTATCTGCTTCTTGTTTATAGCTGGCCGCAATGTTTGCTATTTTCTTGTAGTATTGGCTAATTTCCACCAATGCTCTTTTCATAGCACCTGGAGCACGATTTTTTGCCATAAAATTGTCAGGATCTATGGTCTTATAAGTAATTACAGCTTCATAATTTTCATCTTGGTATTTAATTTCACTTTCTTTTAAAAAATCCCTGAATCTTTTATTACGTCTAATGGTTGTATCCGCAACATTTTGATAGCCATTATTCCTAACATAGTCACCAAACCGAGGAATTTTTACCAAGCTTAAATCACAGGAACACTGGGAAATTAAATACTGTTCAAACAAATGAATCAATTCATCATCAGAAATTGATTTCTTTCTAGCCATTAGACTTGTTCTCCTCTAAAGATAGTTGTTTAGCATTTAAGTAATCTTGATAGGTATTGCTTACTGTTTTTAATTTCAATAAAGCTTCTCCAATATCTTCAATATGACCTTTCCCCTGTCTAACTTTTCTAATCGCTTCATTTACAACCATAGCTTTTTCATCAACTGACTTTTTAAATGTTTTATCCATTGAAAAATAATCTTTACCTGCTTTACGGTAAAAAGGGCAACTCGTACAAGCACCTAGTTCTGCATGCTCACTAATAACTTTCAGACAATCTGAATAATCACCTTTCGCAAAGCGGGGTGAGTAACACCGTCCTTTATTTTCTAAAGTGATGTATTGTCCTTGTGCTGTATAAAATGGCTGCCTCTTACTTATGGCATAATTCGTATATTTACTCGTTAGTTTACGATACATTTGATAACTACGACATTCAATAAATTGGCTTAAATTTGAAAAATAGTGAGATGAAGTTGTCACATCTTCATGACCAGCTAAAAGCATAGCTGTAACAGGACTAGCCCCTTCTGCAATTAAATTGATCATTGCAATGTGTCTCGTATCCCCAATATGAATCAAATTAATCTCGTTTTCATCTAATCTAGCTGGAAAACTAAAATAATTAACTTGATAACCGTATTTTTGAGAAATGATCTCATTAAAAAAATACCTCAAAATAGTATTGAGATTAGTGTAAGTTAAAAATCGGTTATTAACACCTGTTCGACGACCCCAACGGTTATAATGAGGATCGGTCACAAATAATGTATCTAATTTAGTAGAATTATCATTTTCCGTAAGTTTGAGGTAAGTCTTTATTTCAGAAGCTAATGAATTAGTAATTTCATAAGTATTCAACGTATAATCTTCAGAAATTTTATGTGCAACAAGTCGATCCCTTCCTTTGATTATATTTCTCCTTAATGTAAGAAAATATTTCCCATCATTCTCGGTCAAACAGTTTCTTTGTATTAAAAGAAATTCTCTTGGCCTTAAAGGTAAAATCGCTGTAATCTGCCACCAGAGATACAATGGATAATAAAATAGACGTTCTTTTTTAGATAATGTTTGAGACCAATAATCATTTAAAATGTCATTAAAGGTAAAATAGGATTGAAATTGTGCTAATTGTCTTTGCTGTTTTGACCTCTGCCTTTTTTGAAGGTTGATAGTTAATTTATCATCTAATTGCTCTAATAGTTGATTTAGTTGACTATCATCTGAACAGGGAAGATTTGAGAAAAAGTCAATACATAAACCAGGAAATACTACAGAGATATTTTCTAAATCTAAAAATGCGTCTTTGGTTGTATTTTTAATAATACGTTTAATATCCATTAGAAATCGCTGTAAAGTTCTTAAAACATGTTGTTTCATTGAGAAAACAATAAAACTTTTTAAGTAATCGACGAATTCCTTATAAGACAACTGAAAAATTGATTGATAAAATCTCCTATATTGAAACTCAGGAATGTTAAAAAACAGGCTAATATTGGCATATTCATTTGTAGTTTCCCATTTATTATGATCAAAATCGTAACTTAGAATAATTCCTTTTTCAAAATAATCATCGAAAACTTCTTTTGCTCGCAGAACACAATTGCAGTTAAATGGTTCAAAATAATTTTCAGTTTTAAAAAGTTTAGCTTGATTGTTCAATTTATTAACTCCTTTATTATTTCTTCGTAATCATGCAACACGTCATCCCCATATTGCTCGCATAAAGCTTGCAACATTTCAGTTAAACAAGGTTTTATTTGTTCTTCTAAAATACTCCGAATTTTGCCTTTTTCTAAATCAGTTCGAACTCTAGAGTATTGTTTGTTCAAACGATTGAATTCTCCTACTAATAACAATAAAGTAGATTTAGTTTGTAGTTCATAATGACAACCGATGCAATGTTGTCTATCGTCATATGGACAAATCTTTCCAAGTGCAGACAAAAGACACATGCTTTCACCTTGTTTTGAGAAGGCTTCACCGTTTCCTATACGATGACAAATAGTAAGAAGTTGATTAGGCTCTGCTTCTTCTTCTACCAAAATCTTTAATGCCTTTTGCGATTTCACTTCTGCCTGAATACTTAAAGCCAATGTTTTTTCGATCTCATTTGGTGTCAAATCTAACTGTTTAATCATCTGAGTTTGTTGACTAGGACTTAATTCTTTATACTTTCCTCTAGTAACAATCGTCAGGAGCATTGATGGAATCATAGATAAAACACCTCGTTCAAATAGTTCTCTCGCAACCATTTCTGGTTTAAGCTGACTTAGTTGGGCATCTTTTAGGTACGTTGTTGTGGTTTGAGCAAATTCATCGAATGAACCTTTATGGCTACGGGCTAATGCAGCTAAAAAATAGCCTTTAATATTTAACTCAGATTTTTCTTGTAAAACATCATCTGCTAACATGGCAACAGTTTGAAGATAGGATTTATTTGCAGATCTAGAACTAAAATTCCTTTCAAGGAATAAGTCTCCAATTTCTTTCCCCATATATCGGCTAATTCGTTTATATTCTTTTATTTGTCGAATTAAAGGTTCATTATTATTATCTTTATTCAACTGATAATGAGCTTCACAGATAGCCAACAACGTTCCAATCAATACCTGACAACTCTCAGGGACCTGAAATTTAATCTGACTAATATTTTTAGTTCGCTTTGTTTTGTTTGGAGTAATATTTAAATAAGTTAAACGAGTTGTAATACTTAAAAGAGTTCTTCTTGCCTCACTGCTACTCCAATTACCACTTCTAACTGATTTTAGAACTTCTTTCGGTGTTCTAGGAAGTTGTGGATGTCCAAGTTGTTCTAAATCTGTTCCACGTAGCGCACATATAAAATGAAGTGCTAGAAATAGCCAGGTATCTGCGTAGTCTTTTGAGATTGCTGCTTTATAAAGCATATCTTCTTTTCTAATGTAATTGTCATTAAAAAGAAAATACAGTAATTCTAAATATTCGTCTAACTCATAAGCGTTAGTCTCCTGTTCTAATGTGTATCGAGGTGTAAATTCATATCTTTTGTGATAGTTACATCTCGTTTTATTCATTAACCACTTTAAAAAATCAATAAAAACTTCGCCTTTTTGCTTTTCAAGTGCATATACTGCTTCTTCAACCAACAATTCAATCTCATTATCATTACAGAGAAATAAATCTCTTTTTAGATAAAAAGCAAGAAAATCTTGAACATAAAACATGTTTTCCTTAGATAAGTTGCTATCTTCTGAGTATTGCTGAAAATATTTGTAAGTCAATGGGAATTTTTGCTTAAATATAGGCTGAATTCCTGCTAAACCAGTTGGCCCAAGAAGATAATTGGTTATTTTTTCTATTAATAATTGAGCATCTTTATCTGAGATAGAATAGTTATCCAAATCAATCTCAATATTAAACCAATTGTTATCAACTAAAAACTTACTAATTTTGCCTTTATACTGTATATCGTTTTTTCCGAGTTCACTTAACAGATTTTCAATCAAAGATTTAATAGAATAAGTCATACATTACCTTTCTAACTTATCACCAAAAAGTTCATTTGCTTGCCAATTCATATAATCAAAAACGCCATTGTTAACTTGACCATATTGTTTTGCGATTTCACCTTTATTTTGTAGATAAACCCAAGCACTTTCAGGCGATTTGTCACCCCTTGCAGACATGAGCTCACTAATCTCAGAAACCCCAGATAAAACCAACTGTGTGGTGTACCAATGTCTAAAGATATGCGGAGAAATATTATGTTCCTGTAAAAGTTGACCAAAGAAAACAACCTCTGCATCATCGGATTTTAAGAAGATTGGAATCATTTTTTCGCGAATAATCTTACGAAATCGTTGATAGTATACATCGTATGATAATGCCTTTCCTCGTCTGTTAAGATTTAATGGCCCATAGTCCTTCTCATACTTCTTACCTTCCAGATAAGTCATATAGTCATTATAAGTGTCTAAAAAGACCTCCAAGAAGATATAAGGTACTGCTTGAAGTCTTTCCTTTTTAATCCGTCCAGTCGGCTTTACATCGCTTCTTAAGGGTATTTCTTTTCGTAAGTCAATTTCAATCTTAAATACTTGGCCATCACTTTGGTGAAATAAAATACCGGGCCCTAGAGGACTATCTTCACGTCTTACATTGCATGCTTCTGATGGTCTTAAGCCCACAAAGGCTCCCAAGGCAACAACCATGAGTAAATCCTTATGATAGTGTGCAATGTGAGAAAACAACATCTCAAAAGCACTATTTGGCATATCACGAAAAATAGCTTTCTCAGTGTTGCTATCATCCACGTAGATTTCAAAATTTGGTTCTTTACGCTTTATAACCCGTCCTCTACTATTCGTAAAAGTTGTCGTAGAATACAATTCTTCTGCTTTTAACTTAGCCTTTCCCTCTCGCTCACTTAAATAAAGAGTTAAGAAGTCAAGAACTGCATTTACGCATTTTTCGACGGTGCTTTTCTTTCTTTTGCCGCTATCCTCTGGTAACTGAGATAATCCATAAAGCGTAAAAAACTCTCTAACCATTTCAAGTGTAAGTTGATCTACACTTTTAAGTCCAAGAGTACCAAATATGAAATTAAGAAACTTAACAACGTAAGAAAAGCGCTTATTCCCATCATCTGAGATCGACTTGATTCTTGAAGTAGATTTAACATAACGATGAAAATCAGTAAATTGTAGATTGCCGTCATCGTGCTTTAAAACGATAAATTGCTTTGTCACGATGTTGTTATCACCTAAAACCAGTGAATGTTTATATACAACAAATCTCATATTATCTCCTTGTTTAATATGACTGAAGGTTCTGACTGGGTTTTAGGATGTCAATACGCAAAAAAACGACCAAATCAGTACTGTTCTCCTTTGCGCTCTAAACTGCAAAAAGGAAATATCGATGAGTACTTTCATTGATCGTTATTATTATTTAAATTAATTCAATAACAAAAGTAACTTCATCTAAGTAATAAGAGCAATTAACTAGCTCAGCAACAACGATAACCACAGCAACTCCTTCTAAACGATGAAAGGAATATCTGCCGTGGCTATCTATTTACTTTTTTTCTTTTACTTTTGTAAGTTACTTTTATTATTTTTACTTTTTCTGCATTATATCATATTTTGATTAAATTGTCATCTGAGATAGTGATTTTAAAAAAACTGGAAATTTTTTCAATTGTACATTTTGACAATAAAAAAACACCTTAATGGTCATCAGTTAATGATTTATTAAAGTGTTTTTAAATGAAATTTAGTGAAAATTTATTATTACTAACTATCCTTCTAATACATCTTCTATAATCTGCTTTACATTTTTATTGTTTAACTGAGTATGGAACGTTACTGTATATCCATCAATAGTCAGTTGTTTGAAGAAAGCTTCCGCACACTTTATTTTTGCGTCTTCGGTTTCACGGAGTGTGGATTTTTTTTCTACAGACTTCGTCTCTACTACAATATTCAATTCTTTTGTCCCGTCTTTATGTTTAACAACGTACATGAAATCAGGACTATAGTTTTCTCCTACAATCGTAGGAATTGCAACACTTGCTTTGGGAATTTTTCCATATACTACAACTTCGTCTATATCTGTCATAATATTATCTTTCTCAAGAGGAGAATCAAATAAAATTTTATCATACAAATATTTGTTGGAAGGTGTACCCTCAGCAAATTTTGTTCCTACGATTCCTTGTTTAATAACTTCTCTAATTGAACCATCTTTATTTGTTAATACTGTTTCAGTAACAGGTTGAGAAGAACGTTTGTATTTGAAACGTGTTTGCGTTTTCTTGATCCGCCAATCTGTGAATTCTGAAACAATATTAGCAATAGAATATTCGTTGAAGTATTCATCAGGTATATCTTTTTCCTTAGAAAGTTCACACATAGCATTGTGTAGTTCCCTTATAGGTATACTTGTTTGCAGGTTGATTATTTTTAAGAATTCATTGTAAGGGAGAGAGCGTTTTACTGAATAAGAAACACCAGATGCTTCCTTGATAACCATAGCATTTCCCGCAGTTGCAAGTTGTTTGCGATGACTATTCAAAGTTAGATTCCCAAAAGTTCCGCTTCTTCTCAAAATATCATGAAGTGCCTTTGGAATTTCATCTGTCAAATCCGTATCATAGAATAGGTAATACTTGTGGTTGATACGTTCCCATAACTCTTTTAACTCAGAGTAAACTGCTTTTCTTATATGTACTACTTCCTTCTTATTTTTATTGATATCAGTAACCTTGTTACTTGATACCCCTGAAGCAAATTCAGGATAATCCTCATAAAAAGTATCTCTGTTTCTGATTTGGATTTCATAGTTACGATTGATGTATTTTTTACTCATCAATTCAATAAACAATTCATCGGTGTCAACACCACGTTCTTTAGCAACTTTAATTAATAAATCTTGAGAAAGTGTAATCAGTTGTGGTGATTCCCCATTTATTTCATCAATCAGTTTTTCGGCAAAATCAGCTTCAGTAAAATCGACTATATAATTAAGCTTAAACTCCTCATTAGAAATCCTGTTGCCATTTTCATCAACGGGAAGACGTAGCCCCCTCCCCACTTCTTGTAGTTTGCTATTGTCACTACCACTCGAGCGTAATTTAGCAATTGTGAATACATTAGGATTGTCCCATCCTTCTTTCAAAGTCCATTTAGAAAAAAGAAATCTTCTTGTATTAAACGAGCCATCTTCTTTGCGGAGAGAGAGAAGATCTTTCTTGTTATGAAGAATATCAGCCACTTCATTAGCAATTGCTTCATCAGAATTACTATTATCCTGTGCAAAATAACCCGCATGACATGCAGATAAATCTGATTTACTTGCCTCAAGGTAATCTTTATATTCTTGTTCACTATCCGGAAGTGTCTGCAAAAGTTCATCAATTTTTTCAAGTAATAGCTTCTCAAAGATAACTTTCAAATAAGCTACTTTACCATCATCTGAGTCACGATATGAAGTAATATCATCAATGAAGAACAAAGCAAGAGTTTTAATTTTATATCTTCTACCTGAGAAATTTTGGCGTTCTGTTTCAAAATGGCGGTGAATTGCTAACTTTAGCATTTGCTCTTGATAAGATGATGAATAAATATCTGTATTAAATTCTTCTCCCTGATATTTTACTTGTCCGTTTACCAGTTCAATGAAATTTTTTCCAATAGCACTAATTGTCAATCCTTCAAATGAGGAATCAATTACAGATAAAGAATCACCTGTAGTTAGTATGTATGTTTTTGTTTCTTCTCCTCTTTTTTTGAATTGGAGTGTAGCAGAAGTTTTTGATTTTACCGATAATATCTTGACTTTTTCTTCCTTTTTCGATAAAGGTTCAAAATGTTCCTTTGCAATACCTTTAATCAAGTTAAGATTAAAAGAATCACAGGCATTTAATTCGTAAATAAGATTATTAAAATCCTTGAAAGTAACTTTATTTTTGCCTTTACCAACTGTTATATTTGGAAATGTTGCTCCATAACGAATAATAATTTGTGGACTTAACTCTTCAACAATAGCTTTATACGCTTTTTGTTCACGAGAAAATCTATGAGGTTCATCAATAATCACAATTGGCTTTGTAGCTTTCAATGCATCAAAAGGTCTAAAGAAATCCCCAACCAAATAATCATAATCTGATCGAGAAAGCATATTACCATTTGTCAACAATTGCATATTAACAAGCAATACATATATCTTGTTCGAATTCTGACATGAACCATTAAAAAAATCACGAATACCAGGAGGCATAGCTAGAAGTCCTTTTCTCTTTTTTTTAGGACTTTCCAATACGCTTAACTCAATATCACAATTGTAGCCGCATGCATTAGAAAAATGCTGTTTTACATAGCTATCATCTATGAATTGTGATGTTCCTGCCTTAATCGGAAGAGACGGAACAGCAATAATGAACTTGTTAAAACCAAATTTTTTATGCATTTCAAAAATTGTTTGTGTATATACATAAGTTTTGCCTGTTCCCGTTTCCATCTTGATATCAAGGTTTAGATAATTTCCTTCATCTCGACATCCCCTATAGTCTGAACGTATATTCTTTTGAATTTCATTTAAATTCTTAATAAGACTGGGATCATTTCTGTCAAATGTGGGATTTTCATAATTTCGATAAGGTTTTATCATTCTAATCCCATCAATGGCAGAGATTGTAGCGTCAACTGCTTTCTGTTGATGATCCAATTCTTTTTCTAGTATAAGTTCCAAAACAACACCTCCTTAATATCTGATATCCAAATTAATTTTGAGATTCTTTTCAGAATGATATGTACCCTCTTTACTGGACACCCAGTAAGGAGGGTATTTTCATGCGTTAC
>ERZ824522.1033-NODE-1033-length-20918-cov-8.143172_pt1 | contig 20918 bp, 10 predicted proteins | sample MGYA00519935_ERZ824522 | MGnify/ENA primary metagenome ERZ824522 (study PRJEB31778, sample SAMEA3449160) | human gut metagenome | biome: human gut; feature: human-associated habitat; material: faeces | place: United Kingdom | collected 2010/2012 ...
TTTGGATGAATTTCATTTTTATGACTATAATTGCACTTGCTTGTTGACTCTACCTCTTTTTTTGTGTCGTCCCAAGTCTTGTCTAATTTGTCAGCTTCATCTTCCACTCTTTCAATGGCATTGTCCAATGCTTTGTTGAGATCGACTTTCTTTTGGCTTTTGTTACCGCATGAAAAAGAAGCGACTCCCATTGTGCAAACCAAAATCAATAAAAATGTATGTCTTATCTTATTTTTTGATTTGCGTGCGAGAAGATACAAAACGATTCCGGCCAATGTGACGACACCTTGCAATAATTTACTTTTTCCCATGTTACTTCCTAAATTAAGGAAGGAGCTTTTTGCTTTTTTACTTTTTGTTTCCATACGATTTTGAATTTAATGAGTAAATGAACCCGTAACGGGCTACTGTTTTTATAAGAAATAGAAGTTCGATACTTTTTTGTTGGTGTACTTAAGATTTTTGAAGAATATTTTGGAGAACTATTTCAGACTTTGGTAAAAAGATAAAAAAAAAGAATAATCATCTTCTTGCTATCTCGTTGCCGATTGTTTATATATTTTGTATGTGTCTTGTGGAATGAGGTCATTTTACGGGTTTGTCAAAATGCCACTACTAACCCGTCGGAATGAACAGACATTTGGATATTCTTGTTATAATCTAAATAAAATGATCTTGGTATGAGAAAGATATCGATATTTATATTTTGTTTGTTTATTTATTCCCATTTATCAATAGGACAAGAGGAACAGCAATATGCAGGGACGGCTATGCCGTATCCTTCTCTGGAAAATTCATCTTATTTAGTTCAGGATGGCATGGTACCTTTTTATATTAACCATCTCGGAAGACACGGTGCACGATTTCCGACTTCAGGGAAAGCGTTGGATAAAGTAATAACAAGGCTGTCATTAGCTGGAAAACATAAAATGTTGACAAAAGAAGGTTGGGATCTACTTTTATTTATGCAAGAGGTATCTGAGCAGTTTAAGGGCAAATGGGGTGAATTATCTTCTTTGGGCAAAAAAGAACAAGAGGGTATTGCTTGGCGTATGTCAAAAAATTATCCTTGTTTATTTGCTGATTCGGCTGAGGTGGAGGCGATAGCCACTTATGTGCCTCGTTGTATAAATAGTATGGACGCGTTTCTCTCTTGTTTGCTGAGAGAAAATCCGTCATTGAAGATAAGGCGAAACAAGGGAAGAGAATATGATGATATTCTTCGCTTTTTCGATCTGAATGAATCTTATGTCAATTATAAGAAGAAAGGGGATTGGATTGCTGTTTATGAGAAATTTTCTCAAATCAAGATACCCACTTCCACTGTTATGAAACGACTTTTCCTCAGAAGCGGAACGGAGAAAGAAGATAGGGATTTTGTGATGGATTTATTTTCAATTATTGCGATATTGCCTGATACTGGACTTTCTCTGAATGAGATCTGTTCTTTTACTTCGAATGAATGGAGCCGCTATTGGCAGACTCAAAACTTGCGGCAGTACATGAGCAAGAGTTCCGCTCCGATTGGTCGAATGTTGCCAGTAGCGATTGCGTGGCCTTTGCTTTCTGAATTTATCCGTACTGCTGATGAGGTGATAAATGCAAAGTCGGATAACCATGCAAATTTTCGTTTTGCTCATGCAGAAACAATCATACCTTTTGTGGCGTTGATGGGTATACGAAATGCTGACGTACGTGTTGCAGATCCTGATTCTGTATCTGTGTATTGGAAGGATTACGAGATTGCTCCGATGGCAGCTAATATACAGTGGATTTTTTGTCATGATGAAAAGGGAGAAATATGGGTGAAATTTCTGCTAAACGAGAAAGAGGTGTCCCTTCCATTGACAACACCTCGCTATCCTTATTATTTATGGAGTGAAGTCGAAATTTTTTTTAATCAGCGAATCCGGATGGCTAAAGAAGAGCTTTTATCGGGATCTTAGAGATTGTTTATATCGGGAGTGTCCGGCCTGCTTTTTTCAACAACTAGGTACTAAATGTTCCTATATTTGCCTTTTATCCTCACCGAAATTTTGGATATTGGATTCTAGGATAATTTGTTCGACATGAAAAGGAAGATTGAAAGCAATACCTTCTGGACATATCATTCCGCTTGAAATTGTGACCTTCTTGGCTTGGGCATATAGGATCATGTTCTCTGTTATTTGCTGTGATTTCGGGATGATGTGGTAAAGCTCTTGTATAAAATGAAGCCTGTTTATTTTTAACATGGCCATACAATCATCAATTCTTTGAGATTATCATTGGGAATGAGATGTAAAGGTGTATATAGTATCACCGACCGATTGCGGTACTGGGGGCCGTTCAGAATAGTCATTCCAGAGACACTCCATCTGATATCTTTTACCGGGGTAATACTTTTATTGCCGGAGGAAGCTGAAAACGCAACGTCTGTATGGTATGAAAGATACATTTTTTGTTTAATTTTTGTTTGTTACAAATCTATGATTTTGGGTGTATTTTCTGTGTTCGATACCATTCGAGAAAAATCAAAAATTGTTTTTTTATTCTTTAAAGCTTGTATTTCGGATGATTTTGTATTTTTGCAGGCCAAAGGGTGATATATAATTATGCAAGTGTTTGGGAGGTATATACAATTATATCTAATATTATTTTTTATATTCTTAACAGGGAATCTTCAGGCAGTTCCCAAGTATTATTTTAAACAAATTTCATTAGAGGAAGGCTTATCACAATCTTCTGTGAAATGTGTATTGGTAGATGAAAGAGGGGTTTTGTGGATTGGGACTCGGTTTGGTTTGAACCGTTTCGACAGGGAAAAGATCACGGTTTACCAAGAAGATAAAGATAATCCGTATTCTCTTCCTTATAATGATGTCGTTTTCTTGGAAGAAGATGCGGCTCGGAATATTTGGGTAGGAACTAGTCGTGGACTGGCTATTTTCGACCGTAATACCCGCAAATTTGCTTGTCAGGAGTTGGATGGAGAACCGGTAGTGGCGACTTGCTGTCTCCTTATGTCGGACGGAGTCTATTTTTTTGGTATGAAAGGTGTGTATTATTATTCTTATGTGGAAAAGAAAATTGGTAAGTGCGAGTTGAAGAATACCATGCCTGTCTCTGTGCCCAACCACGCTTATTGGTATGACGAAAAAGATGGAAAGATCATTCTGTCTTTCCGCGGAAACGGCATTTGGTGGTATTACCCGAAGACGGGGACTATGGAGCGAGTGTCGTTTACCCAGGAAAAGAATATACCAGCCCTATTTCTGGATTCACACGGAAGGACTTGGGTGTCGGTCTATAATAAAGGTGTTTATTGCTACGACCGCGAAGGACGGTTGATTGAGCACCTGAAAACACCGGAGCGCTTGACGCATAATGTCGTGCAGGATATGCGGGAAAAGGATGGTGAACTTTGGTTGGCGACCGACGGAGGAGGCATCAATATTTATAACTATGCCACCAAGTCCGTGAAAGGGATCATGCACCTTCCGGGCGATCGTCATTCTCTTCCGGTGAACTCTTTTGCCAGCCTGTATATCGACGATGAAGGAAATATTTGGGCCGGTAGTATTTTAGGTGGTTTAATTGGTATTAAGCCTGTCTACATGACTACTTATCGGGATGCTCCTCCTGGAGCTACTTACGGCTTGAGTTTCCAATCAGTTGCGTCTATGTATGAAGATCGTGACGGTAAAATATGGATGGGTACAGACGGCGGCGGAATGAATTTGTTTGATCCTGAAAAAGAGACGTTTCAGGGATATCGACAGACGAAGGAGATGAAGATCGTCTCCATTATGCCTTATAACGATTCGGAGTTGTTGTTGTCTTTGTTTGGAGTCGGACTTTGTCGTTTTAACAAGAATACAGGTGAATGCAGGGAATTCCCGTTGAATTGGGGAGACGTCCGGAACGATCTTTTTCTGTGTGGAAATGCGATTCGCCTGTACCGTGTGGATGATGATCGTTTTTGTCTTTTGACCGATAATTATTTGTTTGTGTATGACTATCGGAAATGTCAATTTGAACCTTTGCATGAAAACATGTTGCCGAATTTTCAGGCTCCTCGTTTCGTCGTGGGCGACTCGTGCTATATCGGTACATCTGCCGGACTTTACGTTCTGGATTTTCCGAGCGAAGAGTTACGTCCGGTTTTTTTGCCCGGTGAGGAAATTGGCACGATAACGTCAATAAAGCAAGGTAAGGACAAACGTTTCTGGTTGGGCACGACTTCCGGTTTGTATGCCTATGATCGTACTCTGCAAAAAATAGATACGATTGATACAAAGCGTTTTGTCGGAGTTATGTCTCTTGCTTTCGATAACAGCGAGCAATTGTGGATTAGTACGCATGAAGGATTGTATGCATATGTCCCTCAAGAGAAACGTATCGTCGTTTTTGGAGAGTCTGATGGAGTTTTTACACACGAATTCTTGCCGCAGCCTGCGTTGGAATCCGCCCTCGGTGACATTTATATGGCAGGAGTAGAGGGAGTGGTGCGAATACGGCCAGATCAGAAATTTCAAGACGAAGAGGACTTTTCCGTCAGCTTGATCAACTTAGCCTTGGACGGCTCTTTTGTCCATCCGGACGGTCTATTTGACAAGCAAGCTATTTCCGTTCCTTGGGATTATTCATCTTTAGGATTGAGTGTCATTGTTAAAGAGAAGGATTTGATGCGGAAGAAATTGTTTCGTTTTTATATCAAAGGAGACCGTGAGGATTTGCAGGAGACATCTAGTCATGCCTTTGTTTTTCCGGCTCTTTCTCCCGGTAACTACGAATTATGGGTTTCATATAGCAAACGGAATGGTGATTGGAGTGCACCTTTGAAATTGCTGACAGTTGATGTAATCCCTCCTTTATGGCAGCGTGCCTGGTTTTGGATAGTTTTGTTTTTGATGGTGATGACGATGACCTCATGGGTAATCCGATCGATTATGAAGCGTAAAGAGCAGGAACTCGCTTGGGAAATGAAAGAGCATGAACGTAAATTTTATGAAGAGAAGGTCCGTTTTATGGTCAATATCAGCCATGAGCTTCGTACGCCGTTGACTTTGATATACGCCCCGCTCAAACGTTTGTTGAAATCCGGAAAAGTGATGGATGATGATGTTTCTAGGCAATTGGATGGTTTGTTGTTGCAAACTTGTCGGATACGTGAAATTGTTGATATGGTGCTAGACGCACAAAAATCAGATACGAACGGCGATGTTATGGATGTTCGTTTTTACAATGTCGCTGATTGGATACGAACGGTAACGCATGATTTTGCACAAGAGTTTGAGGCTCGTAGTATTCGATTGGAATACAAGTTGGATACTTCGGTGGAAAAAGTCCCTTTTGATGCAGCCAAATGTCGTGTCGTGTTGTCCAATTTGTTGATAAATGCGATGAAGTTCAGTGAGCCGAATACTTCGCTGGTCATTGGTACGGAACGTATGGAAACGAGCCTGCGCATTTCTCTTGCCGACCAGGGGATTGGGCTGGCTCATGTGGATATGGATCGTCTTTTTTCTCGCTTTTACCAAGGTGACCATAACCGTAAAGGAAGTGGGATCGGTTTAGCATATGCCCGTAAGCTGGTGGAACTGCATGGCGGAAGCATCGGTGCTTACAGTAATGAAGACAGAGGTGCGACTTTTTATTTTGATTTGCCGTTAGTGCAGGCGTCTGTATTTGAAGAACCGGACAGTGTCGTTTGTTCGGAAATGAAGAATGCTGATGACAAAGAAATGAATCCCCAGGTGGTACAAGCCGATTTCTTGTTTGCTAAATACACGGCATTGGTGGTCGAAGATGAACCAGAATTGCGTAGCTATTTGTTTAGTGTCTTGCAGGCGGAGTTCAAGGATGTTTTTGTGGCTGGAGACGGTGAGGAGGCATGGGAGTTTTTGGGGCAATCTCAGCCGGATATCATAGTCAGTGATGTTATGATGCCCCGGATGGACGGTTACGAGTTGTGTCGGCGGGTTAAAAACAATTTGAAGGTCAGTCATATTCCGGTAGTACTATTGACTGCTAAAGCTGACCCGGCAAGTTCGGTCGAGGGATACAAGTCGGGAGCGGATATATATTTGGCAAAGCCATTTGATGTGGATTCTTTGATGGTAATTTTGCGGAATGTGTTGAGGCTGCGTGATCAACTTCGGGCACGTTATCGGGAGTCCGGTTGCCTGTTCTCTCCCAAGGATGATGCAGTCAGCAATGCGGATGAACAATTCATGCAGAAATTGAATCTATTGATTCATGAAAATCTGACCAATCCGGATCTGAACGTAGCTTTTATTGCTTCTGGTATGGCGATGAGCCGTACGACACTTTACAGTAAATTCAGCCATTTGTCGGATATTTCAATCGGCGATTATGTGATCAGATTCCGTATGGTCGAAGCTGCTCGTTTGCTTTCATCCTATAAGGACATGAGCATTCAGGATGTGGCGGATCGTACAGGTTTTTCCAGCGCCCGTTATTTTAGTACTGCCTTTAAACAAAACTATGGGATGACTCCGACTGAATATCGTCGTAAAAATTAGGTGGCTGTCGTGAGATAATAAAAGTTGTGTTGAAAGTTTCTGTCGCTTATGATTTTTAATTTTGATATGATCGTCCTAAATTACTCTTGAAAAGATAAAAAAATAGATTTATCTCAGTATTTTTCCCGAGTTGTTCGTTTAGCATAGGTAAAAGGAAAAAAATGGATTTTGATTATAGACTTTTAGCGAAATACTTGATCGATACGCTTTCTCCCGAAGAGATGGGAAAAGTGCAAGAGTGGCGTGTTTTATCAATTGATAATGAATATGTTTTTTCAAAATTGGTGGAACTTCGCATTTCGGGGAAGTTTACTCAATATAATACGTCTGAGCATATTGAAAAGGCATTGGAAGGGTTGAATGCCAAAATCAATAGTAGAAGACGTTTTCAAATATTTCACTCCGTGATGAGATATGCTGCCGTAATTTTGCTATTGGTTTCTTTTTCTTATGTGGGATGGGATTATCTGAGACCAGATAATTATGTGACGATTACGGTGAAACAAGGGGAAGATGTGAAAAAAATCATGCTTGCGGATGGATCGGCCGTTTGGTTAAAAGGGGGGGCTTCATTGAAGATTCCTGAGGCTTTTGCCGAAAATAGCCGAAAGCTCTCCTTGCAAGGAGAAGCATTCTTTGACGTTGCAAAGAATGCACAATCTCCATTATATGTTTCGACGAATTATGTGAATATTAAGGTGCTAGGAACCGCTTTCAATGTAAAAACAGACGAGAAACACCAAAACGTAGAAACTGTTTTAGCAAGAGGTAAAGTTGCTTTATTCGATAAGCAATGGAAAGCCGTTTTAGATATGTCACCGGGAGAAAAGGTGACATATAATAACTATAAAAATGAATATGCCACAGAATTTGTGGATGTGAATATATGTACGGCGTGGCGACTGAACCAGTTTGTCTTCGAAAATGTCACGCTTAGGGAAATAGTTAACCAACTCTCCGTAAAATTTAATGTAAATATAAATCTGGAATCCTCGAAGCTTGCCCAGCGCAAGTTTCGGTGTGTGATCAACGAGGACGAAAGCTTGTCTGACATACTGAAACTCCTGAAGTTTTTGGCTTCGATCCAATATCGGATAGAAGGAAGTGAAATCTTTATATATGAATAATAAAAAATGAATGCCTATGATGAAATGACAGATTTAGAAAAGCAACACACACAACACAAAAAAAATATAACTTAAAACTTAGTACTAACATTATTGAATCACATGTATGATTAAAAATGCTTCAATTGCGACATTAGCAATGTTTTTGTCAGCCGCATCGCCCGCTATGGCGACAAACGTTGCGCATTCTTTGTATGTGAATCTGGAACTGGCTTTAAATCAGACGACAGTCGGTACCGTCATACGAAGTATTAGTGAACAAACCGGGTATGAATTTTCTTATGATGAAACATTATTAAATAAGAAAATCTCCAAAGTTTTTGTTAATCTTAAAAATGAACATATCGAAAATGTTCTGCAAGAGGTATTTAAGAATACAGGTATCTCTTATAAGATTGTAAATAACCGTGTATTCTTGAAGGATGATACTTCTAAAAGAAATGCCCATTCTGAACCTATTGTGACGGCAATCCAACAGCAGAAGAAAAAAATCTCGGGTATTATCGTCGACGATACCGGTTTACCGGTTATTGGCGCGAATATTGTACTGAAAGGTGGGGCAGGAGTCGGTACGATAACGAATATAGACGGGGAATTTACATTGGAAGGAATTCCGGATGGAGCTACTTTGCTCGTCTCTTATATCGGATATTTGGACCAGGAAATATTAGTGACGAAAGATAAAACTACGTTCCAAATCACCTTACATGAAGATACACAGAAATTGGATGAAGTTGTTGTGGTTGGATACGGTGTGCAGAAAAAGGTAAATATGACAGGGTCCATTTCGAATGTGAAGTCGGAAGAACTGTCGGTCATTCCTAATACTAACTTGTCCAATTCATTGGCCGGACGTGCTCCTGGAGCAACTATTACCGGTAATTCCGGGCTGATGGGAGCTTCTTCTGAGATTCGTATGCGTGGCGGGTTCGGCGATCCGCTGTTTGTTATCGATGGAGTAATACGCGACAAAGAAGCTTTTGATAATTTGGAACCGTATGAAATCGATCAGATGAGCTTCCTGAAAGATGCTGCGTCAGCTTCTATTTATGGATCGGCAGCCGGTAATGGCGTTGTGTTGGTAACGACAAAAGGGGGTGTTAAAAATCAGAAACCTGTGTTTAATTATCAGGGATCCTATGCTTTCAGCAAACCGACTCAAGAACTGTTTGCGGATAGATGGACGGCCATCGATGATTTGGATTACCAAAATGCAGTAGCCCGTTTCCAAGGCACGAAAGAGCCGAACGGAGAGGCGGAATATGCTTACTTCCGTGACAACAACATCAATTATAATGTAAACGATTATATCTGGCAGAATCCTTGGAACACAAAACATTCTTTGAGTGTGACAGGCGGAAGCGAGAAAGTTCAATATTATGTTATGGGATCTTTCTTGGCAGAAGAAGGTTCTTATGTATCGTTGGAAAATAAGAAATTTTCTTTGCGTTCGAATTTAACGGTGGAGTTGAGCAAATATATTAAAATGAATGTCAATTTGGATGCGAATCAGTCGAATGACAAGCGTTTCTATTGGCCGTTCTCGGATGATGACGACCAGGCTGTGTATGATTTGTACCGTTGTACGTTCAACGCGATGAAGACAACTCCGTTCTATTCTAATTTGGACGGGACACCTTCTGCCACAATTACTGATTACCCGATTTATCAGGATTATGGTTCATGGCAAGGATGGAATCCTGTAGACCAGGTTGTTGGCAACCGTTATCTGAAGACTCGTCGGCGCAATATGAATGGGATCGTTTCGTTCGATTTCAACTTGGATTTCATTACGAAAGGTTTGAGCACGAAGATTATGGGCAGCTATATTGGGCATGACTATAACCGGAAACGTTTCATGACTTTCCAAAAGAACTACAAATTCCAGCAGGCAGATCCTGAAGGCAATCGTTTCTTGCCGGCCCCTCTGAACTTGAATGAATACAACACGTTCAATTTCTCCCAGAATTATGAGAACTTGGATTACCGGGCTAAACAGTTGTGGACTGAACAATTCAACTGGTTTGTGAACTATGTCAATACGTTCGGCAAACATGATGTCAATGCAATGGTTGTATTCGAACAGGCTGCTAACGGGGGCGAATGGATACAGGCCAAAGGAGAACAACCGATGGCCAACTTGGACCAGATGTTCAATTATTCGAAAGATGCCGAACGTCGTTGGGGCGACGCAGAAGAATATACCGGTGGACGTCTTTCTTGGATCGGTCGTTTTAACTATACGTTCGATCAGAAGTATATAGCCGAGTTTTCTTTCCGTTATGATGGCAATACGTTGTTTCCAGATGGACATCGTTGGGGATTTTTCCCTTCTGTTTCGGCAGCATGGCGTCTGAGCGAAGAATCGTTTATGGAAAACACGACCGACTGGCTGAGTAACTTGAAGTTGCGTGCTTCGTATGGTACGACCGGTAATGACTTGGATCTAAGTAAGGACCCGATCGACAAGATTACGGCTTTTTCTTATTTGCAGAAGTACAATACGGGTGGAACGTATGTTTTTGGCAGCAATCTGGCCAATACGATCGTGGCTGGCGATACTCCTAATCCGACACTGACTTGGGCGACTTCCACCACTTATAACGGAGGGCTGGATTTCGGTTTCTTCAACAATCGGTTGTCCGGAACGTTGGATGTTTTCTACCGGAAAGAGGTGGATATCCTTGGCCCGCGTACGGTGACGCTTCCGAGCACGTATGGCCAGGCGTTGGCTCCTGAAAACTATGCCGAGCGTTCTTGGCGAGGAGGTGAGTTGGCTTTGACTTGGATGGACAAGGCGGCCAACGGAGCGATTGATTATTCGGCTTATGTAAACTTGGGTTTTGCTCGTGACCGTTGGGATGTCTTGGATGTTTCGGCTACTTATCAGGAAGGAGGAAATTTGTATGCCCTGTCGCCGTTAGGTAAGGCTGACGGTATATTGACCGGTCTGATTGCGGATCATTTATTGACGGATCCAGCTGAAGTTGAAGCATTGAAAGCTCAAGGTTTCAAACAATATGGACGTGATCCGTATCTGGGTGGTATTCTGTATAAGGATACACGTGGTGACGGGTATACAGAAGGTCCCGATGGGCGTATCGATGGCAATGATGCATATAATTTGTTGAGTGAAAACGGTACGCCACGAATCAATTATGGTTTTGGAGGGAATATTAAATGGAAAGGTATTACGATAGATGTGCATTTCCAAGGTGTTGGCAAGTATGATCGTTTTGTTGGTGGTGTTGATGGCGGTTTCTATCAGCATGGTGGTGCTGTCCGTCCTTATTTTCCGATTTGGACGAGTGATAAAGTGTACGACCCTGAGTTGAATCCGAATGGTGTTTACCCGCGTATCGTAGGTAACAGCTGGTATGAATCAGGAGCAGGAAATACCAGTTTTTGGATGCGTAACGGCGCTTATCTTCGTTTGAAGAATTTGAATATCGGTTATGATTTGCCGAAGAGTATCCTTCGGCCATTAGGTATCACGTATGCACAGGTATTTGCTAATGCGACTAACTTGTTCTGCATTTCAGATGTAACAGAATTTTTGGATCCGGAGCAGAAGTATTATGATTCCTATCCGTTGATGCGGACATTCTCTTTCGGTCTTAATTTCTCATTCTAATTTTAAATCAGGAAGAATATGAAAATGAAAAAAATCAAATATGCCGTAATAAGTGCAGCCTTCGTATTGGGAGGAATGACAACCAGTTGCGATACGTTGGATATCGAGAATTTGAACAGCTACGACGAGTCGATGGTCTGGCATGATGCCAACCTGGCAACGGCTTATGTCAACAATCTTTATTCGGAATGTTTTGGCAATTGGGAGGCAAGTGCTGACGGTAATTCGGAGCAAGTGACTGGTATGCCTTGGTATTTAGGGACTATCACGGAAACCGGCAGCGCTTATAAAAAGTGGGAATATACGAAAATCCGTCATATCAACGAAGCGATAAAACGTTTGGAAGAAGGATTGCTGGATAGTGAAACCGCCAATAGTTTGTTGGGGCAGGCTTATTTCATGCGTGCCTATATGTACTATTGGATGGTTTTGCATCATGGCGGTGTCCCGTATATAAAGGTTCCGCAAGACAAAGATACGGATGATTTATATGTAAAACGTAATTCTACTCCGGAGTGTTTCCAATTTATGATTGAAGATTTGGATCATGCCATCACATTGTTGCCGGAGAAGATCGCTGGAAGTTCAGCTGATTACGGACGTATCGACCAGTGTTTTGCCAAAGCATGGAAAGCTAAAACGCTCTTGTTGAAAGCTTCTCCGCAGTTCAATCCGAGTAATCCATACGGCAATGCTTATTGGGAAGAAGCCTATGTGGCAGCAAAAGAAGCGTATGATTTTTGTGTGGCCAAAGGTATAGCTTTGACTCCGGATTATGCGGATATTTGGATACAGGAACAAGGGCCGGAAGTCGTTTTCCCGGTGGTAAACTCGAATCCAAATAAAACTTCAGCTTGGGAGTACACGACCCGCCCGGCTTCCGTTAGCCGTGACAAATCTTACAGTAATCCGACCTGGGAGTTTGTAAAAAGCTTTCCTATGTTGGATGGAAAACGGTATGATGATCCGAGCGGCAAATATTATGTTGCTGATGAACAGGCTTTGCTGAAATCTTTCTGGCAGAATCGTGATCCTCGCTTCAATAATGTCTGTTTATATAATGGCCGGGAATATCCAGTGGCCGGAAAACATGCAGACTACAGGCAATATAATGCGCTGGGAGTCAGTAGTCCGGATGATCAGTACGGTGTAAATCCGAATGCGCATACGAATGCTGTGAATAATGACATTTTCTCCGGCTTTTATATTTATAAAGCGGCCGATTTGTCATTAACTCAAGATAAGGTGATGACATATGACATCGATTACATCCTGATGCGTTTTGCCGAAGTGATGTTTATCTATGCTGAAGCAGCTAATGAGACCGGACATTCGGAAGCCGCTGTCGAAATGTTGAAGCAGATTCGCCAACGTGCCGGAATCGAGGTTGGGAACGATGGACTTTACGGATTGAAAGTCGGAAATCGTGAAGAGATCCGTCAGGCTATTTGGGATGAACGCAACATCGAACTGTGTTTCGAAGGCCACCGTTTTTGGGACTTGCGCCGTACGCGTAACATGATGAAGTTGGCAGGTTGGACTAAGCATGGACTTGAAGCGATCGCTATTAATCCGGATGGTACGGATATGGATTTGAATACAGCCAGAACCAAAATCAATAACAATGAGTTGACTACCGGTGATTTTCGTTACGTGGTTCATCAAGTCCCTTACACGGAAGCGGCGGAAAGAGAATTTGTAATTGAAGAATCATTCTATTTCTTCCCGATCCAGAAAGTCAATCTTGATGAAAATCCGAATCTCGAACAAAACAACAATTGGGGCGGAACTTTTAATCCGACAATGGAATAAATTGTTACTTTTGTTCATCTTGTGAAAGGAAAGAGGAAGGCCAAACGATATAGATCCCTTGGGTCCGTTCCTCTTTCTTTTTTAAGGTGAGTGTAGTTTGTTTCGCAGATAGAAACAAATGTTTCTACTCAGTGAAAATAAATTTTCACCGAAAAGAAAAATCTGAAACAAAAGTTTCAGGATTTTTTTGGCTTGAAACTTTTTGCACAGAATAACGAATGTTGGATAATTAAAATGAATATCAGATTATGAAAACAAAGATTTCTTTATTGCTTCTTTCTTTATTATTTGTGTTTTCCGAGATGAAAGCCCAGGATAAGATAACGATCGGTGTGATCCAGTATGACTTGAGCGATATTGACAAGAGTTTCAAAGAATTGCATGATCAGGGATTCGGCTCCTGCGAACTCAGTTATCAAAAGAAAGTGTACACGAAAGATTTTGCGGAAAAAGTAAAAGCTGCATCCAAGAAACATAATATAAAAGTGACAACGGTTGTCGGAGTACCCGGAAGCCATTGTGTTTGGAATTTCCGCCAAGGACCGGCAACGATCGGGTTGGTACCGACCGAGGAACGGGCTGAAAAAGTCGCTATGTATCAGGATATGATCGACTTTTGCCAGATGGCTGAGATTCCTGCCATGCACTCTCATTTCGGCTTTATACCCGAAGATCCCTCTTCTGAACAATATAAGGACTTTATCAAGGTCATGCAAGACTTGGCGAATTATGCCAAACAGCGTGGTGTGATGATCTATTTCGAGACCGGACAGGAAACGCCGACGACTTTGATCCGTGCCATTAAAGATATCGCAACGGGCAATGTGTTTGTCAATTGCGATCTGGCTAATTTATTGATGTACGGGAAAGCGAATTCTCTGGATGCCGTGAAACAGTTTGGCAGCCTAATCAAGGAATTCCATGCTAAAGACGGCAAATATCCGGACCCGAACAATCCGTATGAATTGGGAGCGGAAGTGCCCATTCCTACCGGAGAGGTGAATTTCCCGGCTGTCATAGCTGAACTAAAGAAGCAAGGATTTCAGGGAGCATTGACTATTGAATGTGAATTGAACGGTGCAAGACATGATTATGTGATAAAAACACGTGAATATCTGCAAGGATTATTAGATAATTAGTATATTTGTCAGATATTATTTATATTTTTAAATAATTGGTTGCTAATCTATATAAATTATTATTTTACTATGAGAACAAGCAGAAGAGGTTTTCTGAAAACTCTTGGAGGGGTTGCGCTCTTTTCGATCGTTCCGCGTAATGTGCTGGGGAACGGGTATATCGCTCCGAGTGATCAATTGACGAAGGGCATCATCGGTACCGGTGGTATGGGTAGAGGCCATGTGAACTATGCCGGTACGCGCTTGGTTGCCGTGTGCGATGTCGACAAGAAGCATCTTGAGCTGGGTAAGAACTTAGTGAAGGAAAAAATAGCCGCTTATCATGATTTCCGCGATTTGATTCTGGACCCGAATGTCGATATCGTGCATATCGCTACCCCGCCTCATTGGCATGGTATTATGTCTGTCGAGGCCGCTAAAGCCGGAAAAGACATCTGGTGCGAAAAGCCGATGACCCGTACGATCGGTGAAGGAAAGCGTGTGATGGAAGCCGTACAGCAATACGGACGTATGTTCCGCCTGAATACATGGTTTCGTTTTACAGATCAGTTCTACGGACTGGGCACTCCTGTCAAGCCGTTGAAGAAACTGGTACAAAGCGGATTGTTGGGATGGCCGTTGAAGGTGACGATCAGTGCGCATACCGGTTTCAACTGGAAATTCTTCTGGGTGGGAAAAGAATATCTCGAACCGCAATCGGTTCCGGCAGAGTTGGATTACGATATGTGGTTGGGTCCGGCTCCTTATAAGCCTTATAACCCGCATCGCGTACACCAGACTTTCCGTGGATACTGGGATTATGACGGTGGCGGACTTGGAGATATGGGGCAGCATTATATCGATCCCGTACAATATATATTAGGTAAAGACGATACCAGCCCTGTTAAAGTGGAAGTTGATGCTCCGCAACAACATCCGGATGCTGTCGGTACTTGGCGTTCCATCACCTACACGTATGACGATGGTTGCCAGATTGTCCTTTGGGGGGGAGATTTCGGTGATCCGAATACGCCGTATATTGCCGGACCGAAAGGTAATGTTTATAAGAATTTTGTATGCGATATTCCCGATTGGGAAAAGAAGCTTGCCGATTTCCCCGAACCGGAACCACAGGTTACGGACTTTATCGAATGTGTGAAGACACGTCAGCCTTTCGCCCTGAACGAAAAGAATGGTTTCCGTTCGGCTACTATTGTCAATATGGGAGCAGTGGCTTTGCGTTTGAACCGAACGCTGAATTTTGATCCTGTGAAACTTGAATTTATTGACGACGAGGCTGCGAATCGTCTGCTGGACCAGCCGATGAGAGCGCCTTGGAACATTTAATTAATTGACAATTGATAATTGACAATTACATACAATAGAGAGTAATATGAGAAAAGCATATATTTCAATAGCTGCCCTGTTGCTTTGCGGAAGCATGCTGATGGCGCAGACTCCGGAGGGCCGTACGGCCAAAACGACCGCTGCCGATGTATTGGCCCAGATGCCTGCGGCAAAACAAACGGCATATAATAAACTGATAGGTGATTTGAGCTCTACCGGCGAAGAAGGTGTCCTGATGCTGGTAAACATGATAAATGCTCCGGGTAAAGGCAGCAACGCGAATGTCGATTACGCCTTGAGCGGCCTGACGCATTACGTCATGGCGAAAGGGGAGGAGAATGCCCGGTTAGTGACTGCAAATGCTTATCTGAAGGCTTTGGAAATGGTGAACGAGCGTGAAACAAAAGCGTTTATTATCCGTCAGCTTCAGATGTTGGGAAAAGATGAATGTATAGAAACATTGGCTTCTTATCTGAATGACGAGTCGCTGAGCGGCCCTGCCGCCCGTGCATTGGCTGCCAACGGTAGTGAAAAAGCCGGACAAGCTCTGGTTGCTGCTTTGAAGAGACGCTCCGGATCTCCTAAAACACAAAAGGATGTGATTCGCGCGATCGCCGATGCCCAGGTGAAAGAGGCGGAAACAGTCCTGTTGGCGTTGCAGGGAGCAGCCGATCCGAATATGCAGAAAGAGGTCTTGTATGCCTTGAGTTGCGTCGGAGGTTCTAATTCTTTGCCGGTTTTGGCGAAAGCGGCCGAGAATGCCGGTTACACAATGGAAATAACCGGTGCCAACGAAGCCTATATCGCTTTGCTGAAACGATTGGTGGAGAGTGATCGTGCTACAGCGATGAAAGCAGCGAAAAAATTACAGAAAGAAGCCGCTAAGGCCGGACAGGAGCAAACACGGGAAGCTGCTTTGCAGATACTTTTAGCAGTCGAGGAACCGGCTAAAGTATCCAAGATGGTTCTCGCTTCCATGAAAGATCCGAGCAAGAACTACCGGAACGCAGCTTTGAGCTACGCTTCCGATTTTGCAGATAAGGAGTTGTATATCGAACTGATGAAAATGGTTCCGAAAGCCAAACCGGAATTGAAAATAGATATCCTGAACTGGATCGGACGCGAGGCCAAGAAGCCGTCCAAACACGATATTATCCAGAATCTGGAAATACGTTTTGATCTTCCTGCCAAGCAAATCCTGTTGGAACAGCTCGGTGATGCAGACTTTGGCGTGAAGCAGGCTGCTACCTGGACATTAGTGAAGATAGGCGATAAGTCCTATATCCCTTCATTGGCTGAATTATTGAAGAACGATGACAAGCAGGTTGTTCTGCTGGGACAGGATGCATTGGCCGCCTTCCCGGGAGATATCGACGGGGCAGTGGCGAAAGCCATCTCTTCTGCAGCCAATGCAGGTAAAATAGCCGGATTGGAATTATTGGCCATGCGCAAGGCTACTGCCAATATCAACACCGTGCTGGATCAGATCCAGACGGGTTCTCCTGAAGTGAAAGCTGCGGCTTATGTAGCCTTGAAGGATGTGGTGGGAGAACGGGATATAACCAATATGTGCGGAATGTTGGAAACGGCTGATGCATTGGCTGTTCCGCCTATGCAACGGGCTGTTATTTCGGCATTATCCTCTCTTTCGGCTGCCGACAGAGTCGAAACGGTGACACGTCGTATGTTGCAGGCTGGCAATAAGGATTATTTGTATTATCTGGTGTTGTCTTCTACCGGACAACCGGATGCGTTGGCGACGATCGTGAAGGGGTTCCGTTCCAGTACGGGTGTCAAACGGGATGCTGCCTTCGAAGCCCTGCTGAACTGGAAAGGCATTGAAGTGGCGGACGAATTATATACGATCTGTAAGGAAAACCCATCCTCCAATTATTTCGACCCGGCTCTCACTACCTATGTGAAACTGGTTTCCAATCCTGCATTTACAGGTGAAAACCGTTTGTTGAGCTTGCGTAAGGCAATGGAAATTGCTCAAACGGATGCACAAAAGATCGCAATTCTGCAGCAGATCGAAAATACCGGAACCTTCTTGGGTATGTTGTATGCAGGGGAATTTCTGGATCAGAAACCTGTACAACAGGCTGCCGCCAATGCGGTCATGAATATTGCTTTGGGTAATAAGGAGTATATGGGGGCGAATGTCCGTTCCCTGTTGAACAAGGTGATGGAAGTGCTTGACAATCCGGATGCCGGCTATCAGAGGGAAGCTATCAAGAAACATCTGGCCGAGATGCCGCAAGGCGAAGGATTCGTTTCTTTGTTCAACGGTAAGGACCTGACCGGTTGGAAAGGCTTGGTGCAAAACCCGATTGCCCGTGCAAAAATGAAACCGGCACAGTTGGCTAAAGAACAGGCGAAAGCCGATGAAAATATGCGTCGGGATTGGAAAGTCGAAAATGGCCTGTTGGTATTTGATGGAAGTGGTTACGACAACCTGTGCACGGAAAAACAATACGGAGACTTTGAAATGTATGTGGACTGGATGCTCGATCCGGCCGGTCCTGAGGCGGATGCTGGTATCTACTTGCGGGGTACGCCTCAAGTACAGATCTGGGATACTTCACGTGTCAATGTAGGAGCACAGGTCGGTTCCGGTGGATTATACAACAACCAGGTGAACGAAAGCAAGCCGTCGAAAGTGGCGGATAATAAGCTGGGTGAATGGAACAGCTTTTATATCAAGATGGTAGGTGACCGTGTGACGGTCGTGTTGAACGGAGAGAAAGTCGTGGATGATGTGATCCTGGAGAACTATTGGGATCGTAAACTCCCGATCTTCCCGACCGAACAGATCGAATTGCAGGCTCATGGCAGTAAGGTCTATTATCGGAATATTTATGTAAAAGAGCTGGAACGAAAGGAACCGTTCAAACTTTCGGCTGAAGAAGAGAAGGAAGGTTTCAAGGTTTTGTTTGACGGTACGAATATGCATGAATGGACGGGCAATACGGTCGACTACACCCTGGAAGACGGTTGCATCTCTATGATACCGAGCAAGAGTTTTGGAGGTAACTTATATACGAAGGCTGAATACGGTAACTTTATATATCGTTTCGAATTCCAGTTGACGCCGGGCGCTAACAACGGTGTCGGTATCCGTACCCCGATGGGTGTCGATGCCGCATATCATGGTATGGAAATTCAGATTCTGGATTGCGAACATCCGATTTATAAGGATATTACTCCTTTGCAGCATCACGGTTCCGTATATGGCATCATTCCAGCAAAAGCAGATCATCAGGGTGTGTTTAAACCGGTAGGCGAATGGAACTATGAAGAGATCGTGGCCGATGGTGATAACATCAAGGTGACAGTCAACGGCGTGGTGATCTTAGAAGGAAACATTCGCGAAGCGACTAAGAACGGTACAGCTGACGGCCATGAACATCCGGGTTTGTTCAATAAGAAAGGACATATCGGTTTCTTGGGGCATGGTTCTCCTGTCAAGTTCCGTAATATTCGTATTAAAGAGTTGAAATAATGCTTTTGTATGTATAGGTTAAGTTGCAGTATGGGCTTGTATTAGCTTATACTGCAACTTTTTTATGTAGAATAAAATTTGTTGGTCTGGTTTATTATAGCGATTTTTGTGTGATAGTAATAAATGGGTAAATGACAAAAAGAATATTCATGGAAACAAGTCAGTATCAAACGTTATTAGATTGTGCCCAGGTTGGATGGTGGGAGACGGATTTCGAAGAGGGATGTTATATCTGCTCGGATTTCTTGATCGGCCTGCTGGAACTGAAAGGGCCGAAATTACCTATAACTGACTTTTATTCCTTGATTCGTGAAGACTATCGCAGTCGGATTGCCAATGAGTTTGCTTTCTTCAGAGAGATCGGAATTTATGAGCAGGCTTTTCCGATAAAAACTTGTTATGGATATAGATTCGTCCGTACCAAGATTTACAAGCATGGTTTGGAGTCCAATGGTAAAATAAAGGCTTTCGGAATTTTGCAATTAATCCCTTTTAGTGAAGGAGATGCGAACCAACCGGTAGAGAATAGTCAGATCGACAGCCTGCTTAGGCATTTGGGCAGCCTTTCCAGGGCGTTGCATTCTTTTATTCAGACGAATGACCTGCATAAGTCGATCCATTTGGCGCTTACGGAAATTCTGTTTTCGATCTATACGAAAGGACGTGCGTATATCATGGAGTATGGGGAAGGGGATACTTTGAGCTGCACCCATGAAGTGTGTAGCAAAGGCATTGCTCCCGTTCGTGACACTTTGCAGAACATACCGCTTTCTACCTTACGCTGGTCTACCGAAAAGAAACAAAAGCTTTATCCGATCCTGATCAATAACCTGGATGAATTACCTTTGGAGGCGGCAGAAGAAAAACGTTATCTGACAATGAGAGGCGCACGTTCCCTGATTATGATTCCGTTGATCATAAAAGGGATTTCATGGGGTTACCTGGGGATCGATATCGTAGACAATAACCGTATGTGGAGCCTCGAAGACTATCAATGGCTCTCTTCCATTACCAATATCATCAGTATAATAACGAAGATGGCTCGAACAAACGAGGCATTGGACCATAGCGAAAAGCTGCTTCGGAATATCTATACGAATATCCCGGTCGGTATCGAGCTTTACGATAAGAATGGCTATCTGGTGGATATGAACAATATGGACGTGGAGATCTTCGGTCTTCCTTCGAAGGAGTCGGCATTAGGCATTAATATTTTTGAGAATCCGATCATTCCTGAAGAAATAAGGGAAAAGTTGAGCCGGAGAGAATCGGTCTCTTTCCGGTTGGATTACTCGTTTAATAAAATTAAGGATGAAGATTATTATCCGACGGGCAAAAAAGGTGCTCTCGATATTCTCACAAAGGTCAGCATGCTCTATGATACGAATGGAGATCTGATCAATTATATGTTAATCAACCTTGATAATACGGATAAGACAGTTGCTTATAACCGCATCGAAGAGTTTGAGCACTTCTTCAGCCTGGTCAGCCGCTTTGCCAAAGTGGGCTATGCCAAATTCGATTTGCAAAGTAATGAGGGCTATGCTATCGACCAATGGTATCAGAACTTGGGAGAAGTGGAAGGAACCCCTTTATCAGAGGTGATCGGAGTCTACGATCATGTTCATCCGGAGGATCGGAAAGTGATGGTTGATTTCTTTGAGAATGTTAGGCAGGGAACAGCTTCAAGTATCCGGAAAGAACTGAGGATTCAGAACGGGGATGAATGGCGATGGACTCGTGTGAATATCATGCGGAACACACAGTCGACCGATCCGGACAGGCTTGAAATGATTTGTGTGAATTATGATATAACCGAACTGAAGGAAACGCAGAAGCAGCGTGAGAAAG
>ERZ824522.1039-NODE-1039-length-20810-cov-7.982848_pt1 | contig 20810 bp, 22 predicted proteins | sample MGYA00519935_ERZ824522 | MGnify/ENA primary metagenome ERZ824522 (study PRJEB31778, sample SAMEA3449160) | human gut metagenome | biome: human gut; feature: human-associated habitat; material: faeces | place: United Kingdom | collected 2010/2012 ...
CCGAAATTATTTCCGGCACCCCAAAACAACTTGCCGCTCGCCTGAAGGCTCGGGAAGGGCTCCACTCCGAAGTCGTTGCGCCTGAAAGCGGAAAATCAGAAACCAAAACTTGAAAAATGACCGTAATAATATATACAGCCTGCCTCTCAAAAAATGGCTACTGCTGAAAAGAGAATGAATTTTATTTGTGTTTTCAATCTACCTCAGTCCGTATTTCTTCATCTTCCGATACAGTGTCGCAGGATTTATTTTCAGTAATCGCGCCGCTTGCTCACGATGCCCGTTGCATATTTGCAGGGCTTTTTTAATGGATTCTTTCTCTGCATTCTCGTCTTTTAATGGTAATATGGCAGAAGCAGCCCCGTCATCCATATGTTCTGCCCGATTGTCCGTATTCAGGTCCGGCAGTTCCAGTAAAGGGCTTTCTGCAAGCAGCACGGCCCTCTTTATACGGTTCTGTAGTTCCCTGACATTTCCGGGCCATGTGTAGGAGAGCAGACGGTATCCGGCATCGCTGGAGAAGCCCCGTGTATCCCGCTTGAGTTCTTTCGAGAAACGTTCACGGAAGAATTCTGCCAACGGGATGATGTCTTCGGGACATTCCGCCAGGGAGGGCTGCCGGATCTCGAACTCGCAGAGGCGGTGGTAGAGGTCTTCCCTGAAACGTCCTTCCCCGATTGCCTTTTCCATGTCCTCGTTCGTAGCCGCCACAACACGCACGTCCGCGATTCTTTCTTTCTGACTACCTATTGGCATATAGATATTTTCTTGCAATACCCTGAGTAGCATCCCCTGTATCTCCACGGACATCGTACCAATCTCGTCCAGAAACAGCGTGCCGCCTTTCGCCATGTCGAAGAAACCGGGCTTGGCCGCGTCCGCACCGGTGAAAGCCCCCTTCTCATGTCCGAACAGCATGGAGGGGGCAAGTTCACGTGGCAGGATGCTACAGTTGACAGCCACGAACGGCATCCCCGCACGTTCGCTATTTTCGTGGACACTCTGGGCCACAGACTCCTTGCCCGTCCCGTTGGCTCCGAGTATCAGTACCGACATGTCCGAGGGCGCAACCAACCTTGCGAACTTTTCCACTTCAAGTATTCTTGGGCTGGTACGCCTGAACAGTTCTTTCTGTTTCGTGCGGACAGTCGCGAGCGGACGAAAAATCTCTTCCGCCAGTTCCAGCAGGTGTTCCCTGCGTACCGGTTTGGGCAGGTAGTCTCTGGCTCCCATTTTGATGGTGCGCACAACGTCCGGGACTGAAACGTATTCCGTCGTGATGATGAACGGGATGCCTTTCTTCTCCTTGTGTAGCCATTCCAAAAGGGAAATGCCATCTCCTTCGGGCAACCTCACATCCGACAGTATAAGGTCGAACTTGTTCTTGCGTATCAATGCCCTGGCAATAGGTTCGTTCATGGCTGTCGCCGCTTCATAACCGGCTTGGGAAAGCCAGTCTTTCTGTATTTGAGACAGCCCCACATTGTCTTCAACTATCAGTATCTTCCGTTTCATTCGTCAGTCTTTTTATTTCGTTTTCCGCTTCTGCTATCAACATGGCGGTACATTCCATTATTTGCCGTGTATACTCCCGTACCGTACCATCGTCTGCGGTATCATTTTTCAGCAGGGTCCGATAGGAGGATAAGGTTTCTTCCATCCGTAGAAACTCCCACATCGGTTGCATCCTGTGGGCGATTTTGCGTAACTTTTGTCGGTCACCCTCTTTTATGGCTGCTTCAAATTCCTCCCGATCTTTTTCCGACTGAAGGATGAACGAGCGCAATGTCTTTACCTTGTCGCTAACCTCGGATAGTACCGCACTGAAATCGATTCCCGTCTTTTCCTTACTACTGATTCCCTTGATGGCAGAAAGTAAACTGAGCAGTTCCGATGAGGAGAAAGGCTTGTAGATGCAGTCGGTAAAGCCGGCATCAAGAAAAGCCTCTTTGTCCTGATCGCCGCGTGCCGTCATAGCCACAATGGGGATGGTGCGGGAGTTGCCGATATTGGAGTTACGCAGCAGGGTCAGCAGTTCGAAGCCGTTCGTGCCGGGCATCTGTATATCGGAGAGTAGCAGGTCATAGTTCTTGCCGCGTATGGCTTTTACTACTTCCTTGGCCGTGGAGCATGTCATGCAGGTAACTCCGTTGCGCTCCAGCATCTCCTTTACCACGTCCCGCAACATTAAATCATCATCAATCACCAATACATTCCTGGGTAAATTGTCAGGGTACGGTAATATCCGGTTTTCGCTCTCTACCGGCTCGTCCGTAACCGACATGGGCAATGTCACTCGGAACGCACTGCCATTGCCGACACAGCTCGTCACCTCAATCGTTCCGCCAAGCAGGTTCACCAGCCCTTTCGTAATCGGTAGTCCCAATCCGTAGCCGTTGGCATTGGACTGTGAGGTTAGACGCTCGAACGGGCGGAATATGCGGGAGATCGTTTCTTCGCTCATACCCATACCTGTATCTTTTACCTCTATAAATAGCCGCCCGTCGTCATAACGTGCATTGAAACTTATTGTGCCGGATTCGGTAAACTTGACGGCATTTGTCAGCAGATTGTCTAAAATCTGTTCGATGCGGTCTGCGTCGCCATACAGTTTTACTTCGGTATTTTCAAATGTATGTCTGAATAGGATTCCCTTGTTATTGACTACATGGGAAAAGGCAGATGCGATACGTTCCAATAAAATTTTCAAATCGAATGGAACATCATTACGCGTTTCCTTTGTTTCATTCAGACGGTACACATCTAGGAGGTTGTTGAGCAGATGCACCACGTGTTTGCATACGATACGGATATTGTCGATGTGGATGTTTCTGCGCTTCTTCTCCCGGGTGTCCATCGCTAGTTCCGCACTGCCGATGATAATATTTAATGGGGCACGGATGTCATGCGAGATGGTAAGGATAATATTTTTACGCATTTCCAGCAATACGGTATTTTGTTCTATCGTTTCTTCCAAGCGTTTCTTATTCCTTACTTTTATTTTGATATCACGCTGTATAACTAGGTATGACACAAACAGTAAAACGATTGAAAATGTGATTAAGCCAATGATAATAAGAGATGAATTCTCATATGAAGATATTAATCGCTCCTCTTTTACTTCAAAGGCAGCCACTGTCTGCTCATCCAAACGCATAATCAATGTACACAGTTTGCGATTGAGTTCCTTGTTGTGGCTGCGCAGGCTGTCGGTATAAATATCTATATTTCTTTGTCGTTCTTCTTGCCGATAAATCAGTTTTTCGTTCAGAGTACGGAGCGATGTTGTTGCAGGTGGCAGTTGTACGGTTTCTTTTGCCCCAAACCAACCGGCGATGCCTTTCTTCTTGTGGGTGACAGTGCGGGGCTGTGCGGTTTGCTGCACCACAATGGACAGATGATTGAGCAAGAGGCTGTCGGTTTCTTCCTGCTGTTGGAAGGTCTTCATAATCCGAAACAGACACTCCTCTTTGTTTTCCAATAGTGTACGCAGGGTATCCATTTGTGTTGGAAGAATGAAGTCCTTGCATTGCTCTCTCAAAATCAGAAGCAAGGAATCTGTACGCAAGCGGTGTTCATGATAAGCAATACAATCTTCTTCATCCCACGCAATGGCAGACTCTCCGTAAGTCGCCAATATAATAATATAACGGTGTGCCGCATTGATATTGCGTTGGGTTTGATAAAGAACCAACGACTCATCTTCTATGTCCTGCACACGATTACGTTCATGTAGTACTATGGCGACCATACAACCTATGATTACCATCAACAATAAATATCCGGCAACTATCTTATGCTGCAATAATAGTTTCATGCTTTTTATTCACCTCTCCAAAAGCATTCCATTGAGTGACACAACTTATGCAAAAGGATACAATTAAAATATATGACTAACCTTTTCTATATACTGAAACATTTAATTATAGATAAGGCTATTATTGTTCTCATATTGCCTACCATTAGCATCATAACCTTAAATACCATTAATTGGGAAACAAGAATGGTAGTGCATTGTATAAATACTCCGCCAAAGAACGGAACTCATGCCGGGCCTCATCTTGTTCGTGGAAAGTCAGATTGTTGACAGAAAACACGTCCGTGAGTTGTGCCATGGCTCGAACTTGCCCCCAAATTCTACCATATGCAACATCGTCCGTTCCGCTGCATGCCCAAATGTAGAAATCGTTTTCCGGTAAAGTAGAAGAGCGGATAATGTTGGCCAGACGGGCGGCTGTCTCGTTGGGATAATCCATTCCTGCAAAACGTCCTAATGACCAGCTATCAGAGCTTATCGGCATAAAGTATTTGAAACAATCCAACGTGTGTTCCAATGCATACCAAGTTGTTACAGCCCCCATTGAAAAGCCTCCGATAGCCCGATGTTCTCTTGATGCTTTTATTCCGGTCATATCGGTGTTCTCAGTGTACGTATGATAACGGTTCTCCACGATTGGAATTAAATCATTGACCAATTCTTGTGGCAGAACCTCGCAATAGGGATCTGCATCAGGATAGTAATCAACCGGATTACCATAAACATAGCTTGTTGAGACAACGATAGTCGGAGCCATATCACCATTGCCTATCATGTGATCCAGTAGTTTACATAACAACCCATTTTCATTTTGAAAGAAGGAAGCTGCCGTTTCGCCATGACCATGTACGAAATAAAATACATTATAGCATTGGTCAGATACTTCCTCGTAACCATACGGTAAATAGACGTAGGCAGTATTCTTGCGTATTTCCCCATTTCCTTCCACGTAATTTTGGGTGTCATAATCAATTTGCACAACACTCCCTTTTAAAGCAAATTCCTGATTATATTCAGACGGGACGGGTGTTGTTTTGTTCAAGAGCTCTGTATAATTAGATGAAACTCCAACTTCAGGTTCTTGCTCTGAAGGTATTATAGAATACCCCTTGTCATTATCATTGCAAGCAACCATACATAAGCAAAGCAACAAGACTTTAATCATTATTCTAAATTGATACATTATACTTCGGTTTCAATGAAAATAGTGTTATTAGTCCGGACTCCTTATGCTAAGAAGTCCAGACCTTGAAACACACAATGACTAACTTTTATTCTTTAACCTTGTTACGTCTGCCTTTCTTCATTTCAGCAATCGCTTGTTCCATCATTTGTTTGTAAATAGTTTGCTGTTCGGCAGTCAAGAGAAGAGAAATGTCTGCTGTCAATTTCTCCATGGCTTCCCTACGTTTCTCACGGGGATATTTTTGCTTGTTGAAGTCTGCATACAATTCACGGATTTTTGTTTCCTGTTCATCGGTCAGATTCAATTTTTCATTCATCTGCTTGATACGCTGTTCTGTCCGCTGTTGTGCGGTCATCTGACGGTTGCCGTCTTGTGCAGACACCTGAACGACTGTAACAATGGCAATGGCCATAACTAAAAACATTCTTTTCATACTGAATTTTCTTTTACGAGTTGATTATTAAATTGATTATAGCTTTGATTTCATGGATTTGGAGACATCTGTCCTTACAATTCGGAAACCTACGTTGGCATAACTTTCCGTACCGTCTCTTACGTCATCCGATTTCTCGCTACGACAATCGTCGCGTTTGGAGTCCCAACTGCCTCCTTTGATGATATGCTGTCCGTTGGCATTGGTCGAGGTAGTCCATTCCCAGCAGTTTCCCCAAAAGTCAATGCCTCCGCACGCTCCGGTGGATTGTTTGTAAGCATCCACTGCAGTCAATCCAGATTCAACGTGGTCGGAGTTCATAGCGACATCTTTGGGCATGTGTCCGGCACCAAGAATCCACTCTTCTTCGCTTGGCAAACGGTAGATGTGCTTCCGATCTTGCTTTGTAAGCCAATCGCAATAAGCCTTGGCTTCGGCAATGGTGATATTTACCACCGGATAGTTTTCTTTACCTGTATCATAGGCAAATTGAGGATTAAATGCGGCATATTCGGCATTAGTTACCGGTGCGTAGCCGATATAGGCATTGGGAGCAGATGCACCACGCAGAACCATCCATGCATCTTTAGGATTCTCATCTCTGCGAGGGTCTATAAAGCGAAGAAATTGCTGCTGTATGCGGGTATCTCTATTCTGCACCATCTCTCCCACAATACCTTGCATGTGTTCCACTATGCTGTAAGTCCGGGCTTCACGTTCCAGTTCACGGAGTTTGTTTTTCTTTCTTGCCACTACTTTGTCATACCGTACAGACATCTGATATAGAAGTGCTTGTCTGCCCGCTTCCGTCGGATTCTTCCGGTATTGGACGAACAGGTTATGTGTCTTGGAATCCATTTTGGGGCGCCCTTCTTCCACGAGTGGGGCACCGGGCTTGTCGAACTCCAATTCGCTTTCCACCAAATCATTGGGACTGATAAATTCTCCCAAATTCACTTTCTGATGCACACCGAAATAATGGGCCACAAGTCCGTCCCGATAAATAGATAGCCGGTATCCTCCATAAAGGTCGCAAGGCAAGGTGGAAATATAGTAGTCTTTTCCGGGTATAAATCCCGACTTGTCGCTTGAGCTATATGTAATGATAGTGCTTGTATGTGCCATATCACCGAATGCAGCTTTTCCTTGAACATCCTTGCAAATGGTTGCCGCACCCGCCAATGGAAGCCCGTCCACACTTTCCAGTTCTACCTTTGTCACGCCAGTAAGCCGGAAATTGAATTTGATACCGCATCGGTTGGCGGAATCTCCCTCGTACCCATCCGCTTTATCCGTCTGGTGGGTTGAAACCACGATTTTATCTTCTTTGTTGCTGTCTTGTGCGGACACAGCGGTGCCCGTCACAATGGCAACAGCCATTGCTAAAAACAATTTTTTCATATTTGTATATTATTTGGAGAATTAAATAGAATCAGTTCTTACGACTCTGAAACCGACATTGGCGTATCCTTGCGTACCAATTCTTACGACATCCGATTTCTCGCTACGGCAATCATCACGTTCTGAATCCCAACTACCGCCTTTAATGATATACTGCCCGTTTGCATCCGTGGATGAAGTCCACTCCCAACAGTTGCCCCAAAAGTCGATACCTCCACAAGCACCTGTTGTCTGGCTGTAAGCATCTACTGCTGTCAGTCCCGTCTCCACACGACCAGCGTTCATTACAACGTCTTTCGGCATATGCCCTGCACCGAGAATCCATTCCTCGTCGGTAGGCAGACGGTAGCTATGCGAATTATCCTGTGCCGTAAGCCAATCGCAATAAGCCGTGGCATCCGCAATCGTGATATCCACTACCGGATAGTTGTCTTGGCCGGCTTCATAGGTAAAATCCGGTTTGAAGGCTGCATATTCCGCGTTGGTTACTGGGGTATAGCCGATATAGGCATTGGGGGCAGACGCACCGCGTAGCACCATCCACGCATCGTTGGGGTTGTCATCATTCCGGGGGTCTATAAGACGCAGAAACTGCTGTTCGAGACGGATGTCACGGTTCTCTACCATCTCATCCACAATCTCCTGCATTTCTTCCACCACATCCAAAGTCAAGGCTTCCCTCTCCAGTTCGCGGAGCTTGGCTTTCTTGCGGGCTACCACCTTGTCGTAACGAATACCCATTTGATCCAACAAAGCCTGCTTGTTTTCTTCCGTAGGGTTTTGCTGGTATTGACGGAGAAGTGCCGTTGTCGTGGCATCCAGTTCCGGTCGTTCTTCTTCCACGAGCGGTGCATCCGGATCGTCAAATTCCAGTTCATTCTCCCCCAAATCGACGGGACTTATGAACGAGCCTAATCCTACGGTCTGGTGTACACCAAAATAATGTGCCACGAGTCCTTCCCGATAGATTGACAAGCGGTAACCTCCATAAAGGTCGCAGGGTAAGGTAAAAATGTAGTAGTCTTTTCCGGCAGTCAAGCCGTTTTCATCCGAGGCATTGAACACCAGAATAGAGTTGGCGTTTTCCACTTCACCGACAAGTGTTTCCGCTGTTTCGCCCCATTGGATACCGACAGCTCCGGCCAAGGCATAACCATCTACACTTTCCAACTCTATTTTTGTGATTCCGGACAACTGAAAATTCAGTTTCAAGCCACTGGATATGCTGTGCAAATCCTGTGAACTTGGAAAGTTCAACACAGTAACCCCATTTTCATCATATCCATCACTTCCTGCCACTTGTTCGGCAAGAACGGTCATGGTTGGATTTCCACTGCCGGACACTTCTTCCTGTTGGTCTATAATATCTTCACTGTCACAAGAAGATAGAGCTGCTGTCATCAGAAACGACAGGCAAAATATGCCAAATACTTTTATTTTCATAATCTTGTCCTATTTATGGTTTTCTTTGTTTTTGGAACGGTTGAACAGCCTGTTCATCATTCCTCTTTCCAGTTCATACACCCTCTCTATTTGGCTGGGGGTTAAAAATTTGCAGTATTTCAAATAATACTTCTTCCTCAAGTCAAGTATCTTTTGGCTGTGAGCGAACCTTTCATTCATTGCCTGTTCAGCCTCTTTATCCGAAAGATGGGAGGTGTCTCTTTTAGGGCGGGGGCCAAGTGCCCAAATATCTTTCTGGAATTGGCAGAAAGTTTCCACAAACCGCGTGGCTGTCGAATCATCCATAGCCATCTCATTGGCTATAAAACGGGCTTGAGTTTCAGCCAACTGTTCTCTGGTCATGCGCTGCCGTTCATTCTTTTGGGCATAGGTACTTGCGCTGATAGTTACCATTGCGATTGCAAGTGTAAGAACTTTAATGATATTCTTCATGTCTTTTTATTTTTTACTCGTTCAAAATTTCATAAATAAGTCATCCTGATAAGTTGCAAACAGGTAATCCTGATCGTTGCTGCTCAGATTGGCAAAAGCCTTTTCAACATCTTCAAAATTACTTCTTGAATCATTCGGCAATAAATTGCAGACAACAAACAATGCAATACTTGCTGCCACAAGTCCTCCTGTCAAAGAATACCAAAGGCGAAAATGGCGTTTGGGTTTGGAAAGCAACATCTCCTGTCTTACAGTTTCCCATACGTTGTTTTCCATATCATCCAGAAAACCGTCCGGTGTGGTATAGGGAAGACGTTTGCCTATGCGGTCGAAATTAAAATCTCTTTTCATACATCTAATTATTAGCATTCATATATTTGACAATCTTTTCTTTGGCGATATGGTAGTTGGATTTTGCCCCATCTACTGTTGAACCGATAATTCCGGCAATCTCGTCATATCCCAATTCATTATAGTACCGTAGGTTAAATGCCAGTTGTTGCTTGGTAGGTAAGGACAAGATGGCTCTCTGCAACTTAACGGCTTCCAAATCACTGTAATCGACATATTCATCAGCCATCAGGTTGCTTAGTTCGCTGTAAGAGTCATCCAATGACACCAGTTCTTCTTTTTTATATTTCCCAAGCAAACGTAAGGCTTCGTTGGTCGCAATCCGGTACACCCAAGAACGAAAGGTGCATTCACCTTTGAAATCAGATAAAGACCGGAATACCCTGACGAACGTTTCCTGCGTTGCATCCTGTGCGTCTTCGTGGGCAACGACCAACCTTCGGATGTGCCAGTAGACTACTTCCTTATATTTTGTCATCAGGTAACGAAAACCTTTCTCCGGATCTTTAGTCGTTAGCTCCACCAGTTCCTTGTCATCCTTTATACTCATAAACTGTTGCGAGATCCATTGCCATATAGATGGCCAGCGTATTAAACAAAGTTATATTTGTAGTCTGTTGGCTGATGACCATACAATGTCTGTGATGGTGATGACGGTGACGAGCTTTGCGCACGGTTACACAGGATTGTAGCAAAAACATAGCGATTACTCCCAACATCAATAGTTTCCAATTCTTTTTCATATCCCATTATCTTTTTATGTACACTTTCTTTTTCCCTCTGATTACAAGCTGTATGGGCTTTTTTTTATCCATAGCGAAAGCATCCAGTTCTGCTTCTGCCGATACCACGCTAAGTTTAGTCATTTTGGCATATTGCCTAATGGTAAGGTGCTTATGCGTTTCCAAATAAGCTATAGCCATCGCCAATCGTTCCTTTTGGTTGAAGCGGTTACTGACATGGGATATTACGTCAGGTTGAACTACAACGGTAACAACCCGGTTGGGGCGATAATGCCGATGCCAATGTTGTGCATTTACGGCTCTGCAAACCAATATCATTGCGACTACCAATATTCCTGCTTTCCATTTTCTCGTTGTACACATAGTCATTTATATTATTTTGTTATACATTTATATAAAATAAAAGCCTCCATGAACTCATTCGAATGGACGTTCTATATAAAAGACCTTGCAAAGGAATAAAAGTAAAATTGAGTCAGTGTTTTTCGATGCAAAAAAAATCATAGTTTTGATAAAAACAAATGATATTACTTCCCGTAGAGTGAGATTTTTATCGGATTGACTTAAGTTATTTCTTAATTCAGAAATTACTCATGATTTTCAATCATGTCGTAGCAAAACATTTTTCACAGCATATTACAGTTCATTTACCCTATGTGAAGTTGATGAACAGGTTCTGTTTGCTCTATGTTTCAGCCAGAGAATAACTCAGACCAGAATCTGTCATTTATTATGATAATTAGAAAAAAAATAAAATTCGACACTATAAAGTTTATAGGAGCTAACTATTAAAATTGCGGCAAGAAAAAAATAGCAGATAAACAAAAAAACACTATCTTTGCAGAGTAATAAGGCGTTCTTTAGACTTAATGCAAAACACGGCGAATATATGCAGTTTGCTCGTTTCTAAATCGTTACCTATTCAAGAATAAGTATTCTCTAATTCTTTGTATCTCAATCAGAAAGAAGAAATCAAATGTCTTGCAAGGTGAAATGTCAAGTTCTTTTTAATTCCGCATACATCCGCTATCTCTTTCAAATACGCATTAAGTTTTTGATTGCTGATAATAGGAAGTACCTTACCGTTCGGCAATTTACCTTTGTACTTTTCCAGTATCATTTTAGGAATGTCCAGCAAAGGGACATTCACGTCTGTATTCGTTTTCTGACGTTTGGTAATTATCCACAAATTACCGTCAAAGGATTTACGGATATTATCTTCCTTTAAGTTTGCTACATCCACATAAGCCAAACCACTGAAACAGGAAAAGATAAAAACATCACGCACCTGTTCCAACCGTTCGGAAACCATTTTCTTTTTGAGGATGATTTTTATTTCATCCTCTGTTAAATATCCCCTATCCACTTTTTCCAAACGTATTTTATAATTGGCGAACGGGTCACCTATCAGGATGCCGTTATTACGAGCTATCAGGATAATGCGTTTGAAGAACTGCATGAACTTGGCGGTCGTATTAAAGCCACATTTGCAGGTGGTACGCAAATATAACTCGAAGTCGGTAATGAACATCGGGGTTATTTCCTTTATAGAAATATCCGACAGGTTATATTTGCTTTGGATGAACTCGGCAAGATGGCGGCGGGTCACTTCATATTTGCGATAAGTGGCAATCGTTTTGGATATGCCGACCAACTGTTTCACATCGTCATTGTGCTTTTGGAAAAGGTTAAGGATGGTATCGTGGTTTTCGCTATGCCCTAAAAATTCATTCTTCACCTTTTCGGCGGTAACATAATTGTCACGCCTTTGCAGTTCGTGATAGATGGTATTAAGGGATGCGTTTATATCATCCAGCAATCGGTTGATGCGGGTAGCTTCCGCAGAACGTCCGGCGGCTTTGCCTGCCTTGCCATCCCAAAGTTTGGGTTGAACGTCCAGTTTGGAATTAAAACGACTTGCCACACCATCAATCGTGATACGGACGAAAATAGGGTAACTGCCATTGATTTTTTGCTTGTCCTTTTTCACAAAGAAAAGAACGTTGAATGTACTCTTCATAAACTCACTTTTTTAGGTTACAAAACTACGTTAATTAGCTCAAAGTGAAGTTTATACAGGCTCGCCAAATAGCGACAGAAGTTCGCCAATTTCGGACTAAATGTACCCCTTTTGGACTTTTGGTTGTCGGGGGTACGAGTTAGGTTACTAACTTTGTCTTTTAAGGGCTAAATGATGTCCGGTAGGGCAGACATAAGAGGATAAAAAAGTCCCACAAATCGTTGAATTTGTGGGACTTGGCTGTTCATTGTCCGATTTTGTCCGGTTAGTTCAGCGGAGAAAGAGGGATTCGAACCCCCGGAACCTCTCGGTTCAACGGTTTTCAAGACCGCCGCAATCGACCACTCTGCCATCTCTCCAATATATTATGCAAACATTTTTTTTTGATTGCGGTGCAAAGATAGTGATTATTTTCGAATAACCAAATTGGGCTGTGAATATTTTTCTTTTCACTCTATTCTTTTTCTTTTAACCACTGAGAATAAACGTTTGTATCTTTTTATTGTTATTTTTGTAAGTGATAATAATTAAATAGTAATAAGTTTTATATGAGAAGTTTGAAAAGTCTATTGATGGTTGCGGTCGCACTGGTTTTGGTCAGTTGCTCCATGTCCGCAAAACCGGAAAAAAATGAAATGGAAGAGGTGTCTGCACAGGGGGAAGTGATTGTATTGAATAAGGCGGACTTTCTGTCAAAAGTATATAATTACGAAAAGAATCAGACTCAATGGGTATATGAAGGGAACAAACCGGCTATTATTGACTTTTATGCAGACTGGTGCGGCCCTTGCAAGAAAGTATCTCCGATCCTGAAAGAACTGGCTGCACAGTACAAGGATGATATTGTTATTTATAAGATAAATGTAGATAATGAAAAAGAGCTGGCTTCGGCATTTGGTATACAGAGTATTCCGACGTTGCTGTTCATTCCCAAAACAGGTAAACCTCAGATTGCTCAGGGAGCCTTATCAAAAGAACAGTTTGTAGAGCAAATAGATAATTTTTTGTTGAAAAAATAAGATCTTGCTTGAGAGGAGCAAGAAGGCACAATAAAAAAGAGGACATCTGCAAAGGTGTCCTCTTTTTATTTTGGCAAAGCTCGAATTATTCAGCGCTTTCTGCTGCAGGAGCTTCTTCTGCCGGAGCGGCAGCAGCTGCTTCTTCAGCTTGCTTAGCAGCTTCAGCGGCTGCCAATTCTGCTTTCTTTTTAGCTACGATTTCTGCTTTTGCCTTGTTTGCTTCTTTTTCTGCTTCCAGACGAGCTTTTTCTGCAGCTTTTGCAGCTTCGCTATCTTTGTCCTTTACAGCCTGAACAGAAGCCTGTTTGTTTTTCAACCAAGCCTGAAACTTGGTTTCAGCAGTAGCTTCATCGAATGCACCCTTCTTAACACCTTCCAATAAGTGTTTTTTCAAGCAAACACCTTCACGAGAAAGAATGTTACGAGTGGTATCTGTAGGTTGTGCACCTACCTGTAACCAATACAAAGCTCTTTCGAAGTTCAAATCTACTGTAGCAGGATTAGTGTTCGGATTATAAGAACCTATCCTTTCAATAAATCTTCCATCACGTGGAGCCCTGCTGTCTGCGATCACGATTTGGTAGAAGGCGTAACCTTTACGACCGTGTCTTTGCAATCTAATTTTTGTTGCCATGTTTGAATAATTAATTTAAGCTGTTTGTATTAGCGGGTGCAAAGATAGGGATTTTCATATATAAAACAAATATATTGGAGAAGAAAATAATTGATTATCTTTGCATGCGTGTGAAATTCTCAATTATCAAATAATAAAACGGATACATTATGAAGACGAATGTGTTGAAGAAAATGCTATTGATGCTGTTGTGTGTTGTTGCGGTAAGTATGACTGCCCTAGGGAAAGAGACGGTTTCGGATGTGTTGCCGATTGCCGATCCTTATATCCTGTTTTACAACGACACCTATTATGCTTATGGAACATCCCGTGCGGACGGTTTCGAGGTGTACAGTTCTAAAGATTTGAAGTCGTGGGAGCGTTCTTCCCGCTTGGCACTGAGTAAAGAAGACTCTTACGGGGATAAATGGTTTTGGGCACCGGAAGTCTATTATGTGGAGAAGGACAAGAAGTTTTATATGTTCTATTCGGTAGAGGAGCACGTTTGTGTTGCCACGTCCGATTCTCCTTTGGGACCGTTCGTGCAGGATGAAAAGAAGCCGATTCGAGAAGAAAAAGGAATCGATACATCAGTCTTTTTCGATGAGGATGGGAAGGCCTATCTTTATTTTGTCCGCTTTACAAACGGTAATGTGATTTGGTGTGCAGAACTGAAAGATAATCTGAAGGAAATCAAGGAGGAAACGCTGACACAATGCATCGAAGCGGTCGAGCCCTGGGAAATGGTGTTTGGTAAGGTGGCCGAAGGTCCTTCCATTCTGAAACGGGACGGCTTGTATTATCTGCTCTATTCTGCCAACGATTTCAGGAGCCAGGATTATGCAGTCGGCTATGCCACGTCGGATTCTCCTTTTGGCCCTTGGAAGAAAAACAGTAAAAACCCGCTTTTGCATAGGGTAGACGAACTTGTCGGAACCGGCCACGGGGCACCGTTTGCCGACAAGGATGGCAATTTACGGTATATTTTCCATGCCCATAAGAGTCAAACGGAAGTGAACCAGCGAAACTCCTATATCGTTGATATGTCTTTGTCTGGCAAAGACCAGGTTTCGATCGGTGGAGGGTTGATCCGCCCTGCTGTCGTAAAATAAATCACGAGATATCCATTGTGAATAGGTCCGATAGGGCATAAAAAGATATGTTTCCCTTGATTAATTCTGTAATCAGTGGCACTGATTATGTAATCGCTGACTGTGATTATATAATCGCTGCCACTGATTTTATAATCACTGCCACTGATTACAGAATTTCAGGTGATCGAAGCAAGAATTAGACACTGTCTTTTTTCTATTCCCTATCATTGCCATTTATTTCTTACCTTTGCCGCTCGTTTTATAAAAGTAATACATTTATATAGTATATGATTTCAGTAGACGGACTAACAGTTGAGTTTGGCGGTAGCGCATTATTTTCGGATATATCTTTTGTTATTAACGAGAAAGACCGGATTGCCCTGATGGGAAAGAATGGAGCGGGTAAATCCACATTGCTGAAGATATTGGCTGGGGTGCGTGAGCCGACCCGCGGGAAGGTGTCTGCCCCGAAAGATACTGTCATCGCATACCTTCCGCAGCATTTGATGACGGAAGACGGCCGTACGGTGTTTGAAGAGACTGCCCAAGCTTTTGCCCATCTACACGAGATGGAAGCGGAGATCGCTGCAATTAACAAGGAACTGGAAATACGCACTGATTATGAGTCGGACAGCTATATGGAACTGATCGAGCGTGTTTCTACTTTGAGTGAGAAGTTCTATTCTATTGAAGAGATTAATTATGATGCCGATATCGAGAAGACTTTGTTAGGGCTTGGTTTCACCCGCGAAGATTTCGGCCGTCAGACAAGTGAGTTCAGCGGTGGTTGGCGTATGCGTATCGAATTGGCGAAACTGTTGCTGAAGAAACCGGATGTGCTTTTGCTGGATGAGCCGACCAACCACCTCGATATCGAGTCTATCCAATGGTTGGAAGATTTTCTGATCGATAACGGGCAGGCAGTAGTCGTAATCAGTCACGATCGCGCATTCGTAGACCATATCACGACCCGTACGATCGAAGTGACGATGGGCCGCATCTATGATTATAAAGTCAATTATAGCCAATACCTGCAATTGCGTAAGGAACGTCGCGAACAACAGCAAAAGGCGTATGACGAGCAACAGAAATTCATTGCCGAAACGAAAGACTTCATCGAACGTTTCAAAGGCACTTATTCCAAGACTTTGCAAGTGCAGAGTCGTGTGAAGATGCTTGAAAAGCTTGAAATACTGGAAGTCGATGAAGAAGATACTTCCGCTCTGCGCCTGAAGTTCCCGCCTTCGCCCCGTTCGGGTTCCTATCCGGTGACGATCGAGAATGTGTCGAAGTCGTACGGAGACCATACTGTTTTCCGTAATGCCAATTTGATGATCGAGCGGGGTGACAAGATCGCTTTCGTCGGAAAGAATGGGGAGGGTAAATCCACGCTGGTAAAATGTATTATGAAGGAGCTTGAACATGACGGTACGTTGACAATCGGGCATAACGTGATGATCGGCTATTTCGCGCAGAACCAGGCGTCCCTTTTAGATGAAAACCTGACGGTGTTCCAAACGATAGACGATGTTGCAAAAGGGGATATCCGCAACAAGATCAAGGACCTGTTGGGTGCTTTCATGTTCGGAGGCGAGAATTCGGCGAAAAAAGTAAAGGTGCTCTCCGGTGGCGAACGTACCCGACTGGCAATGATCAAGCTGTTGCTGGAGCCCGTCAACCTGTTGATCCTCGATGAGCCGACGAACCATCTGGATATGAAAACGAAAGATATCCTGAAACAAGCCTTGATGGACTTTGACGGGACGCTGATCGTCGTTTCGCATGACCGTGATTTCCTGGATGGCCTTGTGACCAAAGTTTACGAATTCGGAAACAAGAAAGTGACGGAACATCTTGAGGGGATATACGAGTTCCTGCAACGCAAGAAGATGGAAAATCTGAACGAGCTGGAACGTAAGAATTAAATTCGTATCCCGAGTCCGAGCATCAGGTCGTAAGTGGAATAATCCACTCTGGGATAATGTCGGTAGTTCGTCCGTCGTGAGAAATAGCGGTTTGTCAGGGTGATGTTCCACTTGTCTTTTAATAAATAAGCCAGTTTCATCGAGAAAATGGTCAGGCGTGCGTTTCCGGCATCGCCCTGGATATTCAGGGTGCTGGGATCTGCCTGTGACCAGTCGATATCCGGATCGTATCCTTTCCAGGTAAAGATATGATAGTTTTCCATGTTGAGCAGGAAAGCCAGTCGTCTGTTGTAGATGATACCGGCACCGGCTTTGGTGCTGTAGCCACTTCCTAAGTTATAATCCCGTTCGCCAAGCAGCATGTAGTCCGACAGGCTGGCTCCTAAAGCTACGCCGTTTGCATACAGTTCAGCATAAATATCCGTCTTGTCCCCTGGTGTGGCCTGTTTGTAATAAATCAAACCGGCTCCTGCTGCTGCCGGTGCTGCTATGCGGTAGGGAGGGACGGTCATATCGCTCCCGTGGCGAAGTTCCGAATTGTAGAAATCGAAATGTTGGAAAAATCCAGCGGAAAGCGTCCGTGGACCTTTTGTCCAGACTGTTTTTCCCCATAAAGCTCCGATAGCGTTTACTTGGCTGACAACCGGTTGGGCAGAAAATAGATCTATTCCGAAGTTGAAGCGGAACCATTCGTAGGGAGAATAAAAATCATCGTTGATAGGATTCCCGTAATCGATGCGGAAGTTGATGTTCAGGCTGGTGGTTCCCCGTTTCGAACCTTCTTGTTCTGCTAAAAAGCGAGGTCCCATTGTGACGATGAAGTTGACGGGAACGGAGGAATAGGTTCGTCCTTTTGAGGAACTACGTCTCCAGGCTTCCCCCGAAATGATACGATTGAAAGCGCGGACCGGCGATAGGACACCTGCCAACACCTCTCGCCCCACACGTTCGGCTCCCGACGAACGGTTGTCGATGAACAAGTCGGACAACCGGTAGGTGATTTCTCCCAATTCGATTCCTCCGAATGTTGTCGCCAGCATGTCGTTGATCGAAGGTGGTTCGTTCTCCATAAAGAACTCCCACATCAGACTGCCGCTGGCTGCAAACGGGGCGGATTGCCAGAAATTCATGCCGTTGCTGCGGGCTGCGTTGAAATAGAGCGAACCGTGATAGGGATGGGAGAAAAGGTTTGTCGTGAACTGGTCGGTATCCCATACCGGACCTTTTTTGAAATTGCTCTTGATCGTATGCCCGTTGATATAAGCCCAGTCCTCTTTTACGAGATACCGGTCGAAGCCCCAGACGAGCATATTGAGTCCGAATGTTTCGAGTGCCGCTTTCCAGGGATGGCGGGGATGGAATAGGGTTGTGTCACTTATATAATGACGATGTGTAATTTGAGGTATATATTCTTGTCCCCGTATCCAGGAGAACGAAAACAGACAAATGAGTCCAGTTAATATATATTTCTTCATTTTTTCCCTTAATTAGATAGTCATCAGCACTTTTTTGAATGCAAACTTATATATAATCAACAGCCGGATATTCGTTTGGTTTAAATAATTATCAGGTCGTCTCTATAGAAAAACGCAACATTGCGAGGAAATACTTATTTTTGCAGAAAAAATCAAAATGATAGACTTCATTACGTTTTGCGATTACACCGGGACATTCGCTTTTGCGATTAGCGGCATCCGTTTGGCTTCAGCCAAACAATTTGACTGGTTCGGGGCCTATGTGGTCGGTGTGGTGACGGCGGTGGGAGGCGGTACGATCCGCGATATCCTACTCAATGCCACCCCTTTCTGGATGGAACAGGCTTCTTATCTCATCATATCGGCACTGGCATTGCTCTTTGTTATCATATTCAGGAAATATGTGATTAGCCTGAACAATACTTTCTTCATTTTCGATGCCATCGGGCTGGGATTGTTCGGTGTGGTCGGTATCGAGAAGGCGCTGGCATTCGGGTTTCCGATGTGGGTGGCTATTGTGATGGGGACAATTACGGGGGCTTTCGGCGGTATGATCCGCGATATCCTGATTAACGAGGTACCCCTGATCTTCCGAAAAGATATTTATGCACTGGCATGCGTGTTTGGAGGCTTTATTTATTACGCTTGCCTGCAGATGGGGATCGGACCGTCTCTGACGCAGCTTATCGCTGCTACCGGAATATTCGTCTCGCGGATAGTGGCAGTAAAATATCATATAAGCGTCCCTGTATTAAAAGGAGAAGAATAAAATTATTAACTTTGCGATCTATGACAGCAAGTATGAACACTCAAAGTGAGAAAGCCTCGATCCTGCTTATCTATACTGGCGGAACGATCGGTATGATTGAAAACCCCGAAACAGGTGTGTTGGAATCATTCAATTTCCAACATTTGAAGGATAATATGCCAGAGTTGAAGAAGTTGGGGTATGCGGTTTCGACCATCCAGTTCGATCCGGCAATGGATTCGTCGGAGATGGGGCCGGAGTCATGGATGAAGATCGTAAAGATTATTGCAGACAATTACCAGTTGTACGACGGCTTTGTTGTGCCTCATGGTACGGACACGATGTCTTTCACGGCATCTGCTTTGAGTTTTATGCTCGAGAATTTAAGTAAACCGGTTATCTTTACCGGCTCGCAATTGCCGATCGGTATGTTGAGGACCGACGGAAAAGAAAATCTGATCACTGCTATCGAGATTGCCGCTGCAAAGGAAAACGGCATCCCGGTTGTGCCGGAGGTTTGTATCTTTTTTGAAAATGACTTGTTGAGGGGTAACCGTACGAGTAAGATTAATGCGGACAACTTCAATGCTTTCCGTTCATACAATTATCCACCACTGGCACATGCCGGTATTTATATAAAGTATGACACCGGGCAGGTTTACCATCCTGTTTCGAGAAGACCGTTGAAACCGCATTATCTCTTGGACCGGAATATTGCGGTGTTGAAGCTTTTTCCGGGAATCTCTCCTCAGGTAGTGGAAAGCATCCTGAATATACCGGGGTTGAAGGGAGTCGTGATGGAAACGTTCGGAAGCGGTAACGCGCCGTGCTATGATTGGTTCCTGACGATGCTGAAAGATGCGGTTAGCCGGGGAATTGTGATTGTAAATGTAACCCAGTGTAGTGCCGGAAGTGTGGAAATGCACCGGTATGAGACAGGGCATAAATTGTTGGAAGCGGGGGTGATAAGCGGATTCGACAGTACGACTGAAAGCGCTGTTACCAAGCTCATGTTTCTTTTCGGCCACGGCCTGACGCCGGAGGAGGTGAAGGATCACATGAACTGTTCGCTGATCGGGGAAGCGACGATCCCCGACACGTTTCGCCCGTAATTCCTGTTAAGGACTGAATTGGAAATTAAAATGAAACTATCATTTCTGAGTTTAGCAAGTGGAAGCAGTGGAAACTGCTATTATCTGGGAACACCCGAATTCGGCGTGTTAATTGATGCAGGTATCGGTATTCGTACCATAAAGAAGGTGTTGAAAGATAAAGCGATCGATTTCTCCAAAATTATTGCAGTTCTGATCACGCATGATCATGCTGATCATATCAAAACCGTAGGTTGTCTGGGAGAAAAACATTGTATCCCTGTCTATACGACGGAGGCTGTCCACCGGGGAATCAACAAGAGCCGCTACGTGGAGGAAAAGCTTGTCGGTTCGCGTAAGGTGATCGAAAAAGAAGTGCCTTTTATGATTCGCGATTTCCGCATTACCGCTTTCGAGGTTCCGCATGACAGTACTGATAATGTCGGCTATTATATCGAATATGGCGATCATAAGTTCACGTTGGCAACGGATGTCGGCCATATTACCGAAACAGTATGCAAATATATGAGCATGGCAAACCACTTGATCATAGAAGCCAATTATGATGAGGAGATGTTGAAGTTCGGCACGTATCCAGCTTTTCTGAAGGAACGTGTAGCCAGCTCGACTGGACATTTAAGCAACCGTGAAGCTGCCGAGTTCCTCGCAACTCATTATGATCCTAAACTGAAAGATATCTGGTTGTGTCATTTGAGCCGTGATAATAATCATCCCGAACTTGCCTATAAGACAGTCGATTTTCGTTTATTTCAAGAAGGAGTAAGGGTAGGGAAGGACGTTTCCCTGCATGCTCTGAAACGGACTACACCGTCTGATATATTTGAATTCGATTAAAATTTTATGTAAAAAACTGCGGGAAAAGTTTGCAAAGAAAAATTAAACTCCTATCTTTGCACCCGCAATCGAGAAATAACGATAGCATGAATGACTTGGTAGCTCAGTTGGTAGAGCAAATGACTCTTAATCATTGGGTCGAG
>ERZ824522.1043-NODE-1043-length-20666-cov-3.482703_pt1 | contig 20666 bp, 19 predicted proteins | sample MGYA00519935_ERZ824522 | MGnify/ENA primary metagenome ERZ824522 (study PRJEB31778, sample SAMEA3449160) | human gut metagenome | biome: human gut; feature: human-associated habitat; material: faeces | place: United Kingdom | collected 2010/2012 ...
GAGGTGGGACGACGAAATCGAATTCTAACGAATGACCGATTTCTGTCCCACTCTCCCAAAATTAGAAAAGTTTGCTCATCAGTATCATTTTTATTTACTACTTAACTTCTTGATTCCTTACCAAGAAGTAGAGAGTTGCTCCAAGTGAACATACAAATCCAATAACGTAAGTACAGAGTTGCAAATAGGAAGCTCTCCCTAAAATGGTATCTGCAACAATATTATAAAATAGGTAACTAGTCAATGGTTCCACTACTCTTTCTATGAATGGTTGTACTAAAATAGGAAATAGCAATAAAATAGCTAAACTCCCCATTGGACTTTTGAAAAAATAACTTAAAAAGTAAGAAATCAAAAAGTATTGGATGGAGCCAATCAAATAGAAGCTGAAAATTTCTAAACTGACACCATTTTCGCTACTAAAAAAATGAAACCATATAAGCAATACAATGAAATAAAAGGTTGATTGTAGTACTACATCACATAACTCTACGAACAGGATCCGAATTGAACTTAAGATCCTTTTTCCACTTACCAAATAAACTAGTTTTGTTTCGTGTGATTGTAACTCAACAAATACATTAACACACCCTATACTAACAGAGAGCATTGAGGCAAAAACAAGAGCTTGCTTTATAGATAATTGTACAACAGTATCATTGATTGAAACTGGTAACACACCGAAGAGACACACAAAACCTATCAAAAGTGACTGTATAGCTATCTGGTACTTTACGGGTTTTAAACTATATTTTTTTACGATAAGACTAAATAATATTCTTGCCATTCTTCCTCCTCATTCGAATCATTTCTACAATCATTATGAACACCAAGAACAAGATCCCTTCTACTACTAAAAGTGTAAAACCGTACAATTGGCTCGTTTGAGTCCCTTCAATTCGACCAAATGCAAATGACTTTGCTCCAATCAAAGGCAATAGATTTTCTATTTTAGAGGAAATTCCTCTTAGAATACCTGATAAACTGATAACCAATAATAAAACGTCTGCAATTAATGCAGTCATTGATTTTTTCGTTACGATTACGAAAAGTAAAGCTAAAAAAGTAAGAACGATTGCAAATATCATAACTCTCACCGTGACATCTAAAAACAATGTCAATTCTAAAAAATTCTTTAGAGTTGAATCTAGAAAAACGAATAAAATAACAGCGTTTACTATAGAAAATATTAAAGTAGAGAGTAACGATAGGACAATCGAACTTGCAATAAACCCAGTAAGACGAACTTTCCAGTTAGGAATCAATAACTGGCTAAAATAATCATCACCAAATTGATAATGGGTTGAATAAACGAGTGAAACCAAGATTGGTAAGAAAATAACACTTGCTTGGTAGGGGGAGGATAAGAGAGCATCCCTGACTGTATACACTGGATTCGATGATAACATAGATGGATCAAGGTTAATCGCTTGTCCATTTCCTTCTACTAAGGCATTTATCACCTGGATATTTTGAATTGAAAAAAATATGCTGACTCCCAAAATAAGAAAAAAAGTAACTTTAAAAGCAGGTAAACTACTATATTTATATAGGTCACTAAAAAAGGAACGCTTCAACAAATTATTCACCTTCTTTCCCTTCGAGTGCTTTAAAATATGCTTCCTCAAAAGAGCCAAACTGTTTCAAAATATCTTTTGTAGGAGCATCAATAACAATTTTGCCATTAGAAATACCAACCAAATGATCTACAGTTAATTCTAACTCACTCATATAATGACTTGTCATTAATACAGTTTTACCTTCATTGACAAAAGATTGTAAAAAATTACGTACCCAGCGAATTCCTTCTGGATCTAGTCCATTGATTGGTTCATCTAAAATTAAAATGTCAGGATTTGCTAATAAGGCTGTTGCTAACCCAAGACGTTGCTTCATTCCTAATGAATAGTCTTTTACCTTTTTATTTTTAGCTTCACTTAACCCCACCAACTCTAAACATTCCTTGCACCTATTTCTATCAATCCCACAAGCCAAGCCAATCCACCGAAGATGCTGAAATCCTGTTCTGGTTGGGTAAGGTTGGCAACTGTCAAGGAACGATCCAACAATACCAAAAGGATTATCTCCCAATTGAGAGTATTTTTTGCCATCGATCAATGCCATTCCCATTTGACTATTTTCTAAGCCAAGTAAAATTCTGATTAAAGTTGATTTTCCAGATCCATTTGGTCCAATCAATCCAGTAATCTCACCTTTCTTAGCTTTGAAAGACACGTTTTGAAGGACAATTTTATTATTATATTCCTTATGTAGCTTTTGAATTGTTATCATTCATTCTTTTTCCCTTCTGACTTTTAGTGAAATTCCACCTTCACTTGGAGCAAGTATAACAGGAGAAAATCAGGAAATTCTCAGAATAATTATTTTTTTTATTTTCAACAAATTATATTCTATATTTGCTATAATATGCTCATATAATTGGAGGAACTATGAAGTATAAAATTTTAGCCATTGACGATGATGAAAAAATCTTACGATTAATAGGGAATGCATTAGAAGCAAACAACTTTCACGTGGAAACTCGTAATAATATAGAGGAGATCAATATCTGTGACTTTACTGGATTTGATCTAATTTTACTTGACGTCATGATGCCTATTTCTGGTTTAGAAATTTGTCGTTCCATTCGTCCACAAATTGCTACTCCAATCTTATTTCTAACCGCTAAAGATTTTGAAGAAGATTTATTAAAAGGGATTCAAGCTGGGGCAGATGATTACATCACAAAACCGTTCAGCATTAAAGAATTAATTGCAAGAATTCAAATGCATCTTCGTAGAGAAGAAAGATCACACCATTCCTCTAAAGAAGAGATGGAGTCAAATATAACTTTTTATCGAGATAGTCAAGAAGTTTATTATCAATCAAAGAGAATTTCATTGACCAAGAGAGAGTTTGATTTACTTTATCTTTTAGCAAAAAATGAAAACCGAATATTTAGCATAGAAGAACTTTACAATTATCTTTATCCTATAGACTCTGATGCACAACTACGATCCATCACTGAATACATCTATCAAATTAGACAAAAATTTAAGATTCATCAAATTGATCCCATCAAAACCGTTTGGGGAGGAGGATACAAATGGAAAAAGAATTGACAATCAAGCAACTCATTAAGCGTACCTACCTTAAAATCATTTGGCAATTTCTTCTATGTCTGATACTTTTTTACATAGTTCCAGCTCTTCTATCTTCTGTATCTGGAATCAATGAGAAAAATGCTAATCGCTTTGCTTTATTTTTTAGCGTCAGTTCTTGGATTTATCTTTGCATCATTTTAATTTTTATCATTGTAATAAATATTAGACAATTATTAACCAAGATTCAAAAAGAAATGAACATGGTTTATCATAGTGGACTATATTTCACCAAAAATGAACATCACCATTTGCAGATTAAAGAATTCATTGAAACAAACGATCTGATTGAAAAAATGCAATCTGATATAAAAAATAGAATTCAAAATGAAAAAGATCAAAAAAAAGAACTCATGTTTCAAGTATCTAGCGCTGCACATGATCTTCGTAGCCCTCTAACTGTTATCAGAGGAAATGCTGAATTCTTACAATCCACTGAGCAAACACCTCAAACAATGGAATGTCTAAAAGATCTTGAGCAAGCAAGCATTCAGTTAAACGATTATTTTAACCACTTTATCCAATATTCCAAAACCTTTTACGACCATGATATTCAACTTGAAAACATATCAATTAAACAAGTAACTTATCAATTACAGGAACATATCTCACCTTTACTCCCCAGAAATACACACTTTGTTTTTACAAACACAGTAACTCCATCAACACAAATTGCAATTCATTCCAATCTATTTTTCCGAGCAATCACAAATATCATTAATAATGCAATACAACATCAAAAAGAAAATGATGCAAAGATCCAGCTAACAATGTCACAAGAAAATAATCGATTAGTTCTAACCATATGGAATAATCAATCTACTTTTTCAAAAAATGTTTTACAACATGCCGGAAATCTTTTCTATAAAGAGGACCAAGCAAGAACACCCTCTCAAGAAAGTCACTTTGGACTTGGTTTATCTTTCGTGAAACGTGTCATGAAACTTCATAATGGAACTATGCATTTAGAAAATATTCATAATGGTGCACAAATCAAGCTAATCATTCCCATTATTATATAGAAAAAGCCGAACTCATCATTATGTGTTCGACTCAGAATGCAGACAAACGTCATTTTTGGTGTTTGTCTTTTTCATATATGACTTTCAGACATTACACAGAGGTTAGTCATCAAACTTTTCTTTCCTCTCCCCTAAGCGATAGACAATCACTAGGGATACAAGAAGAACCAGAGTGGTGATGATTGATCCTTCTGCTCCAAATGCCCCTCCGGTCAACCAATCAGGTCCATCTCCCATGGTAAAACTAAAGATAGACGCATCCACTGACTTGAAAACCAAGGAGATTTCCTTGTACATAGTTCCAAGTGCCGTGTTGGGCGACCACTAGCCAGATACTATCCGTATAGATAAAAAGCAGACCAGCCAGCACTCCATCGAGGATGATATTCAGAACGGATAAGAAGGTCACTCCTGCATTTCCCATATGCAAAATGCCAAAGAGACTACTAGAAATCGCGATCGCTAAAGGTAGATTAGTTCTTGCAGCAATCCGAGTCAGAAGCCAACCTCGCGTCGCTACTTCTTCCGTCCCCCCTTGCAGAAGCCAAAATGGAAATAATCCTAGGATAAAAAGCAAGGGCTCTAAACTGAGCTCATTTAACACAAAAGACCCGATGCCACTGACTTGGTAGACAAGCGCGATCACTCCCATTTGAACAAGTGAAATCATGATCCCCCAGACTAGATACTTGAGCCAATTTCTTTTTACAAAGCCTAAGCTTGATAAAGCATTCTTCTCTATGACCTTCACCCAAAAAATAAAGAGAAATAGTATGATTACAAAACTGAAAAGCTCATAATAGAGAAGATAATGGTAGAAAAATTCTTGAATACTTGCTATCCCATTTCCTGGCGAAAAGAACTCCACTAGAAAACCTATCACTAAGGAAAATGGCCCCACAAGTTCACTACCAATCCAAAGACCTCCTTCTATAAAGAGAGATGCTAATAATACATAAAATAGTGTAGAAATAAGAACTGGCCATGAGGTGTTAGTTTTTATATCCTGAATCATCTTTCCTTTCTTCATGATCAACCTCCATTTATCTGATAGGTTCATTGTAGCAAAGAAAATCTAGAGCCGCAATATCGTTTCATGTTAGAAAACCTAACATGAAAACTCGATTTTTCTTGCAAAGCAACGTCTTTTCTGATATAATAGTTCTTGTAGAAAAACATAAGACCATTCATACTCGTTTTGGTATGAATGATTTGTTTTTTTAAGGCCATCCTTTGGTCAAAGTGCTCATGGGTCAAATACCCAAAGAGAAAAGAATTTAAAGGAGACAGAAATGAAGAAAAAATTACTAGCATGTTTGCTTTTCTTATTTCCATTCGTTGCATTCGCTGGTCATGCTCATGCTGAGACGATCAAGGTCGTTTTCGATACAGCGTATGCACCATTTGAATTTAAGGATTCAGATCAAACCTATAAAGGAATTGACGTAGAAATCTTGGACAAGGTCGCTGAAATCAATGGCTGGGATTTGGACAAATCCTTCCCAGGATTTGATGCAGCGGTCAACGCAGTTCAAGCTGGTCAAGCGGATGCCATCATGGCCGGAATGACCAAAACAACAGAACGTGAAAAAGTCTTCACCATGTCTGATACTTACTACGATACAAAAGTTGTCATCGCGACTACGAAAGCTGACAAAATCACGAAGTACAGCCAATTAAAAGGGAAGACAGTCGGTGTTAAAAACGGAACTGCAGCCCAACGCTTCCTCGATAAAAACAAGGACAAGTACGGATACAAAATCAAGACTTTTGATACCGGTGATCTCATGTATAACAGTTTATCAGCTGGTGCAGTGGATGCAGTCATGGATGACCAACCTGTTATTCAATACGCCATCCAAAAGGGTCAGGACCTAGCTATCAATATGGACGGGGAAGCAGTCGGTGGCTTTGCCTTTGGTGTAAAAAAAGGTGGCAATCATGAAAAGTTGATCACTGAATTTAACAAGGCTCTCGCTCAAATGAAAGCTGATGGAACACTTGATGAGATCATCAAGAAATGGACCGGTGAAAGCCAATCAACTGCTAACAGTGCTGTTCCAACAACAACTACTCCTGCTGGTCAAAAAGCAACTCCCAAAAAATCAAAATATAGTATCTCAAGTGATTCTTCCTTTGCACCATTCGTTTTCCAGAATGGGAAAAATAAGTATACAGGGATCGATATGGACTTGATCAAGGCCATTGCCAAAGACCAAGGATTTACCATTGAAATTGATAACCCTGGATTTGACGCTGCGGTAAGTGATGTCCAATCTGGTCATGCGCAAGGAATGATCGCAGGGATGACCGTGACCGATGCTCGGAAAGAAACATTTGATTTTTCTGAACCATACTACACGGCCAATTCTATTCTAGCTGTTCAAGAAAGCAGCAAGATTGATTCATATGATGACCTAAAAGGAAAGACAGTCGGAGTTAAAAACGGCACTTCCTCACAAAACTTCCTTGAAGAGAACCAAAAGAAATATGGTTACAAGATCAAAACGTTCTCTGACGGAGCTTCTATGTATGACAGTTTGAATTCTGGTTCTGTCGCTGCGATTATGGATGACGAACCCGTCATCAAATACGCTATTAAACAAGGACGTAAATTCAAAACACCTATCGAAGGAACTCCAAGTGGTCAACTAGCATTTGCCGTTAAAAAAGGTGAAAATCCTGAATTGATCGAGATGTTCAATAACGGTCTTGCAAACTTGAAGAAAAATGGCCAATACCAAAAGATTCTCGATAAATATCTTAAGTCAGATAGCAAATCAAGTACTTCAAGTACAGCCGTAGATGAAACAACAATCTGGGGCTTGCTCCAAAACAACTACAAACAATTGCTAAGTGGTTTGGGTGTAACCCTTGCCCTTGCACTTCTCTCTTTCGCGATTGCTATGGTGATCGGTGTTATCTTTGGGATGTTTAGTGTTAGCCCTTATAAATGGCTCCGCTGGACAGCAGAAATCTTTGTCGATGTTATTCGTGGGATCCCACTCATGATCCTTGCTGCCTTCATCTTCTGGGGAATTCCAAACTTGATTGAATCTGTCACGGGTCACCAATCCCCAATCAACGACTTTGTCGCAGGTACCATTGCCCTCTCCCTCAATGCTGCTGCCTATATTGCAGAAATTGTTCGTGGGGGGATCCAAGCTGTACCGATTGGACAGATGGAAGCCAGCCGAAGCCTGGGAATCTCCTATGGCAAGACCATGCGCAAGATCATCTTGCCACAAGCAACCAAACTCATGCTTCCAAACTTTGTTAACCAATTCGTCATTGCCCTGAAAGATACGACTATCGTTTCTGCGATCGGATTGGTAGAACTCTTCCAAACTGGTAAGATCATCATCGCTCGAAACTACCAAAGTTTCAAGATGTATGCGATCCTTGCCGTCTTCTACCTCGTGATTATCACCTTGCTAACACGATTTGCAAAAAAATTAGAAAAGAAGGTTAACTAATGGCTAAATTAAAAATTGATGTCCATGACCTCCACAAATACTATGGTGAAAATGAGGTCTTAAAAGGAATCTCAGCAAAATTCTACGAAGGGGATGTGGTCTGCATTATCGGACCGTCTGGTTCTGGTAAATCGACCTTCCTTCGTAGTCTCAATCTCCTCGAAGAAGTTACAAAAGGACAAATTACCGTAAATGGATATGATCTAACCGATCCGAAAACCAATGTTGATTTGGTCCGTGAAAATATCGGGATGGTTTTCCAACACTTCAACCTCTTCCCTCACATGAGCGTCCTTGAAAACATTATGTTTGCGCCAGTAGAGCACAAACTGATGACTCGCGAGGAAGCTCAAAAAGTCGGGATGGAATTGTTGGAAAAAGTTGGTCTCGCAGATAAAGCCGATGCCAATCCAAACAGCCTTTCCGGTGGTCAAAAACAACGTGTGGCTATCGCACGTGGACTTGCCATGAATCCAGATATTATGCTCTTTGACGAACCTACTTCTGCCCTTGACCCTGAGATGGTTGGAGATGTATTGAACGTTATGAAAGAATTGGCAGAGCAAGGCATGACCATGATCATCGTTACCCATGAGATGGGATTTGCCCGCCAAGTAGCCAACCGCGTCATCTTCACCGCAGACGGTGAATTCCTCGAAGATGGCAAACCAGACCAAATCTTCGACAACCCACAACACCCACGTTTGAAAGAATTCTTGGATAAGGTTCTAAACGTTTAAAAAATAGTGGTTTTTGAAGCATCTAGCAATTTTGCTAGATGTTTTTTAGACCCAAAAAGCATTTTCAAATCTGAAAATGCTTAGATTGAAGATAAAGACATATTAAAAACTTTCCTTAGGTGAGTACGGACGTCAGCGAACTTCGAAGAAGTTCCATGACTTAGTTTTGAACCTAAAGTTTCAAAACTCCCGAGTGCCTGAAACTAAATTGTTTCAGGCACTTTTCTCACGGCGGAAAGTTTTAATGTTCTCTTAATTCGTTAAACAAATTAGGTAGATATTTATTTCTTTACAGAATCACTTTACTTATTTACTTTAAAAATAGTTTGTATACCATTCTAACTAATCTGTTGCTGAGCAGTCTGCATCTTGTAGTAAACACCTTGTGCTTCCATTAGTTCTTCATGGGTGCCATGCTCAACAATATCGCCATCGACCATGACAAGGATCATATCGGCATTTTGAATGGTCGATAAGCGGTGAGCAATGATAAAGCTAGTCCGTCCCTTCATGAGCTGATGAAAGGCATCTTGAATCAAGACCTCCGTCCGAGTATCGATGGAGGATGTCGCCTCATCCAAGATCAAAATCTTAGGAACTGAAAGGAAAACCCGCGCAATCGTTAAGAGTTGGCGTTGTCCTTGAGACAAAGACTCTCCAGCATCTGAAAGATAGGTATCGTACCCTTGTGGCAACTGCCGGATAAAGAAATCTGCATTGGCTGCTTTGGCTGCTTCTATGACTTCTTCTCTAGTTGCATCTGGACGAGAAAAGGCGATATTTTCATGAATCGTCCCGACCTTAAGCCAAGTTTCTTGCAGGACCATACCAAACTGTTGGCGGTAAGAAGCACGGGTGTAGTCCGTAATTGGCACCCCATCAATCGTGATCTCTCCAGAATTAACAGGGTAGAAACGCATGAGCAAATTAATCAAGGTCGATTTTCCTGCTCCAGTAGGCCCTACAATGGCCACTTTACTGGCGGCTGGAACCTGAATAGTTAGATCTTTAATCAAAGTCCGCCCCAAATCATAGCCAAATGAGACATGCTCAAAACCAATCGCACCTTTGACATCCTGACTTTCCAGAATCCGTTGCCCCGTCTCTTCGACCTCAGCTTGATCCAAGACGCTGTACAAGCGCTCTGCACAGGCAAGGGCACTTTGAAGTTCTGACAAGACCGAGGAGATGTCATTAAAGGGCTTGGTGTATTGGTTGACATAATTGAGGAAGGTCACCAATTGACCAACAGTAAAGTGAGATCCCGAAATAATACGTACAGCACCAAATCCAGCCACTACTGCATAAATCAAGGCATTCACAAAGCGAGTGGCAGGGTTGACAGTTGAAGAATAAAAGACAGCGGATTGGGAATAATTGGCATAGCTTTCATTCGTCCCCTTAAAAGCCTTACGGAATTGATCCTGAGCGTTAAAGGACTGGATCAAGCTTTCCTGGGTCAAGGACTCTTCGATCAATTGAGTTTGAAGACCACGCGCCTTGGTCTGCTTTTGGAAAAGCGTATAAGAACGCTTGGCAATAAAACGAGCAATCACCAGGGATAAAGGAGTCAAGACCAGAACCGCCACCATCATAAAGAAATCCAATTCTGCCATCGTCACGATGGTGACAAGAATGGTTAAGAGGCCAACAAAGAACTGGTTAAAGACCATCAGAAGACCACTATTGAGTTGCTCTACATCGGTCGTGAGGCGACTGACGAAGTCCCCGCTCCCTTGTTTATCTAGATAAGACAAGGGCAATCGGTGTACTTTTTCCATCACCTCTGCTCTTAGGCTTTGGCTAAACCGATAGACCAATTGATTGTAGACAAGAGGATTGATCCATTGGATCAAGGTATTGGCCACAATGACCAGAACCATTTGGATCAAAACGGGCCATAAGACTGTCATCCCTTGAGGATTGATGACCAAGTCAACCGCATGTCCAATCAAGATCGGTAACCAAACCGTTAAGGCTACTTGAGCAATTGTCCCGATACTGGCTAGAATCAGGAGACCGGGATGGTGAGCAAAATCTCTAAACAGACGTTTTAAATAACTAGAACGTTTTTGACTCATGCTTCCTCCCTCCCGTGTTGTGAATCATGAATTTCTTGATAAATCTCATTCGTGGACAAGAGGAAATCATGATTTCCCAGTCCTACTTGATGCCCCTTATTCAAGACCAAAATCTGATCAGCCGGCTTGAGACTATTGGTTCGTTGAGATACTAAGATCAAACTTGTGTCATTCAATTCTTCTTTAATCGATTTTAAGAGACGAGCCTCCGTCAAATAATCCAGGGCAGAAGTCGAATCATCCAAAATCAAGAAAGGGGCCTTTTTCAAAAGAGCACGCGCAATGGTCAAACGCTGGCGTTGGCCACCTGAAAAATTTCGACCAAAGGCTTCTACCGGCTCATCCAGCTGTCCTTCTTTTTCACGGACAAAATCAGCCGCCTGAGCTGTTTCTAATGCCCACCACAAATCATAATCCGTCAGATTTTCATCTATCCCTAATAAAAGATTGGAGCGAATGGTTCCTCTAAAGAGCTCTGCCTTCTGTGGGACTACAGCCACCCACTCCCGCCACTCCTTGAGAGTTCTCGGAGAGTGACCTTGATGACAGAGGGCTAATTTCCCCTGACTCACGGCATACAAATGACTCAATAACTGAACCAGAGTGGACTTCCCAGATCCTGTACCACCGATAATTCCCAACATCTGTCCATGATCCAGATCAAAGGAAATATTTTCTAGAGCTGGACTTGAAGCCTTTGGATAGGTGAAGGAAACTTCCTCTGCACTGATCACTTCTTGCTCTCTTGCAGTTTCTTCTGGCAAAGCTTCTAGGAGGTCTTCTTCTTTCAAATCAAAAATTTCTTGCACCCGCTTGGCTGAAATATAGCTGACATTTAAAGACGTGACCAGCATAGCCAGCTTGATCAATTCTGTTAAAATTTGCAATAAATAATTGACCAGAGCGACCAACATCCCTTGGGTCAGAAGACCAGCAGAGATAGTTAGTTGTCCCTGCCAAATCACACAGACCAAGGTCGTATTCACGACTAAGAAGGTCAAGGGACTGACCAAACTAGACCAGATACCAGCGCGAATTTGCCAGATCTTATAGTCTTGATTGACTTCTCTAAAATCTTCTAATTCACTAGCATCTTGTCCAAAGGTCCGAATCACCCGTATCCCTTGAAATTGCTGACGCGTCACTGTGACCATCCGGTCTGTGATTTTCCGAATCTTGGCAAAAAGAGGATTGACAATCCGAGACATGATCACAATAATCAAGGTTAAAATCGCCACCATCCCCAAGAACCAAAGAGTGAGTTTAGGACTGATGGTAAAGGCCATGAGGATAGATCCAAAGACAATAATCGGTGCTCTCAAAAAGAGGCGCAAAAATTGGTTGATCCCAACCTGGATTTGATAGGTATCAGAAGTAAGACGGGTTACTAAACTAGAAGTACCGATCCTATCGCGCTTGTCCTTTGGAAGCGATAAGATCTTCTCATACAAATCCTTGGTCATCTCGCGGGTAAAGCCGACAGCTGCTTTAGAAGAAAAATACTGGGCCGTAATAGCTACGACGACACCAAAGCTCGCAAATAAAAACAAAACACCGACCGTCATCACCACTGCGCTCGTTTCCTTTTTCGGAATGACCTGATCGACTAAGTGGGCGATAATTAAGGGGACACACAATTCAAAAATAGCTTCTAAGAGTTTAAACACGGGCCCTAGAAAAGTTTCCCATAGATAGCCCTTAAAATACTTCAATAATGATGTCATCGTCTCCCCATTCTCTTTATCTGGATATATGATTGATCAGTCAACCTCTTCTTTGGCCTGGTTCATCTCTTGACGCAATTGGGTCACTTGATTAGACAAAGAAACCAACAATTCGGTTTGCAATTTTTGAATCTCTAGTAGATCCGTCTGATCTTGTTGCACCATATGGTCAATCTTTGTATGGAGCAAACGAATTTCTCGTTCCGATTCCATATTGACGTTAAAGTCATTTCGTGCTTGCAGGCGATCATAATCTGCCGCACGATTTTGACTCATCATGATTAAAGGAGCTTGAATCGCCGCAATCGTAGACAGGGCAAGATTGAGCAAAATGAAAGGATAAGGATCAAAATTCCAGCCAAAAGGATGCAAGACATTAACCAACATCCAAATCCCCATCATCATGATAAAGGTGATGATAAAAGTCCATGATCCACCAAAATGTGCGACCGAATCCGCCACCCGCTGACCAAAGGTATAGCTTGCTGTCAAACGATCTTCAACGTTAAAGGGACGCTCACTTGCAGGCATAACAGCAGTTACTTGCTGTTTAATCGCTTCGTTCTTATCATTGGCTCTGTCAATAATCTGACCTAGATAATCCATGCAATATTGGCTTAAATTTTTGTAAGTAATAAAATCATCCATTTGACTTTCAGGATAAGAGGACTTGAGCATCTGTTGAATGGTGTGGTCTAGATCTACAATCAAAGACCCTTGTCCATCCTCGTATTCTTTCCCGTCGATGATATCTCTTTTCAGCATAGAAATTCCTTTCATAGTTTTTTGGACCAGATAAAAGTTAAAAACGCCTAATGGCGTTTTTACGTCTATTAAGGTTTGATACGGTGCAACATACGTGGGAATGGAATCGCTTCACGGATGTGTTTCGTTCCAGCTGCGAAGGTTACCATACGCTCGATACCGATACCAAATCCACCGTGTGGTACTGTACCATATTTACGAAGGTCAAGATAGAATTCATACTCTGTACGATCCATTCCAAGTGATTCCATCTTCGCTACAAGGGCATCATAGTCTTCCTCACGCATAGAACCACCAATGATTTCTCCATAACCTTCTGGCGCAAGCAAGTCTGCACAAAGCACGCGATCTGGGTTCCCAGGAACTGGTTTCATGTAGAAAGCCTTGATGTCAGCTGGATAGTTGATCACAAATGTTGGTATACCAAAGTGGTTTGAAATCCACGTTTCGTGTGGTGAGCCGAAGTCATCCCCATGTTCCAAATGCTCATAATCCGCATCTTCGTCGTTTTCATGCTCTTGCAAGAGATCAATGGCTTCATCGTAAGTAATGCGTTTGAATGGCTCTGCAATGTAGCGTTTCAAGAGCTCTGTATCACGTTCCAAGGTTTCCAAGGCTTGAGGAGCACGATCTAGAACACCTTGAAGCAACGCTTTAACATAAGCTTCTTGCAAGTCAAGTGACTCATCATGTGTCAAGTATGAGTACTCAGCGTCCATCATCCAGAACTCAGTCAAGTGACGACGAGTTTTTGATTTCTCTGCACGGAATACTGGACCAAAGTCAAAGACGCGACCAAGGGCCATAGCACCAGCTTCAAGATAAAGCTGACCAGATTGGCTCAAGTAGGCTGGTGTTCCAAAGTAGTCTGTTTCAAAAAGTTCTGTAGAGTCTTCTGCTGCATTTCCTGAAAGAATTGGGCTATCAAACTTCATAAAGCCGTTCTTGTCAAAGAACTCATAAGTCGCGTAGATGATGGCATTACGAATTTGCATCACAGCGACTTGTTTGCGTGAACGCAACCACAAGTGACGGTTGTCCATCAAGAAGTCTGTACCGTGTTCTTTTGGCGTGATTGGGTAATCTTGCGATTCACCGATGACTTCGATGTCTGTAATATCCAGCTCATAACCAAATTTAGAACGTTCGTCTTCTTTGACAATCCCTGTCACAAAGACTGACGTTTCTTGGCTCAAGCGTTTGATGGTATCAAATTTTTCAGTTCCCACTTCTTCCCCAAATTTTTCAATAAAGTTTGGTTTAAAAGCTACACCTTGAAAGAAGGCTGTTCCGTCACGCAATTGCAAGAAAGCAATTTTTCCTTTACCTGATTTGTTGGCAACCCAAGCACCGATAGTCACTTCTTGACCTACGTAGTCTTTAACTTCGATGATAGTAATCCGTTTTGTCATCATTCATCTTCCTTTTCTCGTTAAACTTGTCCGAAGACATTATCTTCTTTATTGTATCATAAAAAGGCTTTCAGTGCTAGATTCTACCTGTGAAAAGCTGATATTTTTACAGAAAAAGATCCTCAGCTCAAAGCTAAGGATCCGATATGTTTATTTTTCCATAAAGGCCTTGAGTCGACGAACAGCTTCTTTGAGGGTATCCAAATCCGTCGCATAAGACAAGCGAACATTTTCAGGGGCACCGAAACCTGCACCGGTGACGAGAGCTACTTCAGCTTCTTCCAAAATCGCTGTGGTAAATTCCGTCACATCCGTGTAACCCTTCATCTCCATGGCCTTCTTCACATTTGGAAAGAGATAGAAGGCTCCTTGAGGTTTGATAGCTTCAAAACCAGGTACTTCATTTAACAAAGGATAAATGGTATTCAAGCGCTCTTCAAAAGCTTGGCGCATGATCTCAATAGAAGATTGGTCTCCGGTTAGGGCTTCGATGGCAGCATACTGGGAAACTGTCGTCAAATTAGAAGTTGTTTGGCTGATCACCTTGGCCATGGCTCCAATAATCTCAGGATCTCCTACAGCAAAACCAACCCGCCAACCAGTCATAGCATAGGTTTTAGAAACTCCATTTATCACGATAGTTTGCTTGCAAATCGCTTCTGATAAGCTAGAAATGGGCGTAAAGGTATTGCCATTGTAGACCAATCGTCCATAGATATCGTCTGCCAAAATCAAGATGTCATGCTCGACAGCCCAATTTCCGATTGCTTCGAGTTCTTCTTTACTGTAGATCATCCCTGTTGGATTGGATGGCGAATTCAGCAAGACAACTTTGGTCTTGTCTGTCCGAGCTGCTTCCAGTTGCTCAACCGTTGCCTTGAAGTGATTTTCTTCTGTTGTTTGGAAAGTAACAGGTGTGCCTTCTACCATCTTGACCTGGTCTACATAAGAAACCCAGCAAGGGGTTGGAATGATGACTTCATCACCTGGATTGATGACAGAAGTAAAGAAGGCATAGAGGATAAACTTAGCACCAGTACCGACCACAACCTCATTTCGGTTCACTGCATAGCCATAAAACTCTTTCATATAGTCGCTAATGGCATCCTTCAATTCTGGAAGTCCAGATGCGACCGTATAAAAGCTAGCGCGACCATCCTCGATGGATGCGACTGCTGCTTCTTGAATATTTTTTGGAGTCGCAAAGTCAGGTTGACCAAGGGTCAAACTTAAGATATCACGACCTTCTGCTGCCAAAGCTTTGGCACGCGCATTTGCAGCCAAGGTCACACTTTCTTCCATTTCCAATACACGATTTGATAATTTCATATTTCCTCCTCAAATCCTAAAAAACACCGGTGACTTTTCCAGTCTTAAAATCCACCACATAATAGGAGCTCCCGGCCTTGACTTCCCAGATCGGTTTGCCTTTAAAGCGTCCAAAAGTTACCCGATCAATCGCGTCCTGACTCTTCTCTTTGACGACGGAAGCTGCCTCTTTGGAGCTAACTCCTTCTTTCAAAGGGTAGGTATAGACTGCATCATCCGCCTGCGCCACCAAAACCGCTAGTCCTTGCCCCTCTTGGTCCTTTCCAATAAAGGAAAGATACGCTTCTTTGCCATGAAAGAAACTCTCCGTCTCAATGGTAGCAATCGAAGAGTGAGACAGAGCTATTTTTCTTGCTTGCGCCATTTGATCCTGCATGTGATCAGAAGTTTTTTCAGCAAGAAATAGCCAAGAAAAAAGGATCGTCAATACTAAGATACAGATTCCTATTATATGTTGCCATATTATAAAAAGATTATTTTTCTGTTTCACTCCCTCATTATACACCAAAGCCACCTAGAATTCTATAGATTTTCAAGAAAGAATTGTTACTAATATTTCATACCTGTTACAATATTTTAGTATAAAATTGTTTGATAAGCAAAGTAAAATTAACACCTTTGCTATCATTTGTTCATAGTTTAATAAATTTGTCACAATTTTGTAACTAATTTGAAAATAAAATTAAACGACAGAAATACTATTTATTGATAAAATATAGATATGGAAAATTTAAAGAGATTATTCAAAGAAGCAAACGTAGATTTAAAAACCATGATCGTCTTCCACAAGGCAGAACGATTGATCCGTGCCTCTGAGGCTCATATCTTTAAAAAGCACCAGTTGACACCAACTCAATTCTCTGTACTTGAGACCTTGTACAGCAAAGGCGATCTCCGCATTCAAGATCTGATTGATAGCATTCTTGCGACCTCTGGAAATATGACTGTGGTTATTCGCAATATGGTCCGCGATGGTTGGATTACACGCGAAACCGATCCAGAAGACCGCCGTGCTTATCTTGTATCTATTACAGATGCCGGTCGTAAAAAGATCGAAGAAGCTCTTCCAGATCATATCAAAAATATTCAACGCTTGATGCAAGTCTTTAATAGTGGCGAGCAAGCTGAGTTGACAGAACTCTTGAAGAAATTCAAACATATCGCCTAAGCCTACTGCTCAAGACGATTCTGACTCCAAAATCCTCTATTTTGGAGTTTTCATCGTGCATTCTCTTTATCTAACAGATAAAAAAAATATTCCTGACGCTTCTCAGGAATATTTTTATTTATTCTTTCACAAAGATCCATTCTTTCTCTTGCGATAAATCCTCACGATAAGAGAAACCTGCTACTTCTAGTGATTTCAGATCTTCTAGATGGGTGATTTCTTCCTTCATCATGGCTGTCACCATAGCCCCACGTGCTTTCTTTGAAATCGTTGAGTGAATCTTTAGTGTCCCATCACGATTCTCCATGAATTTGATCCGAATCATTCGCTCACGAATGGCTTTTGAAAAGACCTGTTCAAACTCAGAGGACAAAAGGGATAAGATCTGCTCCTCACCTTCTACTGCCTGATCATAGTCCTCTTTCCAGAATGCCTTTAGAGATTTTCCAGCTGGTTTTAGCTTCATCATAAAATCCAAGCGATGGGGCGCAATCCCTTCATAGGCAGGTAGTACACCGTATAAAGCGGTCGTGATTAACAAATGCTCCTGCAGATAAGCCTGCTCTTTTTCGGATAAGTCTTGACGCTCGATACTACGATACATAAGGCCATCAAACAGTTCCAAAGCAGGATAGGTTTTAGCACTCCCAGCTAACAGAGCCTCAATTCTTTCCTTTTCTACTAGGGATCTTTCCTCTGAGATACCGTAAAAGGTCGCTAATTCTTCTAGCGAGAATTGCTTCAATGCTTGGAGGATGGTTTTTGTGTTCTCTGACAAGGGTTGGGGCTCGACGATACGAACCTGTTCGTTCAGTTCTTTAGCGGATGGAATTAATAGTTTCATAGGTCTATTGTACCATATTTTTCAAATTTTCTTGACAGGAGTTTTTATTAATGTTATTATCTAGTTATGAAAACTAGATTAAAGAAAGGTGAAGATTTCGTGTCTACTTTTTCCTATCCAACGTGGGAGCAACTACCTGAGCTAGACCTCTATCTCGATCAGGTTCTACTTTATGTCAATAAAACCTGTGCACCTGTCCTCCCTTCTTCAGATAAGGGCTTGACGGCTGCCATGATCAACAATTACGTAAAACATGGCTATGTTGAAAAACCAGATAAGAAGAAATACCAGCGTAGACAGGTGGCTCGCTTGATCGCTATTACAACCTTAAAAACGGTCTTTTCTATTCAGGAGATCGCTTCTACCTTAAATTTCTTGCAGGACCAGGCGAGTTCAGATCTTCTCTATAATAGCTTTGTCGCTTATCTCAATGAGCAAAAAGAGCCGATCGCTCCCATCATTCGCTCTGCCTGTCAGACGGTTCAACTTTATCTTGAAACCCTATCTTACATTCAACCAGCAAAAACGGAGGAAGAAACTAATGAATTACACCATGAAACTAAGTAAAAAATTATCCTTTGGAGAAGAGATCGCCAATAGCGTAACCCATGCTGTTGGCGCCCTCCTCATGTTGATCTTACTTCCGATCTCAGCAGTCTATAGCTTTGAGCAACACGGTCTCCTCAGTGCTTTTGGGACTTCTATCTTTGTGATCAGCCTCTTTTTGATGTTTCTGTCTTCGACCGTCTACCATGCTATGTCTTACGATTCACCTCAAAAGTATGTGCTTCGTATTATCGACCATTCCATGATTTACATTGCGATCGCAGGTAGTTACACACCGGTCGTCCTCACCTTGATGAACAACTGGATGGGCTACAGCATTATCTTGATCCAATGGGGGACCACCATCTTTGGTATTCTCTACAAAATCTTTGCCAAAAAAGTCAATGAAAAGTTCAGTCTCGCTCTTTACTTGATCATGGGCTGGTTGGTCATCTTTATTATTCCCCAAATCGTTAGCCAAACCAATCCGATCTTCTGGGGTCTCATGCTCATGGGCGGTCTGTGCTACACGGTTGGAGCTGGCTTTTATGCTAAGAAAAAACCATACTTCCACATGATTTGGCACCTCTTCATCCTGGCAGCTTCTGCTCTTCAGTATTTAGCCATCGTTTACTTTATGTAATACGCTCACCACTCTTCGGAGTGGTTTTTTTGTGATTTTTTCTGTACAATAGAAAAAAACTGTATGGGGACAGTCAGGATGAAGACGAGCAAATACCAACAAATTATTCATGTACTAAAAAAAGCCATTCAAGATGGAGAACTGGAAACTGGAGAGAAAATTCCCTCCGTTCGCCAGTTAGCTAGTCAATTTTCTTGTAGTAAGGACACAGTGCAACGGGCCTTGCTGGACTTGACTTACCAGCACTTCCTCTATGCTAAGCCTCAAAGTGGCTACTATGTTTTGGAGCAAGAACCTAATCGACATGAGGATCTTCCACTAAAATTAGAGAAAGACCGCAACCAGGCTTTTGAGGACTTCCGGACCTGTATCAATGAAACCTTGATTGGACGGGAGAATTATCTCTTCAACAACTTTTCGGACCAAGCAGGCTTACTCGAAGTACGCCAATCGATTCAAAGCTTATTAAAGGAGGAAGGGATTTATACGACTGCGGATCAGATTGTTTTGACTGCTGGTACCCAGCAGGCGCTCAATATCCTCAGCCAGATTGACTTTCCCAATAAAAAATCGCAGATCTTGATCGAGCAACCGACTTATCATCGGATGAACCAACTCTTAGATTCGCAGCGACTTGCCTACCGTACCATTCAACGTAATTTAACGGGGATTGATCTCGAGGAACTTGAAGAGATTTTCAAAAGTGGCCATATCAAATTCTTCTACACGATCCCTCGTTTTCACTATCCGCTTGGTCATAGCTATTCGACCAAGCAGAAAGAAGCGATCTTGCAACTAGCTGACCAATATGATGTCTACCTTGTTGAGGATGACTATCTTGGAGATCTTGATGGCAGCAATGCTCCATCTTTTCATTATTTGGATCAAAAGGACCGAGTCATCTATATCAAATCTTTTTCGACCAATCTCTTTTCTGCTCTTCGCATCACTTCCATGATCCTTCCCCAAGACCTTCTTAAGCCGGTCTTGACCTATAAGACGATTCTGGACTATGATAGTAATCTGATCATGCAAAAGGCTTTGAGTCTCTACATTGATAACGGTATGTATCTGACCAATAAAAAACGACTCCTAGCCAGAAAAAAAGAGGAAGAAGAAAGATTGAATACCTTGATGGATCAGTCTTCTCTTCTCCCTCATCTGACCCTGACCCACGATGGGATCCTTCTAGAACTCAGTCAAGTTCAATCCCTTGCTGCCTTAAAACACAGTGGACTCCCGCTTGATTTCTTTGAAGCAGCCTACATCACTTCTTGTCCTTATCAACTCGCCAAGATCAAATCTGCAGATGTGGCCACTGTTTTACCAAAGCTTACGCCTTTTTTTGAAAGAGAAACCCTCATATAGACTATACGAGGGTCTTTCTTATTTCTTTAATTGCTCATAGATAAGTTTAGCATTTTGAAGGCCGATCCGATAATCGAGGCGAATTAGGCGAATCGCTTCCATCTCTGGTTCTTTGAGGTACTTCTCTCTTTGTTCCTTGGAGATGCTACCTGGTTTAAGAAGATAGTGAGTGAATTGATTTCTGACTTTATTGAGCTCAACTTGAAGAGTGAAATAAAGTCCAAATAAGACAATGACAACTCCCATCAGGATCAGATCGTTTGACATGGTGTATGCTCCCTTTTTCTTTTCTTTTCTTTTCTTTATTTTACAGCTTTCAAGTAAGAAAAACAAGAGGCTGGGACAAAAGTCCTAGCCTCTCAATTGTTTTTGGATTGTCGAGCAAGA
>ERZ824522.1055-NODE-1055-length-20517-cov-3.210390_pt1 | contig 20517 bp, 21 predicted proteins | sample MGYA00519935_ERZ824522 | MGnify/ENA primary metagenome ERZ824522 (study PRJEB31778, sample SAMEA3449160) | human gut metagenome | biome: human gut; feature: human-associated habitat; material: faeces | place: United Kingdom | collected 2010/2012 ...
AAGAACACGAAGTGTTCGAAATGCGAATGTGGAGGAGGGGCGTCCTGAATAGTTACGTTTTTTTACGGATTCATAGCCTCTTCGCTGCATTCCGGAAATTCGATATAAAAGCACGTCTTTTTCACCTCGTCGCTTGTCACCCATATTTTCCCAAAATGTCTCGCGACGATGTGTTTGGCAACCATCAGTCCAAGGCCTGAACCATCCTTGTTTCCGTGATTGCTGGCGCGGTAAAATTTCTCAAATACATTTTCCCATTCTTCCTTCGGAATCGCAATTCCGGTATCTTCCATGCTGACCAGCAGTTTTCCGTCCGCGCGGTGAATCCGAATCGTAATCTCCGTTCCCTCATCCGCATATTTGACTGCGTTCTGAAAAAGAATCAAAAACAACTGGCGGATGCGGTCATAATCGCCCTCGATCAGTGAACATTCGTCGTTGTACTGCAGGTCTGCCGTAATTTTTCGATCTGCACACATCACGCGCATACTGCGCATCACGTCCTGCATCACGGCGATCACATTTAACACTTCAAGGTTCATTTCAAAGTCCGGATTCTGCATTTTTGACAAAATCAGGAGATCGGCGACAAGACGCTCCATACCGGTGCATTCCTTGCGGATTCTCTCATAATATTCCTGCTGCTTCGCCGGATTGTCCACATAACCATCCGCCAGCGTCTCCGCGTACCCTTTTACAACGGTGATCGGCGTGCGGAGTTCATGGGAAACATTGGAAAAGAAATCCCGTCGGTTCCGCTCCAGATTTTCACGGAATTCCTCCGCATCGACCAATTTTTCCGACAAAATATCCATACTGTCAGCCCCAACTCGTCTTTTCTGCGGATTCCTGTCTGCTGCGCGTATTCGCCTGCCGCCATATGCAGTGCAATTTCCTTAATGCGTATGATCGGACGCACAAGCTGGCGCGAGAAAAAAGCCGACACGCTGAGCGCAACGACGAGCGCAATGATAACACTCAATGCCATATAATTCTGATACTGGCCGATCGACCGCTCACGATAATCCATCTCTCCATTGACAAGAACCACGCCGGCATTTTCACCCTGCACATTTTTGACCGGCGCCGCCACATGCATCATATCCATCTCGTAAATCTGGTCATAATCGCTGAAGCTACGGGTCTTTCCCTCGCACGCCGCCGCGATCAGCGCCTTCGTACGCGTATCACTCTGCGCAGAAATCGTATTTATATCTGCGTTGACAAAACTATCACTAAGCGGCTCGTCCACCTTGTCATTTGCCAAAATCCAGATATCGGTATTTTGAAACACACCAAAATCATCGATCGCAAGAAGATATTCCTGAATGCCATCCGTACTTCCGTGTGCCATCGTCTCCGTGATCCGCTTAGACACACTCTGCGCAAGACTTTTCAGCTCATCCTTGTACACATTCATAACATTGTGTCTGTTAAATTTTGTAAATATAAGACCGGAAATCGCCGTCATGATCAACAATGTGACCACAAAGCAAAGGCCTACTCTCCAAAATATTTTCTTCACATTGATTCCCCTGTTCTAACTATGTCAGACATTGAGCTCAAATTTGTATCCAAGCCCCCATATCGTCTTAATCTCCCAGTCGGGATGCTCCACTTTGTCCAATTTGGCGCGAAGTCTCTTGATATGTGAATCCACAGTGCGGCTGTCGCCAAAATAATCCTGCCCCCACAGACTGTCAAGCAGATTGTCCCTGGTAAATACTTTGCTTGGATTTTTCGCAAGGATCCACATCGTCTCCACTTCTTTTTTCGTCATCGGGATTTTCTCTGTTCCGACAAAAACAGTGTAAGCTTCTATATTGATCGTAAGATCGCCCACGGTAAGAACTTTTTTCTCTTTTTCTTCCTCTCCGCGTCCCATACGGCGGAGCACGGCACGCACACGCGCCATTACTTCATTCGGACTGAATGGTTTGACGATATAATCATCCGCTCCGATATCAAGTCCCATCACGCGCTCGTAATCTTCTCCCTTTGCTGTGATCAATATAATCGGAACCTGCGAGATCTCACGGATCTTCTGGCATACTTTATAGCCGTCCAGACCCGGCATCATGATATCAAGCAGCACCACTGCCGGATTACATTTTTTAAAGGTCTCGAACGCCTCAATCCCGTCTTCTGCAACGATTGGCTCAAATCCTTCTTTTACTACATAAGTGCTCAAAACTTCCCGGATATCTTCATTGTCATCCGCAATCAATATGTACTGCATAAAAACCCTCCTTATCCATTTCTCTTCTTACTTATCAATAGACTACTTTATTTTTATGTTTATTTTGTGACACATTTCCCCTTTTCTTTCTTCTTTTCCTGACACAACTGTGCCATAGCTGCTTGCTACACTCATATCAACAAATAGAGGATGGTGTAAATTATGATGCACAAAATTAAAATTATTTTTTCATGGCTGCTGATCGGCGTCCTCTTTCTTGGTGCATTGGAACCAGGCAGTGATGCCTTTGCAGCAAAGAAAAATAAATATATCCGCATGAATGTAAAATCCGTTACATTGTCAAAAAACGGAATGTACAAACTGCGTCTCTACAATACAAAGAAGCGCCAGACCATCGTATTTTCCTCAGACAATGAATCCATAGCGACGGTAACTTCTACCACACAGCCAAAACTAGCTGTCGTGACTGCTGTAAACCCGGGAAATACTTACGTTCGTGCGACGATTTCCAATTCCCGTGGACGAGTTGTGCGCACTTTAAAAGTAAAGGTAAAAGTGACGCCGTATGCCGTCAGTGTCAAATTTGGGAAGAAAAAAATCTACCTAAACGAAACTAAAAATACCAAGCTAAATACGATCATAAAGCCGAATATTTCGCAGGAAATTCCGCTTTATGAATCTTCTGACACCGATGTGGCGACGGTCAATTCCCGCGGCATCGTAACCGCTGTCGCAGCGGGTGAAGCCGTGATTACGGCAACCCTTTTGTCCAGCGGACAGTCTGCGTCCTGCACGGTAGTCGTAAAACCGGAACCGGTCGAAACCGTCCCACCTGAGGCCACTTCGACAACGTCGGCAGCAAAAAACATCCGCTCGAACTAAAAATCACAAACATTCTCCTGGGAATGTATCGTTCCCTCGCGGAGCTCCGAAAGAAGCTCCGCTTTTTTTGTCCCCAAAAGAAGCTGCTCATTGTATTTGCGGAACCGCTCATTTTCATTTTCTGCCAGAAAAACAGCCGCCTCCGGATCCATCGCCAGCTCTGTCACAAACACGACAAGTTCCTGTCCGTCTGCAAATGCTGCCTCGATAAAATCAAACGCATGCTCCAATTTTTCAGATGCCGTCTGCTCCCGCATTTCCAATTCTTCCACTGCCTCTGCAAATGGTCCGCGTGCGAGATCAAAAATTTCTTCCGGCGTTTTTCCCACGACATCTTCTGCCTGTGGACAGGCTCCGCATAACTTCTTGCCAAGTTTTTCCAAAAAGTGTTCCTCGTCTTTTTCCAAAAATCCCTGTTTTTTACGAAGTGCCGTCTCCGCCTCCTGCTCTGCACACAGCTTCTGATAGGCAGCCACCGGCTCCTCTTCCGCCATTACACAGCTTCGATACTGCTTCAAAAAAGCAAACCATTTGTCTGTAATTTTTTTCCAGTTGTGCACCGCTTCAAACGAAGTGTGAAGTCCGGAAAGCACAAGATGAACGACGCTGATCTTCTCATCAAAGGAAGCCCGGAAAAGCCGCTCATAAATCAAAGTCGTGACCTTGCCTTCCAATATTTCCGGAATGCCATAATGATCTTCGTACTTCTTATACAAATCAATATATGCAGCTACATCTTTTGCCACATCATCGTGCGCAAGATATTCGCGGATGCTCTCTTCCGTAAGCGTAATCCCCAGTTCTTCATACACTTTCATCAAACTGCTGAGATCCTCCCAGCCGCGCGCTGTCACAAACTGCATGCCATCGACATCATTTTCGACCACATAAAAATTCGCCGGCCGCAGATCAAGATACGTCAGCAATGCCGGGTGAATATGTCGTTTGACTGCATATTCTTTCCACACCGAAAAATCAGCTTCAATCCGCATCCGGCGCACGCGGTCCAATGTCACCATGTCAAATTCGCGCACAGATTTATTGTACTCCGGCGGATTTCCTGCCGCTACAATGATCCATCCTTCCGGCACTGCCTGATTGCCAAATGTCTTGCATTGCAGAAATTGGAGCATCGTCGGCGCGAGCGTCTCCGACACGCAATTGATCTCGTCGATAAAAAGAATCCCTTCTTTTAGTCCGGTTTCACGCATTTTTTCATACACACTCGCAATAATTTCGCTCATCGTATACTCCGTAATGGAAACCTCTTTTCCCCCAAATGTATCTTTTCGGATAAACGGAAGGCCGACTGCGCTCTGTCTCGTGTGGTGCGTAATGGTATAGGAAACAAGCCCGATCTCGCACTCTTTGGCAATCTGTTCCATAATCTGTGTCTTTCCGATCCCCGGCGGCCCGATCAAAAGCATCGGACGCTGGCGCACCGGCGCGATCCGGTAATCCCCCTCCGGCGTCTTGGCAAGATACGCTCTTACCGCATCTTTGATCTCTTGTTTTGCCTGTTTGATATTCATCTGTTTCCTCCAATCTCAAAACGCATCGCCCACGGCGGTACCTTTGACTTTTCATACTCATCTAAGTAAATAAATGCGACATCGTATTCCGGTCGTTTTGCCGGATATGTGCCCTTTCCATCGGTAAAATAAAGGAGTCCCCGCAGTCCACGGAGTTCTCCCTGTTCGCGAAGCCCCGCGACATAGGAAAATGCCGGGCGGAAATCTGTCCCTCCGCCGCCGATGACGGTAAACTTCTCCAAATACGCATCCAATTCGGAAATATCCGTAATCTTCGTATCTTCGCGCACTGCGTCATCGCATTGCAAAATGCGGATATGGCATTTATGGAAAAAACTGTCTTTTTCGGTGAGCAGGGTAAAAGTCTCGCGCAAAAACCCTTTGATAAGCTCCCCATCGGTCGAATAGCTCGTATCGAGCACCACAACAAACTCCTGAATCCGCATCACTTCGCGTGTTTCGACCGGTTCAATGAGCGGCATATTGCCATACAAAGAAAGCCCATACGTATAAAAATTCAGATCAAACGTATCCGGGTCGCATTGCATTTCTTCCCGAAGCACCGCAAATTTCCGCAGAAAATCCCGGTAACTCCGCCTGCTTTTGTCCGCCTTTAACCGCCGTAAAAGGGATTGCTCGCCCTCTTCCGGCTCATCGCCGCGCTTTTCTTCCTGCATCCGGCTCTGCCGCGAAATCTTGTCCCACATTTCTCTCGCCTGATTTTGCATCGGGGACTTTTTTTCCTCTTCCGGCCAAAATTTGTGATTGTCTGTATAAAATTCCCGACGCAGTTTTTCCCGCTCTTCGATGCTAATTTCTTTCAAATATTCATAGATCTTCGCCGCCGAAAGAAGTTTTCTCTCTTCCATGGCTTGATACATTTTCTGGCGTTCCCACGACAATGCGCGTTTCACACTCTTCTTTTCCAAACGATCGATAACGTACTCGACTTCAATATCACACGCTGTATCCCACCAAGGCCGCTCCCGCCCCTGCTGCAGCCACAAATGAGCAAAAAGGCAGTGAAGCACCGTATGAAGATACACGCGGTTCGGATACAGTGGATTGTCTGGAAATATTTTACATATACGTTCTGCCGGAAAGTACAATTTACTGCCATCCGTCGCCAATGTTTGAAGTCCCTGTGCCGGCTTCCACACCAATGCAGAAAGCGCCACATCCAGAAAGCGCAGATCCTGATACAATTCATTCTGCACAAACCTCAGAATTTTTTCTGCCATCTGATTCTGCCACGCCTCTTCGCTCTGCACTTGCTTTTTACTCAAATTCATAGCGCGCCTTTTTGCCTCCTTCTTTTTTCCTGCCTGCTGCCAAAAGAACCGCCGCTCCTTCTGTCCAATCCTGCTGCACATAGGTTACCAATGCTTTTTCTTTCACCGTTGTTTCTATTTTACCCCCTGCAAGTACCGAATTTACAGAAAATTTCAGCCATTCCAATTTTCTATTTTTTAAACAGATCTCAAATATTTTCTCCGGCACACTCACCAAATATTTTTCGTATCGAAGGCGGTTCTTTTCCGTCAAACCAATCGGGGTCATAAGCCTGTCCATCGCCATATGCACGAGAACCCGGTCATTTTCCTCCGCACAGGCCTTCTCAAAAATCGAATCGTACGCCTCGAAATCCACTTTTCCCTCTCGGAAACATTGTCTCGCCCGGAACCCTTCCCCCTCGATATTTAAGCCAAAAATGTGCGCCGGCGCGATCGTATCATATCCCTCATAATACTCGGGATAAAACAAAACCGCATCGTCAAACTGCACCTCGACATCCCATGAAATTCTTGCAAGCAGCTGCTTTGCGCCCGTCTCCTCTCCCGCCTTTCCGCGGATACGCACCTTGTGCAATGCACTGCAGTTATTAAACACATCGCTTCCAATCTCTGTCGTCCTTTTCCCCACTTCAAGGGCATACAATTTTTTACAATTAAAGAAAGCTGCATTTTCAATCCGCTCAACCGCATCCGGCAACGTAATCTTTTCCACAAACTCCCCCTGCGCCGAATGATCACACGGCTCCCCCATTACTGTCGTAATGCCATTTTGATTTGTTTCTTTTCGTTTCCGGTCCGAAAAACAATACGCTCCAACCGCCACAATCTTACGCCCTTCTACCGTTTCCGGCAACGTAATCTCCGGGCTGTCTGAGCGCACTTCGTGCACGACCGCATTTTGATTTTGTTCGTTCCAAATAAGCTCCATGGTGGATTACCTCTTCTCCAATCTCTTGATCATTTTGTCAAAATCGGATTCAATCGGCTGTGTCTTATTAAAAACATCATATTCCTGATATGCTTTTTCCACTGCCTGTTTGTGCGATACACGTCCATTGTCTTTCAAAACATCATATCTGCGGAATGCAAGAAACTCATTTACGCTCTTGGAAAATTCTTCCATTGTAAAAGTATTTTCCCGCTCAATCAAATCTTCTATATAATCAAAATATCCCGTAACCGCACGTTCCAATCGGCGAATTTGTTTTTCATCTAAATAATTTTTCGCAATCGGAGTATCTGATTTGAGAATACGTCCATCCGGAGCATTCTTCCACGTAGTCAGTCCCATATTTTCTTTTGTATGATCTGCCTGTTGATAGACAATTTCAGCCGCAGTTTTTCCGGTAATTGCATAATGAAATTTATTCTGAATGGTAGCATAAAAATGATATGTAATATCAGAATCCTTATCATAATCAATGCTGCATTCCGCAAAAATATCCGTAATCTGTTGCCAGATTCTGCGCTCACTGGCACGGATAGAACGAACTCTTTCCAGCAATTCACGGAAATAATCCTTACCAAAAGCAGTTTTTCCCTGTTTCAACCGCTCATCATCCATCGTAAATCCTTTTATCATATATTCCTTAAGAACATTCGTAGCCCAGATTCGAAACTTGGTCGCCTGAATAGAATTTACCCTATAGCCAACAGAAATGATGGCATCCAAATTATAATAGTTGGTAGGAGAAAGCTGCGTTTTCCCCGGAATTGCGCCATGTGGAGTGGGTATTTCCATTTTGGAAACAACCACTTTTTCGCTAAGCTCACCCTGCTCAAAAATTTTCTTTAAATGCTTACTGATTGCTGGAGTCTGTACACCAAACAGTTCAGCCATTGCCTTCTGGGTAATCCATATTGTTTCATCTTTTATCAAAGCGCTGACCGTTACATCGTCTTCTTCCGTTCTGTACAGTACCATTTCCATTTGCTTCGTAATATCTGTTTTCATATAAAACCCCCTTTTCCCAATTATAACACATCAGATTTTTTTGAACAAGAATCACTTTTCCAACATAAAAGTGTACCCATCTTCACTCCGCGGTTTAAAAAGAAGCAGTTTATCTTCCCGTGGATAATAATCCACTTCCATACGATCCTCTTCGAAAAGATAATAAGACAGAGAATATACCCCGGAAAGCCCTCGTGTAAGTATAAACTTCTTCTCTTCGCCAATAAACGTCTCATTTAACCGAAACTTACGGAAACCTACCAGCATATGATCCAAATCCATATTTTCAAATGTCATCCTGCCATCTTCCGAAATCGTAATGGAAGCCTTGGAATCCTGATCCCATACATATTTTCCCGGCTTCAAAGAAACATTTCCTACCGGGAGTAAATTTTTGTCGTAGATATAAATCGCCGTGACCACCGCAGCAAAAATTAAAACGGCTATCAAACTTTTAGGAAGCATAACCCAGGTTTTCTTTTTCATTATTTTTGCACCGCCTTTACTATTGCAAGCCAAATCCCTACATTGATCACAAAACTCAAAATAATAATTCCCAACAAAATCACATCATTATTCATAATCAATTCTGTTTCAAATATCGCCTGAACACAATTAAATGGATCTACAGCAAGATATTGAATACGCAAATTTTCACTCACCCCACCAGCCACACTTCCCCACAAGAATCCTCCCACAAGATAACGGACAAACAAAAGTCCAAATGCTTTCCATGCATTTTGAATTAAATATGTAGCAATAATCATTACAAATGCGATTTGAAGTCCTATAATAAATAGACCAATAAATTTGAGAGTAATTGTGATTATCGCCAAGCCTGGTTGTCCATTTTTTATCGAAAACACCATAAAAAGAACCACAAAAAAAATGTTCTCTACAAGCACAATTTCTGTCACAATCAAAAATCGTTGTCCTAGGCTTTGCATCATGGATATACCATGCATTTTTTCGTATAAAAATGTTTTATTGACAAATTCACTATGAAAGATCAATCCGACACACACTACATTGAAAAGAATATAATTAATAGAAAAGCCCAAAAACGTTCCACCACCACAGTTTAATAATCGTAAAAAATCCTGTCCGGTCAATTCCAATGGGGTCTGTTTATAAAAGGAATAGTCCGATAATGGAATCAAAACAAGCACAATGAGTAAGCCCAATACGATTATTGTTGTCTTTGTACGTAACATACGATATTGTTCCTTTTTCGCCAATTGAATCTTCATTTCCATTCCTTTCTTTGATTCCAAATCAATACAATAACAAATAACAAAATTACTTCAATACAAAATCCTGAAAATATGTTCAACATTATGTTATTCTCGGCACTTTGCCCCCATATAACTGAGATTTGGTCAGCACAAAATAACTTTTTTGCAAAAACATTTCCTAGCCCCCATTGTATCATAAGCGTCAGTAAGCTTGCCCACAAAGCATTACCTACTCCAATAAACACAAGACCTGCTGCAACATTCAAACGAAATACGCATACAAATGTTTCTATTATTTTCCATGCGATTTGTTCCAAATACGATATGGAAAGCAGTTGTTTTAGCTTACCCTCAATCAAAACAGCTACCAAGATAACCAAACAAAATACCGTTGTATTTACAATCGGTATGACCATTCTACCAAGAATCATAGACACGGTTCCCACTTCATGTATTTTTTCATAATTAATCGTTTTCTCATTATATTCTCTAGCAATACTCACATTGTACATACCAATGAAAAGAAGAAGCATTGCCAGAAATGCATTGGCTACTGCCGTTTCAATTGAAGAACATCCTTCTGGCATCCCCTTGCCAGCCATCACATAAGTCCAGCCAAACAAAATCACAAGAACACTTCCCACTACAAGGAAGCCGACATAATCCACGCTGTAAAATATTTTTCTGCACTGCATTTTCCAAATTTTTTTCATTCTTCTCCCATCTTTTCCATATAATATTTTTCTAGATTCACTTTACCATCTATAAGTTCTTCCTGCCTTTTTTTATCAATAATCTTTCCATTTTGGATTAAATAGAATACATCTGCCAAAAGCTCTAATTCCGACAAAATATGACTCGAAATAACAATGGTAATTTTGTTTTTTACACAAAGGTTTTCCAGTAATTTACGTATAGATACAATTCCACTCGGATCTAATCCATTCATCGGTTCATCTAATATAATCATCTCAGGATTTTTTAATAATGCCATAGCAATCCCCAAACGTTGTTTCATTCCCAGTGAAAAATTTTTTACTTTCTTTTTTCCGGTTTTTCCAAGTCCTACTAGTTTTAATAACTTTTCCACATTTTTCGGTTCGGCATCATATAATATAGCTAGCATATTCATATTCTGCGCGGCTGTCATTCCTAAATCCAAATAAGGATTTTCAATCATAAAACTAATCTTTTTTCTAGCCTCTTGCGGCGTCTTCCTTCCTTCAAAAAAAGTCATATCTCCTGATGTTGGTTGGATCAACCCAGCAAGAAGTTTAAACATCGTTGTCTTTCCTGCTCCATTCGGGCCGATAATACCATATATCTTTCCTTTCGCAAACTCGACTTCCGTCACATCCAACACGCATTGCTTTCCATATTTCTTGCATAGATTTTTTAATGTTACAATTTTTTCCATATACATCCTCCATTTTAATTTTGGTATATCAAAATCTAATTCCACTGCACTATAAATATAACACTTTTTGAAACAATTTACTATTTTTATACAGGGTAAAACGATGTGTGATAAAAATCACTGTACAATTTGGTAAATAATTTTTGATATTTTCTAACATTTTCTCTTCACTATTCATATCAAGATTCGCTGTTGCTTCATCTAAAATCAACACATCTGGTTTTTTTAACAAAGCTCTAGCAATTGCAATCCTTTGAAGCTGGCCTCCTGCTTTCTTTAAAGATATTCTTGGAATTTCAATTTTCTCATCTTTCAAATAAACATAAAGAACACCCTTTTTATTTTCTATGCAAATAATATCTTTTACCGCCAGCATATAACGAATTCCATCATAATGCAATGGAATATACTCTACTCTTTTGGGGATTGGCCTGCTCTGTATTGCCTCAATTGCATTAAGTATTTTACTTATTGCAATCTTTCCATCTCCAAGTGGTTTTTCAATATAATCATAGCAATGTATGGTCTTTAACAAATCAGCTTCCCCTCCAATCAAACTCGTAACAAATATAATGGGAGTCAATTTATATTTATCAATCTCCCGCACTGATTGTACAAATAAGATTCCCCGCTGTCATTTTTATTTTTTTCGTCAAGAATAATGTCCAACAAAAATAAATCTATTATGTATTTATCTAAGCCTCTTCAACATTTGAACATAAAAACACTTCTGCATTATTTACATTCTTTTCTATCAAATTTTTTAACCTATCACTAAAATGAGCATTATCCTCTAATATCAATATATTCATAATCTCTCCTTAACCCCTTCTTATAATTTATAAAACTATAACACCTGTATATCCGTCTTTTATTAAAAAACAATATTTTGAAATACTGTCCCCGGATCACGCTCCCACGTATCGGTTACGGATCCATTTTTCATATCTACCTCTGCCAATGAATTGCCGAAGCAGTCCAGCCAGGCAAGTCATGATTCCTCGAAAAATGTCAGTTCATTTAATTTTTTCATAAGTTCTCCTATCCTACTTGTTATTTTCTCTGAAATTAAGCGTAACATAGCTCCCAGAATTTGTCAACTCAAAATGGCTTTTTGCAAGGCGGCAGTTTTTCTTGACATTTCTTCCAATTTATGTAATAATCATAATGTAATTATTTGAGATACGTTTTACATAGGGAGGAAGTTATATATGAGCCAGCAGGTAAATTCTAGCATAAAACCATCAAATGACAAATTCGTTCTGACAAACAAATGCGAAAACACAGGAATGTCTTTTCCGATGCATCACCATTCAGAATACGAATTTTACTACGTATTAGAGGGCGAAGGCCGTCTCTTTTTGGACAACGCAATTTATACTGTTGTCCCTGGACTGCTCTGCTTATTTTCCCCTCACAATGGACATTCTGTTCGCATTCCTGCAAATATTCCATATCGGAGAATCACCCTCAATTTTTCCAAATTTTATCTTCCCAAAACTCCGTTATTGACAAATCATGCTCATTTTAAGCCGATTGTTTTATCGGAAAATGATCGCCTGACTTTTTGCCGGTTATGTAGTGAATATACTGCTGCTTCCTATCAGCTCAATGCGCCGGAAGATTTAAAAATTGCTTTAATTTCTGACATTTTATCCATGTTTTTACCGACTACAGAAATATGCCAAAATAGTTCTCCTGTGCTGTCCCAAATTCAAGTTTATGTTCACCATCACACTCACGCCAAACTTAGCTGTAATGAAATTGCGGATGCCATGCATTATAGTGCACGACAATTAAATCGTATATTTGCGGAAACCTCCGGCGAGACATTGTATCAATACATTGCCCGGGCAAAAGTTTCCCGTATTCAGGAACTTCTTACCCAAGGCTTTTCCCCTGCTTATATCAGCGAAGAACTCGGATATAGCAGCCCCGCATCACTAACTCGTTTTTTCAAAAGCGAAGTCAGCCTGACACCACGTGAATGGCTTGGAAAATATGAGCAGGGATCCTAGTATTTCCTCTTTTCCTTTTAACTCGGTGATTGAATATTCTCCGCTTATCTAACAATGTCAACCGCTTGTTTCAGATACCATTTTGGACAAAGCAACTTCAAATCTTCTTCTCCATACTCGTCAACATAATAGTATGAAATACGAACATAATAACGTTTGCCTAGCTTTAAGTTTTTAAAAGAATTCTCATATAATTCCGTAGTTTTATTTTTTGACAGCCAAAGAGTTTCGGCTTTTGACATATCCTCATTTTCTGATATTTGAGCGATATATCCAATTTGCATATCATCTTGATCCTCATACTTCTCAAGCTTTGTTTGTAATTTGTCATCATCAACGGATACCTTTAATTCACCATCAGACAGATTCAACAAATCTAATTTAACAAACATTGCCACAAAATCAATATCCTGATTACAATATTTAGGAAAACTTGTCAAATGATAATATCTAGAAAATACACCAAATGAAAATATTTTCCACCCTAGAAATTGATACCCTGGTTTTACCACATCAGGTAAATCAACTTTTTCTCCATAACAATACGATGAAGGCAGTTCTCCCATTGTTTCTCCACCACGCAGATCATATGTAATCTTGAAAGTAATCTTCTTTGTTTTTGCCGTCTTTTTTCCAGGAAGTATTTTGGTACGTTTACCGTGTACTTTCCATTTTTTCTTTCCCTTGCAATCGTCTAATTTTAAGGACTTGCTAGAGCGATTAACGATTGTTGTTAAGCTAAGGCAATCAACGAACGCTTGAGAATCTAGCATTGTTACAGTCTTTGGAATTGTTATCTGTTTCAGTCTTTTACACTTATAAAATGCGTATGCTCCTATCTTTTTTAATTTCTTAGGCAGCGTTATTTGTTCTATTTTCTCACACCCACTAAATATATTGTTTGGTAGTTCATTTACAGTACTTGGAATATTAATCTTCTCTAACTTGCCGCAATCCATAAATGCACCATTCTCTATTTTTTTTACGCTATTCGGAAGTTTTATTTCCTTTATGTTATGCATACTAGCAAGTGCAGTTTCTTTAATGATTGTAATTCCTTTTTGAATTACAATCTTTTTAATTTTGTGTTGGTACTTATTCCATCCGTTTTTTTCTCCTTTCAAAACCCCCTTTCCTTTTATATACATAACTCCATCTTCACTAATAATCCATGTTGCATTTTTTCCGCATTTTCCTTTTGCGACAGTACTTGCCGCTGATGTCTGTATATTTGTAAAGCAAACTATACCAAATAAGAACAAAAATATAAATAATATTTTTTTCATCAAATCTTCCTTTCTAACCACAAATCGATACCTTTCTTTTCGCTCTCCATTTTTCAAATGGATGATCCGGATCCCTTACCCCACAAATCTCAAAATAATACGTCTTCCCCGGCTCAAGGTGTTTAATCCTCACTCTCCCTTTGCTTTTGTTACAGTATTTTTCATCACAAAGACTCATATCCTTATATACGGAATAGCGTATCGCATGTGCCTCTAGAAGCACTTTTGCCTGACTGCTGTCAAAGCTAACCGTCGCCGTTCCCGTCTTTTTGCTCTCCACCTTATACTTATACCATGTCGCATAAAACTTTGCCTTTTTCTGCCCGCTCTCCACTTTTTCTACATCCGCATACATTTTATCACTCCACCCCATAAAAACATATCCTTTTCTCTTTACCGTTTCCGGAAGTGTTACACTATCACCAAACCGATACGTTCGAGGCAGTTTTTTCGTTTCCTGACCTCCTCGCAGGTCATACTGTATCGAAAGTTTTTTTCTTGTCGATGTTCCCGTCTTTCCTGCTGGAATTGTCTTCGTTTTCTTCCCATCTACTCGCCATGTGACGTATTTTTTGTACCATGGCATATAGCATGGGATTTTAGAATTATTTACAATTGTTTCTAGCGCTGGACAATCTCGAAAAGTATTAAAATTCCATTCTTTCAACCGTTCTGGCAATGTAATTTTTTTTAATTTATGACAGCTTGCAAACACAGATTCACTTATTTCAACTACAGAGTCTGGAATATCTATCTCTTCCAAACTTATGCAACTTGCAAATGCACTGTACCCAATCACTTGCAACCCTTTCCCAAACCGAACCTTTTTCAGTTTATAACACCCCGCAAATGTAGTATCCCCGATTTCTGTCAAACTATCTGGCAAAACAACTTCTCTTACAGATTCAAACTTTCCTATTCCTAATGGTGTAATTTTAGTAATTCCCTCTTTAATAATCAATTTCTTAATTTGTGATTTCTTTACTTCTTTTCCGTATTTTATAGTCTCCTCTGTTTCTCCATTTCCGGATATAACAAGAGTATCACCATTGATTACCTCATACTGAATATTTGTTTTTGCCATTGCTTGTGCGGAAAACACTCCCAAAGTAATACAAAGTAAAGCAATTGCTTGTAGTAAAATTTTTACATATTTACTCATTATTTTCCTCTTTTCCTGATATATTTCATTACCTTATCATAAGGACTCCACACCCTATTATTGATTTAATACCTTTACTTTATTTTGGTTTTAATATCCATTAAATCTATTGTACCAAAATACTGTTTTCTTAAAGTTTTTTTGGTTGTTTTATCTTTACCACTTCCCTTCAAGCAAACAAATTCAAACTTATCTTTTCCCATGATATGCCCGCCTTCGAGTTCAAGTTTTCCAGTTGATTCAGCCTTCAGCGCCACATGATTTCGGAATACACTATAACTTAATTTTCCTGCTTTCTTCTTATCCATTTTTACTTCAATTCGACTGATTGTAGCTTGTTTTGTCTCATTGATCTCGTTCCCACTTGTAATCACGATGCGCCATCTGCTCTGTCCGTTCTCTACATAATTTTCTACATCAATCGCTTGAAATGAATTATTCGGTTTAAACAACGCTTGTTTTTTCTTAGTCGATTGTTGACTAAAAGAACCAATACAGGCATTGCGAACTTGCTTTTTCTTTTTTCCTGCAAATGACAAAGCTAAACTTTTATTCTCGTCATCCTTTTTTAATGTTCCGTTTTTCGCTTTTTTCTGTTCCTGTTTTCTCTGAGCATCATATATTTTTATCAATTTATTCATATTATACAAGCTAATCTCCTGTTTGGGCTGTGTCCCACCCTGCAATTCTTTCCATATCACTAATATACTTCCATCTGCAGAAATAGCTGCATCTGTTCGATATAAATCGCCTGATTTCTTTCCTGATTTATTTGCGCATGCTAACCCCGTCATAATTTGAAATAAATTTCTTTTATCTGCCCATGAATTAAATTGAACCTGGTCTTTGGAAGCCACTCTTTTCTCAAAAAGACTTCGTGGCATAATTGCAAGTTTTTTAGCAAATTTATCTTTGCATCCACCTGCCAACAAGAAAAATTCTCCACGATTCGGAATTATAAATTGTTCAAATGTCTGTCCATGCCCAAATTGTTCAAATTTTGTAGGCTCACTGAAAGTTACTCCCCCATTTGTGTCCTCAGTACGTTTTACTACATTTACATTACTTTTTTCTGCGGACATCAAATAAGAAATCCTGTCAGATATTAGAAGATAATGTTGTGTTGCCCTTGCGGTTTCTGATATCATCATATCTTTTGCCGTGAACAGTACAGTACTATCCACCGCCTTTGCTCGAGATTTGCGAGAAGCATTTTCCGAACTTCCTGTCTCAATCAGAGCATCATCTTCATATCCATGCTCTTCCAAATACTTCTCATATTCTTCTCTTGTTTCAAAATAATCACTATCTAAGATAAAGTCATCTACAAACTCTAACTTTTCATCCTCTTCATAATCATCAAGTTCAAAATCTGAAGTCATTTCATATAATTCGAAATTTGAAAGTTCTGGTTTTCCCTCGCATTCAGCTATAAACCCAAACTCTACACTCTGTTTTGGCTCGATGTTCTGATTATAGCCAGGATTCCATAAATCGTAAAAGTTATCTTTTTCATCCTCTTCCTCATATTCAATCGACGCATTCCAAATTTGTTTTAATTTAAAATTTGATTGCAGCGATACATTCCAATCCTCAATCTTTTTATCGCCTTTATTTGTTATAACGATCTGCCCATTTATTTTATTATCCCAGTTACTGTGTACCTTGAATGACATTTCATAATTTTCCTGATCCACTTCATAGCAAATCGTATTTGTAGTTACATATTCTGGAAATGTTGGTTTATTTTCTGCTTTCACAGTCATTCCAAAAGACACTTTTCCATTTTCGGAAATATCCTGATTCCACCTTGCATTATGGATTGTATACATCGTTTCATCCGAGTCGCTGATCTCCGCATTCCAAATATTCTCAATCTCGTAATTCGCCGGAAGATCTATTTCCCAATTGTCTATCTTCTTATCCGTCACATTTTCTAATGTAACTTCAACATTATAATGTTTATCCCATTGTTCTGCAATTCGATAGGTAAGTTCCATGTCTGCCAATTCCTTCGAAACATCAGATACAACTGCTTCTTCTGCTTGATTACTGCTTTCCCCTGTTTCTGTCGTTGTCTCTTGTGCTCTTGCAACTCCTATGTTACTCACACACATGGCAATTGTCAATCCAAGTGCCATAATTTTTTTAACTTTCTTGTACATATCTGCACTTCCTCCATATTATATATTTTCACTGTAACTATTCAGGATCAATGTATGGAAATCAATGAATCGTCGTGCTTGCACGTAAGAGGCTTTGATTTCCATACATTTAGAGCCTAATAGGGCTCCCCTCCCCATATGAGCATTTTTAGCCTTGTCAAAGGCGGGAAAGAACACGAAGTGTTCAAAATGCGAATGTATGGGCGGGGGCCTGAATAGTTACTTTCCACCAACACTTTGCAAGCCTTGGCGACCGCACCTGCGTCAGCACGCTTTATTATACCAGATTTTTCCTCGCCTTTCTTTACCACATTCGGACATCCTGCTTACCACTTTAGGACATTTTGAGGATCTAAAACTCCAAACTATTCCCATTTAACAGGAAATATTTCATCCCCATAATTACGAAGCCTTCCTCGTTTCTCCACGGCTTTTTCGTTCCATTTACAATAACAATCTTCTTAAATGAATCCGGAATATTTCGAAATGAATTAAATTCCTGTGTCTGTTTTTCCTCTGTGGTCATATCATACGCCACCTGAATATAATATCTCTGACTCCCCTGATTTACCACAAAATCAACTTCCAATTGCTTGCGAACTCTCTTCTTTTCTTCATGATTTATTGCATATACATCCACAATACCAACATCTACATTATACCCCCGGATCAGCAGCTCGTTATATACAATATTTTCCATAATATAAGTGGGCTCCTGCTGTCTGAAATTAAGTCTGGCATTCTAAGACCCAGATCTGAAAAATAGTATTTCAAATTTGCACCCACGTATTTTCTTCCTTTAATATCGTACCGGGTTGCCTTAGAAATCAAAAAAGCCTCGGCGAGATAATCTATATGATTGGATATTGTTTTATTACTGTAATTGATCCCACGTTCGCTTTTAAAAGTATTTGATATTTTTGTTGGATTGGTAGGCGCTCCTATAGCAGAAGCAAGAATATCGACCAGCGTATTTATCTCGTCCACATTTTGAAGTTTGTTTCGCTCTACCACATCTTTGATATAAACATTTGAAAAAATATTCTTCAAATACTCTGCCTTTTGGCTTTCCGTAGAAAATCGGGCAACCTGCGGAAGTCCGCCATATGTCATATATTCTTCCCATGCATCCTCATAATCTCCATCAAAAGCTGCATAAAATTCTGCAAAAGACAATGGATAAATTCTTATCTCATCTCCCCTTCCTCTGAATTCAGTTACAATATCACTTGATAAAAATTTAGAGTTACTTCCCGTCACATATACATCAATATTGCTGATACGAAGCAAACTGTTCAGAACCTCTTCAAAGCGTGGCATAAACTGTACTTCATCTAAGAACAGATAATAATTCTGATCATCTTTCATTGCTCCTTTGATATATTGATAACACTTCTTGGGATCTCGCAGTTCCTCATTTTCTATGCCATCCAAAGCAATCTCAATAATGTGTTCATTATCCACACCATTCTCTAATAAATATTTCTTAAATAATACAAATAAGAGAAATGACTTTCCACATCTCCGAATTCCTGTAATAACCTTAATCATTCCATTGTTTTTTCTTATCTTTAATTTTTCAAGATAGGCATCCCTTTTAATCTCCATGCTCTCACTCCTTATTTTTTTGCATTGCACATTTTTTAGTAATGACATTTTACCGCGAAATTGTTTCTTTTTCAATAGTTACCTTGTAATATAAAAAACCGCCGCACAAAGATCACTCTCTGCACGGCAGTTCAATTTTCGACAATTTGCAGCCAGCCCAAAGCTGCTCTCGTCATTTTATACACGATTATTGATTTTGATGCCTACATGCTGTAAAGCAATTCGCCGGCATCTTCCCAGGCAAAAACTTTGACCCAGAATAAAAAGGAGTAAATTATTAGCCCATATTATTCCATACTCACGACAGTATATCCAAGTTTTTCGATGGTATTCTGAATTTCCAGATCATCGACATCCTTGTAAACCGAAATCGCCGCTGCTTTCTTATTCAGATTCACTTTTGCGACGATGCCATCCATTTCATTCAGATGGTTCTCGATCCGCACCCGGCAATTCTGACAGTGCATGCCGTCGATGTGTACGGTGACCTCACGAAGTACCGGTCCGGAGATCTTTTTCTTGATCGGCTTTTCTTTGGGACCGCCGCAGCAGTCGCCTTCGCCTTTCATGTGCTTGATGCTGGTCCGGATCGCCGGAATCAATATCAGCACGAGAATTACTATGATTAAAAGTGTCTGCGTATTCAACCTCGTCATCCCCTTTAATCTTTCTTCTTTGGTTTTGATGCACAGGAACGTGTACACGAACCTGCGGACGGACATCCGATACAATGAACGCCCCTCTTCTTCTCTTTACGAATGTAAAGAAGGGAAGAGCCTACGATGATTACCAGAAGTAAGATAACAACTACATTTGCTATAATACCTGTCATAATTCATCATCTCTTTTCTACATTATTAGTCTAACTGGTACTCGGTATCGATAGCTCGATTTGCTCTCATGATCAATGTAACGATTACGGCAGCAAATACAAGTACTGCGATCAAACCGCCGACAAATCCGGCACCAAGGCTTCCCGTCGTGATCAATGTACCAATCTGGTATACTAAAAATCCTACGGTGAAACCGGTTGCCAACTGGAGGCAGATACCGGCAAACAGCCATTTTCCACTCTGCATCTCGGAGTTCATAGCACCCAAAGCTGCGAAACATGGTGGAGTATAAAGGTTGAACATCAAGTAAGCAAGTGCTGCTACTTTTGTGATTCCCATTGCGGTAGCAACAGCGTTACCACTTCCGATCAACTCAAGTTCATCCGGATCGATGAAGTTTGTGATCGCATAAACCGTAGCGATCGTACCAACTACGTTCTCTTTTGCGATAAATCCTGTGATTGCTGCTGCAGCAAGCTGCCAAGCGGCGATACCTACAACAGGTACAAGAAGTACAGCAAATGGTCCTGCGATACTGGCAAGGATAGAAGTATTCTCTGCGCCTTCTTCGATGGCTTCAAAATGCCAGTTGAAGGACTGCATGATCTGAACTACTGTGTTACAAACAAGAATAACCGTTCCTGCTTTTTTGATATATGCTTTACCACGGTTTAACATGGACAAAACACCAATTTTCAAACTTGGAACTTTGTACTCAGGCAGCTCGATGATGAAGAAAGATTTTCCGTACTTCATACCGGTAACTGCTTTTACCAAAAGTGCTCCAAGAAGGATCAAAAGGATTCCTACAAAATACATTACCGGTCCAACCCATTTTGACTCTGGGAAGAAAGCACCTGTAAACAATGCGATTACAGGAAGTTTTGCTCCACATGGCATAAAGGTTGCCAGCATTGCTGTTGTTCTACG
>ERZ824522.1067-NODE-1067-length-20229-cov-2.447308_pt1 | contig 20229 bp, 15 predicted proteins | sample MGYA00519935_ERZ824522 | MGnify/ENA primary metagenome ERZ824522 (study PRJEB31778, sample SAMEA3449160) | human gut metagenome | biome: human gut; feature: human-associated habitat; material: faeces | place: United Kingdom | collected 2010/2012 ...
ACCCGCCGGCCTCGGCGTACACGCGCAGGCCGCTCACCGCGGGCGCCTCCACCGTATAGGAGCCATCTGCCCCCGACAGGATCTGCCTGGCATAGCCGCCCACAACCGCAAAAGCCGCAGCGCCTTCCACCGCCTTGGCGCCGTCGGTGATTTTCCCTTTCCAAACCGCCGTGTTCTCCGGCAGTTTTTCAAAATCGGTCTCCACCCACAAGTTCTCGGTGACGTTTTCCGTCCTGTAATACGCGACGCCGTTTTTATACAGCAAATCGGCGGCCACGTTCCGGCCGTCCACCCGGACACTCCGGGCGTAATACCCGTCGTCCGGCACGATTTGTACGATATAGTCGTCACCGTCCACCACGCAGCTCTTGCCCGTGAGCGTTCCGTGATCGCCGGGAATCAGGGTCACGTCGTGGGCGACCAGGCCGTCCTTGTCAAAAGTCCACCAGGTGGACGCCTGCGTCCAGGAGGCGCTGCGGTCCTCCATCCCGAAGTTGTACCACTGGCGTTTTTCGTCGCTGTCGGCGGACAAGGAGCGGATGATGGCGGGCGTGGCGTAAACAGAAGCCGCCTTTTCCCCGCCGAACATGCTGTAGGGCATAAACGCTTCGATGACGTAGCCCTTGCAGTTCGGCGTATTCATCTCGCCGTCCGTTTTGACGGCGGTATGCAACTGAACCGGCCAGGAGCGGTAGCTGCCGCGCTCATACCGTTTGACCGCGGTTTCCCCGTTGGCACTCAGGTCGACCTCATAGCCGTGGCCGCTGATGTCCGACGCGCCCTCCATGGACGAGATATACAGCTCGATGCCGCTGTTGCTGGTGATGTCCCGTCCCTTCACGCTGTACACGGAGGGATCCCTCACGTCGAACGCGAGATACAGGCCGTCGGTGCCGTAATAGCTGGTCATGTTCACCGTGACGCCCGGATCGGTCTTCATGGCCAGCTCCAGGAGCCGCTTGTCTTTCCAAATCGCGTCGTCCAGAATGCCGTCCAGGGTGACGGCGGGGTCGGCATTCTGAAAGGATGTTCCTAGGGGGTTGACGTAGCTGTAGGTGGGAAACGTGAAGTCCGCTTTCCCGCAAGCGGAAAGAAGCAGCGCGAGCAGGACGGAAAAGGCGGACCAAAAGGCAGTTGCACGCTTTCTGCGGATGGTAGACATGGCTTTCCTCCTTTCTTATTTGCCCAAAACCACGATTTCCGACAAGGCCACCGCCGTCTGATCGGCGATGTAGCCCTCGTCGTCCGTGAGCTGGATGTTTTCGGGGCGGGTCATGGGCAGCTTGAACGTGATGCGAATCCGTTTGACCTTCATCGGCTCAAAAATCGCCACCGCGCTGCCGCCGGGGCGCATTTCCTCCGCATAGGGATTTTTGTACATATTCCAGTCGAACGCCAGATGGTCAATGAACGCGGTGGCCCCCTTGGGCAGCGCGTCGTTCATGAAATCGAACTCCACGCGCGTCACCTCAGGGAACGCCTTTTCATACAGCTTACTGTTGTAGATCATCAACCCGGTGATGTCGCGGTAATCCCCAAAATCCAGGGTGATGGTCGTGGTTTTTTCCGTCTCGAATTCCTTGACGAAAGAGGTCTTGTAGAGGGAGAGCAGCCCGTCAGTCAGGGCCTCCGGGTTGGTTCCCTTGGTTGCCGTCACCTTGGCGTCGGGGGCGATGTTCACATAATCGGCATAGAGCGCCGGGCGGGGCTGCAGCGACCAGCTCGGACCGTTGACGTACAGCACGTCGTCGCCCTTTTCGTTTTTCATCATTTTCACCCGGTCGATGGCCACAGCGCGGGCCGAGCCGCCCTTGTCCCGGTCGATATGGGCGTGGTAGACGATGAACAGCTCTTCGCCCACCTGTACGAAGCTGTGATGGCCCGGCCCGGACACGAAGTCCCAGCTCATGTGGTCGGTGCTCAGGATGATGCCGCCCTCCTCCTCGGTCAGCTTGCGGTAGGGGCCCAGCGGGCCGTCCGCGACTGCCTGAATCACGCAGTAGGATTTATCTTGGTAGCCGTTGATGGAGAGGGTGAGATAATACTTGTAGGAGCCGTCCGCCTGCTTTTGGATATAGGTGAACGCGCCCTCGTTGATGTGGTTGTTTGCGCCCTCGGCGGGGTTGATTTCGGTGCCGTCCACCGTGTAGTAGCCGGTTTTGGTCAACTGGGTCAGGGTGCTGTAGTCCGGATCCCCCCAGCTGTTCATTTTGATGCCCCACACCTGCGTCTTTTGATAGTTCCCGGCGCGGTCGGCGGTGAAGTAGAGGTATTTCGTGCCGTCGGGGGCGACAAACGGATGGGGGTCGATGCAGGTCCACAGCGGGCCGGCGTCGGGCAGGGTGCGCCGCGCGGCCTCCAGCGCCTTCTCACTGTCGAACAGCGGGGTCTTGGCGCTGTGCGCCGCGTCCTCATAGGGGACGAACGGGCCGTAGGGCTGGTCGGACACCGCCACCCCGATCATCACCGACCAGGGATCCACCTCCTGGGTATACCGGTTGTTGCCCGAATAGAACAGGTAATACTTTCCCTCGTCCTCGTCGTAGATAACCTCCGGCGCCCACAGCGTATCGTAGCAGAAGTTGTCCTCCGGGGGATAGAACATGGGAAAGCCCTTTTGTTCCGATACGTTTTCCCAGCTGGTCAGATCCTTGCTGCGGTAGCAGATGAAGCTGGTGGTGCTGTTGGTGCCGTACAGATAATACCAGCCGTATTCCGGGCTGCCGGGGTCAGTGATTTGGATCACCTCGGGGTCGGGCACCGGGGTAACCAGGTCGTTGCGGTAAAACAGGCTTTGGTTGAACGTGCCGTCCTCCTTGATCTGATCGTCAAAGGACAGCGGGATTTTGGAGTTCCCGCACGATGTGAGCAGGACAACGGCCGCTGTCATCGACACGAGCAGTCCTGCAATCCTCCTTTTTTTCATGGCGCCCCTGCCTTTCTGCCGCTTTTCATACCGGCTTCACAGCCTGTCTCCGGCGGCGCGTTTTTGCGATTTTCTCCTGTAAATGGACATGCGATGCCCGGAATTGCCACCAAATGCGGCAACTCTATGAAAGAAGCTCTTGCGGGCCGGCACACGGCCCGCATTTTGTATCTTACTAACGCAAAACCGTGTTTTTCCCAATTCCTACGGGTGAATCTTTCTCTTCGCTATGTATTGGCTTAAGCCGGAAACCCAGTCGGTCTGAAGGATATCGAAGCCTTTGTCCAGTATCCAGCCCCAGCCGAAATCGGGATTGCCGGTCACCGCCGCGTCGTCGGTATGCCCCGCCGCCAGCTGAACCCTGTAATCGTAGACAATCGCGTTTCCCCAGAGCAGCCGGCCTTTTTTGTGGTGATCCTCAATATACGCGTCCCGGGCGACGGGCGCGTCCTCGCTGGTGAAAACCAGCTCCGCCCCGGCGTACCGGATATCCATCCCCTCGATAACCACGGATATGTCGTCGGCCTCATGGATAATCGGCATGTACATATAGTCCGGAGCGACCTCCTCGACCAGTTTGAGCAGCGGAAGCGTCCCGGGTGTTTTCAGAATAATCGCGTCGCGCATGCCGTGGCGGCGCACCGTTTGCATCACCTCGGGAAGGTACTCCCAGGTGTGATCAAGATTGATGAGGCAGCGCCCCTTCAGGTGCTCCAGCGCCTCGTCCAGGGTGGAAAGCCCGTACGGCGTCACCGCGTTATCGGGGTTCACATACCGCTCCCGGCGGATTTCCTCGCCTGTCATCGTTTCCAGATGAATGTCCCTGTTCAGATGGTTGTGCTCCTGCCCGGGATGGAACAGGAACAACTCCCCATCCCGACTCTTGGTTATATCGGTTTCTATGATATGGGCCCCCTGGAGCAGGGCGGCGTCAAACGCTTCCAGCGTATTGAACGGCACGTTGCCCGCCACCGCCCCGCGGTGCGCGGCTATCAGGACGCCTTTCGCCCTCCTCGTTTCCAGTAGCAGCTGGTTGTTTTCCATGACATCACCTCATACACACCTGTTGACGGGCTTTTTAGCGCTTACCCCTTGATGCCCGTGTTAGCAACGCCCTCCACGAAATAGCGCTGCAAAAAAATGTAGATAAGCAGCAGGGGCAGCAGCGCGAGGACGGTGAACGCGGCGACCACCGGGGTCTTAGCCGCGTATATCCCCCGGAACAACGTCAGCGCCATCTGCAGCGGATACAGGGAAGTCTGGCCGTTCAGATACAGAAGAGGGCCCATATAGCTGTTATACCCGCCGATAAAGGCGAAAATAAACTGCGCGATGAACGCCGGCTTGGCCAGGGGGATAATGATGCGGGTATACATCCGCATGAATCCCATGCCGTCCATCTTGGCCGCCTCCATCAGGTCGGTGGGAATCCCCGCAAAGAACTGACGGAGGAAGAAAACTGTCATCGCACCCCCGAACATACCGGGGATCATCAGGGGGAGCACCGTGCCCGACCAGCCGATAGAATCGTAGAATATGTAGGAGGGCATGGTCAGCACCGCGCCCGGCATCATCATGGTGGCCAGCAGAACGCCGAACAGCGGCCCCTTGGCCGGAAAATTCAGCTTAGCAAAGGCAAACGCCGACAGCCCGGAGGAAAACAGACCGATGAGCACGGGGGGCAACGTTTGCCACAGGGTGTTGAAAAAGCTCTTAAATATGCTGATGTCATAGGTTTTTAGAATATCGCTGAACATCGCCGTCTGATAGGCCTCCAGCGTCACGCCCTGCTGCGGGAACCAGATGAACCGCATGGTGGAGAGGCTCTCCGCGTTGCTGGTCAGCGAGGTTTTGAGCATCACATAAAACGGCAGAAGAATGCACAGGGAAAAGATGGCAAAATACACATATGCCAGGAGGCGGAACACAAAGCGGCCGGAATCCGGCTTGCCGCCCGCCCGGGCTTGGATGGAACCGGCAGATGTTTTAGTCATTGTTCGCCCACTTCCTCGACGCGCGAAAATTGAGAATGGTCACGCCCATGATGATGAAAAACAGGAAAAAGCTCATCACCGCAGCTGTCGGCATTTTGTTGAACATGATGCCGGTGTTGTAAATATACACCACCGTCGTCAGGCCGGCGTTGTCCGGCCCGGCCGCCCCGGTCCAGCTGTTTCCCAGCACCGAGCTGACAACCTGCGGGATGTCGAACTGCTGCAGTCCAGAAATCAGACCCGCCATCAGCAGGAAAAACGTGGTGGGCGAAATGGAGGGCAGGGTGATGTGCCAGAACTGCTTCCATTTCCCGGCGCCGTCCACCCGCGAGGCCTCGTACAGGCTCTGCGGCACCGCCGTGAACGCCGCATTGTACATCACAATGCCGTACCCGGGCGCCTGCCAGAGCAGGATGAAGAAAATCATCATGAAGAAAGGCACCGGCTTGTTGAACCATTCGATGCCCGCCCCCTCGCCCGCCAGGCGGACCAGGATGTCGTTGATGATCCCGTAATCGTTGTTGAACATGGTCATCCATATGATAGAAATCGCCACGCTGGAGCAGATGTACGGCACAAAAAACAGCGCCGTGAAAAACCTGGAGCCGGGGAGCTTCTGCGCCAGAAAGGTGCTGGTGACGAGCGCGATGAGCAGCGAGACGAACTGGGCGAGAAGCAGAACGGCGGTGTTGCGCAGCGAGAGCCAGAACGTCCCGTCCGTCACCACGGTTTTGAAGTTCTCAAAGTTGTTCCATACCATGGTATCCAGCTGATACCCCTTCATGTCCACGAACATGGTGACAAAGGAAATCACCAGCGGCGTCAGCTGAAACAGCAGGTAGCCGATGAGCGGAATGCCGGCCGCAATCAGTCCGAATACGGCTTCCTTGCGCATACGGGGCCGGCGCGGGCCGGGAACGCCGGCCGGATTGGCCGTTAGCATAGAGACACCCACCCCTTATTTATTGTATTTCTTGGAGGTATACTTCTTCAGGAGCTTGTCGGTGTTCCGCACGGTCGAGTCGGAGAAAAACTGATCCAGCGTCATGTTGCCGTCGCGCACCTTGGTGTTCAGGATGTTGGACCAGCCGTTGATCCACTCGCCATCCTCCACATAGGACCAGTCGCCTACCGTGGCGATGGCCGCCATGTTCACCACGGCCCGCTTGTTGGCCGGCGCGAAGTTGGACGTGTCCTTCAGATACTCGTCGGCGTTCGCCAGGCTGATTTGATTGGGCACCATGGTATTGGTTTTCATCATGGCCGTCTGTCCCGGCGTCCCGGCCATATACCGGATGAATTCCCACGCCGCGTCCTTGTTTTTGGCGTTGGCGGGAATCGCATAGCCCAGCGAATAGCTGTGTGCCGCTTCCTTTCCCACGGCCCGCGTGCCGTTGACGGTTTTCACCCTGCCGTCGGCGTCGAACTCCCGATACTGGTAGAGCGGGGCCACGTCCCACTCCTTGCCCAGGGTTTTCATGGTTTCGCCGATGGTGCGCACCGCGCTCAGGCTCTCGCACACGATGGCCACCTCGCCGGTGGTGAAGTAGGTGGTCTTGGAATTGTTGCCCAGCGTGGTGGGAGAGGGCGATACGCCATAGCCGTATTTGTCGCCGGTGACGACCTTGCTCTTGGTCTGAGAGAGGCGGCAGAATTCCGCGAACGCGTCCTTGATGGAGGGCAGCTTATACAGCTTCTGCGCGCTGAGATACCCGGCAATCGTCGCGTCGGAGGCGTGGGCCGCGACGTATTTCTTGTCGGCGTAGGACAACAGGTCGCCCGCCTTATACGTCGTTTTGTCCACCGTCACGCCCTCGGAGCCGGTCACCAGATAGTTGGGCGTCTCGTCGCCCAGGTTGAACACATACTGTCCCTTTTCCTCGTCCCATTCCAGGCAGTCGCCGCCCACCGACCAGCCGAAAGAGAACCACCACTCGTTGAGGAAGCCGTATGTCGAGGCGGAAGACGCGTTGTAGGATTTGGTAAACAGCTTACTCAGCTCCACCAGCTCGGTCCAGTTGGTGGGAATCTGGTTGTTGAACACGTAATATTTGCCGTCCGCGCGGGCCGTCAGCCCCTGCGCGGGCGCGATATCGTACACATAGAAGCCATGGGGCAGGAACTGGGAGGCATTCTGGCTGTTGTAGGCGTCCAGCTTATCCTCCTCCACCGAAATGACGTTGACTTTCTGCTCCTTGAACAGCGTCGCGTTGTAGTAGAGCACGGAAGGGCTGTTCCCGCTAGGGATGGCGTAGTAGTCGCCGCCGGTGCCCGAATACCCCGTTTCCGGGTTGTAGCTGAACCGGTTGACCAGGCTGGGCCACATATCCTCCAAGGAAAAGCTCTCGTCCTTGCCCGCGCCCACATAGTCGTCCAGTTTGGAGAGGTACCCCTCCTTGACATAGCTCTTGAAATACTTGTCGTCGATCATGACGATGTCCGGCGGGTTGCTGCCGCGCAGGGTGCCGGCCAGATTGGCGGAATAGCCCGTGGACTGGGGAACCAGCGTCACCTGGATATCCTCATGGGCATCGTTGAACGCCTTGATGGCGTCCGTCAACAGCGTCTGGTTGGAGTCGTTCACCTCCGACCAGAAGGTCACCTTTTTCTTTCCCTGCTTCTTCCCGTCGCCGCCGCCGTTGCAGGCCGCGAGGCCACACAGCAGCACCGCGCACACGGCGATTGCCAGGCATTGCATCGAGCGTTTTTTCATGTCATTCTCTCCTTATCTATATGGGGATTTATTCCGTTCGCGCGGGTGGGGTTCCTGGCCGGGCCTCCTCGGCGCCGGTCGGGGCCAAGGTGATGGAGGAGGCCAGAAAGCGCTTAAGCTCTTCCGCGTCCAGGGAACGGCTTTCACCGGCGCCGATGCAGGCGCGGTATTCGGTGGGAGACAACCCGGTCAGCCGCCGGAATTCGCGGGAGAAGAAGAGCGGGTCGTGGTAGCCCGACCGGCCAGCCGCCTCCGTGATGCTGATCCCCTCCTCCTTGAGAAACATGCAGGCGTTTCGGATGCGCACCCTGGTCAAAACCTGCTTGGGGGACACGCCGTATGTATCCTTGAACAGCTTACTCAGGTAGTTGGGACTCAGCCCCACGTTGTCCGCGATGTCCAGGATGGTGATGGAGTTGGCAAAATTATAGGAAATGTATTTCAGGGTTTCCCCAATATACCGCTGGCGCAGGGTTGCGTGGGCGTCCTTCTCCTTCGCCAGCCCCGTCGCTAAAACGTCGAGCAGAACATAGACATACCCGACGCACCGCAGGCTGTCGGCACCATAGTCGTAGTAGGCGTCGGCCAGCTTGCCAAAAGCGTCCAGCAGTTCATGATCTTTCTTATAGGAACGCACCGGGCAGTCGGCAGTCAGCCCCAGATACTCCAAAACCTCCGCTGCCCGGCTGCCACCCAGCTGGATCCAGTAATACTTCCACGGGTTGACGCCGTCCGCCTCATACCGTATCCGCTCATAGGGCGGAACCAGAAAGAAGTCCCCGATTTTCAGACTGTAGGTATGCCCCTGCACGATCAGCCGGCCACTTCCGAAATAGACGTAATGCAAAACCCAGTAATCCCGGCTCGCCTCCTCGTAATACTGCACCGTTTTGCCCGGGAAGCAGCTTTCTCGGCTGCACTCCAGCAGAATAAGCTCCCTTTGCTTGGACATTCTCTCCACATCGCGCAGAAAATCCTGGGGTTCCAGCGCCTCTTTCATACAATCTCACCACTTTTCGATACCATAATTCTAGAGGCTGGCATAGAGAATGTCAACATTACGCGCCTTTTTGAATCATAGATTTCTCCATATGTATTGTCAGTTTATCGGCTAATAAAAGAATTTTTTTGGTCTTTTTATCAGGATTGACCGCAAAAAAGCGTACAACCCCACCGATAAACGAACGGCATGGACGTATCAGCCATAAAAAATAATCTTATATTTCTCCATGTATGCGCAAGCGTACCATCAGCCCCTCGTCGCGGGCATTGGGCGCCCAGGTCAGCGTGTATTCCGACAAGCACAAAGCGCCCCGCGCCGGGCTCGTAAACGCGCAGGGCCTCCAGTGGAATGCGCCAGGCCAGCTCCCGGGTCTCTCCCCCTTGGAGCAACGGCTTTCGAAAGCCGATAAGCTCCCGGCGCGGCCCGTTTCCCGGCTTCTCCGCGTAGATTTGGACGACCTCGCGCCCCGCGATGTCCCCGGCGTTGGTCAGGCACACGCGCACATCGATGAACCCGTCCCCGAGCTCCGCGGCAAACGACTCCCGCCGGAAAGCCGTATAGCTCAGGCCGTAGCCAAAGGGATACCGTACCGGAACCTGCCGAGAGGTGTAATACCGATAACCGGTAAAGACACCCTCGTGATAGGTGACGAGCCGCTCGTCCGCGTCGAAATCCGCCGCCGGGCAGTCCTCAAAACGGTAAGGCACGGTTTCCGCCAACCGTCCGGAGGGATTCACCTCACCGCACAGGATGCGGGCGGCGGCCTCTTCCCCGCCGGATCCGGCCAGAAACATCTCCAGAAGAGCGGCGCAGCCGTCGGCGAACGGCATTTCCACCGGTGCGCCGTTTTGTAGCAGCACCACCAGCGGCCGCCCGGTTTCACGCAGCACGCGGAGCAACTCTAGTGCGCCGGGCTCCAGGCTCAAACTCCGGCGATCGTGCTCCTCGCGGTCGTCGTCGAGAGAGGAGGATATCACGGCGACCGTCACGTCGCAGCGGGCGGCCAGCTCCGCCGCCGCGCGGATGGCGGCCGCGTCGACCTCGCCATGGGTGAACCCCTCGGCGTAATAAACGGTGCCGCCGGGCAGCTTCTCCCGCAGATAGTGCGTAAGTGTGTCCTTCCTCCGAAGGTTCAGCCGAGCGCTGCCCCCCCCCTGCAGCTTGGGCGTTTCCGCCCGACCGCCGACGACCGCGACGGTCTGCCCCGCTTTCAGCGGCAACACACCTTCGTTTTTAAGCAGCACCATGCTTTCCTCTGCCAGCGCGCGGCTCAGCTGGTAGTTCTCCTCCACGTCCGGCGGTGCGCCTGCCGGCTCAGTGGCGTCGGCCAGCGTGCGCAGGCGCCGCACCGATCCCAAGAGGATGTCCGCGTCGAGCTCGTTTTGTTCCACGGCTCGCGCCACCTCCTCGGCGGATCGGTCGGACTGCCACGGCATCTCCAGGTCGCAGCCCGCCCGCAGCGCCTTCACCCGGTCGTGCACCGCGCGCCAGTCGGATATCACCAAGCCGTCAAAGCCCCATTCCTCCCGCAGCACGCCGTTGAGCATCGCCTCGTTTTCGCAGCAATATTCGCCACGAAACCGGTTATACGCTCCCATGACGCACAGCGGGCGTCCTTCCTTGACGGCGATTTCAAACCCGCGCAGGTAAATCTCCCGCAGGGTCTTTTCCTCTATGTGGGTATCGATGGTCTCCCGGTTGAATTCCGCGTTGTTAGCTAGAAAATGCTTGAGGCAGGCAGCTATATGTTCGCTCTGCACCCCACGCACATAGGCGGCGGCCAGCTTGCCGGTGAGCAGGGGGTCCTCCGACAAATATTCAAAATTGCGTCCGCCCAGCGGCATCCGTTTATGGTTCATGGCGGGGCCCAGCAGAATGTCTACGCCCAGTGCCTTGGCCTCACGAGCGACGGCTGCTGCCGCCTGCTCCACCAGCTTCTCGTTCCAGCTCGCGCCGATTGCCGAGCCGCAGGGCAGGCATGTCGCCGGATAAGAATCGTGCTGGTTGAAGCCGTCCGGCGACGCCGAAGTCGGATCCTCATGCCGCACCCCGAAGGGTCCATCGCACATTTTCAAGGGACGGATCCCCTGTGCCTCCACGGTTTTCCAATAGTCGGCGCCAACCGTCAGGCAGGCCATCTCTTTCAGCTGCTGTTCCGCCCATGGTGTACTGTTCATTCCATTTCTCCTCAGCCTGTGTACATTCATAACTCGCTCATAATTCGAGATTATTATAGCACGTACATCCTACCGTATAAACTCAAATATTAACGATTTTATTCTAAAATTAAACATTTTACAATTTTGTTTCATAGTTTTTACGTACACCCATGTGTTGAAAATGAGCAAGACACCATAAAACGGCTTCCCCTTCCTGCACACGTCGTTGCCTTTTTCTCTGCAATTTGCTATAATGAAAGTGTCAGGAAAGAAAGGACAGGGAGCGGCAATGGTGAAAAAACGGCGGTTGTCGGATAAAAAGGAAGATCAGCTGCAATATGAGAAGCTGCGCGACACACAGAACCGCTTCGTCGCGGAACGGTATGACAGCGACGGCTTTTATTACCACTTTCACAGGAACCCCGAGCTGTACTGTGTCATCCGGGGAGAGGTCACCGTCACGGTGGACGGCGACAGCCGCGTGCTCACCGACGGGGAAATGGCGCTGGTCAGCGGCTTGGAGAGCCACGCCTATACCATCCGAGAACGTGCCGACATCGCCTATTTCCATATCGGCACTACCTACACCGAGCCGTTCCGGAAAATATACGGTGGCACGCCCCCAGCCCGCTGGCTGACCGATGAAGACTACAATCGCCGTGAAATCTACCCCCTCGTGGAAAAGGCGATCCGGGATGGTGGCAGGATGTCTGAGCTGGAAAAGGTGAGCTATGCTAATCTGCTGCTGGCGCGCATCATCGAGCGGTACGGCGTCAGCAGCGACCGCGCCTACTTTGTGCCGAAGGAGCGGGAGGATTCCGTGTCGGAGATCGTCCAATACATTTACGACCATTCCGACGAGGATCTCAACCTGAAATCGCTGGCACAGCATTTCTGCTGTGCGCCGCAGTCCCTGTCCCGCAAGCTGTCCAAATATATCAAAACCGATCTGCGCGTCTTTATCAACGACGTCCGTGCACAGAAAGTCATGCAACTGATGAACGACGACCGCTATAACGACGTGTCGTTCATGGAGCTGGTGAACCGCTGTGGCTTTAACAGCATCTCCACTTTCTACCGTTCCTACCACCGCAATTTCAAATACGGAGAGCTGAAAAAATGCCGCGACAGTAAATGACTGTCTGACTCAAGACCACGCCCAAAGGACGTGGCATGGATGATGGTCCTAAAAGGGCATAATACCAGTAGCGCCTAAAGGCGCATCACGAGTAACGCCAGCCGCACCATGGCGTTACTCCTTTTATTAACAGCAATTCTTAAGTCATTTTCTTTGTTTGTGCCAACGCAACTCTACAATTTTGGGGCATCCTCTGATTATTCGCTTTGAAAATTGCCTATTATCTCGCTAACAAGCGATTTTATAGCGCAAATTAGGCTCTCCATTTTTGTCTGAAAACCTTTTGACCACATGTTTACCCACAGACAGCGAAAAACCGGCCCGCCGGGGGACTTCCCTCGGTGGGCCGGTTTTTCGCATCAGATCTCCTTTCGGCTCCAGCGCTTTTTAGCTTGGAATGTGGTCATAGTGCGTTCCTGTGGTGCGTTTTCCTCTATCGACTGTGGATCGGCCTTTGCGATACCCATATCGATTTTCGCCGCCGCTTTCTGCCGCATCTCATCGGTGATGTGGGAGTAGGTGTTCAGCGCGGTGGCGCTGGACACATGCCGCAGAATGGTAGACAGGGTCTTGATGTCCATTCCGTGAGCCAAAGCATCGGTGGCGAAGGTGTGACGGAGATCGTGGAAACGAATATCAGGAAGTCCAGACTGTTCCATCAACTGCTTCATTCTACGATAAGCCGCATCCGGAGCGGTCGGTTGCTCCAGGCAAAGCGGATTTGGAAATGTCCAAGCGGTCAGCGATATCTGCTTCCGTCCCTTGAGTATTGCCGTGACACTGGGCAGCAGGATGCTCTTTCGTGTTCCTGCATAGGTTTTGGTGTCACCTGTTGTGAGTCCCATTCCCTTATCTCGGCGGACTGTGCGGCATACCTTCAGTGTTCCATCCGCTTCATCGAAATCTTCCCAGCGCAGGCCACAAATCTCACCTCTGTGCAAGCCAGTCATGATCTCCACGTAGAAGAAATCGAACCACGCCCCATCTTCCTTGATGGCATCCATGAGGATGGCCAGCTACTCGTCTGTCAGCACATTCTTCTGCTGATAGCTGAACTTGGGCGGAGCAACATCGTCAACAGGATTCCTTGGAATGAGCCGTGCCTGCTGTGCCGCCTCCATGATACCGTGGAGGACAGTATGGATGCGACGTACGCTGCCGCTGGCCAGTTTCTGTCCCAGCTTATCGTAGAACTTCTGGATGTCCGTTGGCTTGATCTGAGTGACCCGCTTTTCTCCAAGGCCGGGGCGGATATGGTTTTCGATATAGCTGCGGTATCCGTTCAGTGTGCTGGGGCGAACCACTCCCTCCATACTGACCAACCATTGATCCAGCCACTCCGACAGAGTGAGCCCAACCCCATTTACATTTTCAATGTGAAAGAAACACTTCCTGCTCGATTGTCACACCATATTCGATAATGCACTTAATAGCATTTTCAAACAGTGGGTATTCCGCTTTCTCTAATGCTGCCCTCAATTTTTCCAGATAGTCTACTGAACGAGAAAGTCCCGTTTCGTGGTAGGCGACAACATCCTCTCCGGTCATGCGCATTGGCTGTAGCTCAGGAATCAGCTGTTGCAGATGTGCAAACATTTGAAAACCACCAAGATCGATATCCGCCCAAAAATAAACCGGTACACCTTTGGAAATGGCCTGTGAAATCATCGAAACGAGCTTTCGCTTTTGAGGACTGAGGAAACCGCCGTGATAAATAACCAATTCATTGGCAGCCATTTCAGACAGCACATATTCATCGTAATTCGTCTTGTTCTCGATGAACACAATCTTCCCGATATGTTCCAAATGCACGGATGTGATAGCATCAACAACCGTACTCGGCAAAGCAATGCCGTATGGCATAAGCGCATTGGCATTCACCATCCCCCTGGCTGTCTCCAAAGAAAAATCACCGGAAAGCTCGTAGATTTCAGGACGTGCATATATACCAAGACAGGCCAGCTTATCCCGAACTCCCATCTCTTCTCGTTCACAAAGCTCAGAAAGATCAGAACAATATTTTTGCGCAATGCGCAGAAATTCATCCCGGATTTCCCGCTCAAAACATTTGCTGTCATGATAACATTTGCTGCTGAAGGTTCGCATGGTGATAGAATCCCCGTGCAGCGAATCATACATAGTCAGTGCCACCAGCAGTTTGGATAAAAACGTTGTATCTCTTTTACAATAAGCGGGAACGCTAAACGCGTTTTTGGCCTTTGCGCAAAGCCCATCCCGCCATAGGATAATCCACGGAGTCGAAACAGCGGATAACTCTTTTTCAAGCATTTGCGCTACAACAATCGCTTGTTCCTTAGGATGCTTTCTTCCCACAAGAGGATAACACACGTCCACATGATCCAATTTGAGAATAATCGCAGAAAGAACCGGCCGACCTGTGACCCATTCCAGCTCAACCAGATGATCTTTTTCCAACTCTTGTGCCGCCTGATTAAACGCATCACGAACAGAAGCCTCTTGATAGTCGTACTCCGGAAGCTCCTTCTTTTCAATTCGCAGCATAACGCGGCGGGCGGACACGCCCGGCTCAAATAGATGCTTGCTGTTCTCGTATTTATCCAAAAGCCTGGAAAGGATAATGCTTCGTTTCATTCGTGAGGAATCTCCTTGCCATAGGATAATATGTGCATTTGATATTTGTCCTTATTAACCAAGAGGGTACGATCCGCCAACGGCATAATATCCGGCAGCTTGTCCGGAGGCGTACAGATAATGGCTTGCAGATGCATCTTTCTAAGCAGGCGAACACTTTCAATAATCCGGTCGCTATCCATTTTATTAAACGCCTCATCGAACACAACCAGGCGTACTGTATTATTGGCAAGACCGGAAAGATCGTTTACCTGATACAGCTGTGCAAAGGAGGCCAGCACAGCAATATAGAACGGCGTTTGGGTTTCACCGCCGGACTTGGTATTCAGAGTCTGAGACAGCAGCTGCTTTGAGCCGTTCTGATCGGTCGTTTCCAAATCGAACTTCAAGTATGTCCGAAAATCGGTATAGCGTTCAATGTTCTGTTTCAGTTCGCTCTCTTTGCGGGCGTTCAGTTGTGTATCGTCTGAAGTGGCTATACGGCTGAACAGTTCTTCAATCAGTTTCCCGTATTTCTGCTGGAAGGGCAACGCAAACAAGCCCGCCTCTCCTTCCATGAGGTCAGGATCCATGATCATATCGTAATATTCTGCATAATCCGGATTTCTATCCACGCGAAACTGATAGCGATCGGTGCCGAATTGCGCCTGTTTCAACGCTTTGTTGAGATTCTTAACTTGCGATTGCACTTGGTCTATGCCGGATTTGAGTTTGGCCAGAAAATCGTTTTGAAATTGCTCCATGGCGCTTTCCCGCGCGGCCTGAATTTTCTGGCGGTATCTCGGCAGCTCGCTTTCTTCCAGCAGATGCATCTCTTCCGCAAACTCATCATTATCCATCGCGTCATAACGAAAAGCACAGGGCTGAAAATCCCGCACATAATCCGATCGTTTGGAAAACAGCTTTTTCTGTGCCGTATCTCTTTCGTTAACCGTCTGCGGCAGACGATCACCAAAGTTTTTCGCCACAACAGACGCTTTCTTAAGACGTTTCAATTCCTGTTGATAACGAGGAATGCCGATGCTATCCACAAAAGTTTGCGGAAAATCTTCACTGATTTGATATTCGATATCATTAAATTGCTGCCACAATCCCGGAAGCACATCATGGTCTAATGTTCGAATCCGTTCCTCCAGGCGAACCATTTCACGATCGTGCTGACTTTGGACATTTCGCAAAGATTCAATTTTCTGCTTCAGCTTCTCGATCTCTGTATCTATTTGCATCAACCATGTAAGATCCAAACCGGAAATCTGTTTTTCAAGCTCAGCAAGCTCACCGGAAATCTCCAGACCTCGCAAATAGTCTTCCTGTTGCTGCACCACAATACTTTGTACAAAGAATTGCGAAAAAACATACTCTTTATTTTTCTGCCTGTTCAACTGTTCAACAATAGGACGCCAGGTGCGAATGCCCTCTTCAACGTCTTCCAGGTCAGAACGCAACCGGACGATCCGCAGATCCACTGCCCGGCGACCGATAAACGCGTCTTCCATGCGATCCTTCGGAATGGGACGCATCACATACCCTTGATACAGCATACCCTCCGGTGTAATGGCGATTTTATGCTCTCTCAACTCATCCACATGGGAACAACAGACCACCCGGCCGAGCAGATAATCGATATATGTACGAGCCAGGGCGTTTTGTGTCTCTATTTTTTTAGCGAGGCTGTCATCCCATGGTGCGATCGTTTCTTTTTCACGGAGCTTTTCAATATCGACCAAACCGAAAGACTGCCTGCCATATTCCTGTTTGATTTGATCGTAGATGGCTACGGCTCGTTTATAATGCCGGGGGTCAACCAGCAGATAAAACTTCTGCCAATTCAGGTATCCCTCAACAGCGTTCCGCCATGGCTCTTCCGAAATTTCCAGCACATCGGCAAGGATATCAATCTGAACGGGCTGGGCTGTCTGCTTCTGTAATTCGGCAGAAAGCCGATCCCTTAATTGCAGCAGCCCTTTGGGATAATCCTTGATATTCCTGCGCAGGTTGGATAATACGGCTTTCTTTTGATCCTTCTCCTGCCGAAGGTCTGCCATCATATTTTCAACTTTATATGCCGTATCACGAATAACTGCCGCAAAGTGAGCCGCCGATGTCTGGGCGTTTTCGAAAACAGACAATGGTTTGGAAAACACCGTATAGTCGCAATCTAAGAAAGGAGAAAAGGCAGCTCGTAAAGCATCAGCAGCTTCTATAGCAGGAAGAAGGGGGTCAAGCATCGGCCATTCGTGAATTTTGCCGCACAGATTGCACAGCAAGGCTGCTTCACGTTTGACTTCTAAGGCAACATTCCGAAGCTGTAACAGAAGCTTTTGTTGCTCACCTTCTAAATACTCCTTTTGCGTGGACAGTTTTTCCTGCTCGTGATAGATGTCGCTTTGACCGCGCGCGGTGATCAGTTCATTCTTTCGCTGCTCCTTTTGAGCGATTAAGGGCGACACTTGTTCAAACGCATCCTTTACCTTTGCAGCACCTTCCGTGCAGTTCTCTTTTTCCAGCTCATGTTTGTCGATTTCTGCACGCCAATCCTCTTTTTGCGCCCAGGCAACGAGAAATCTGTGTTCCTGCCAGCGACTGATGGCCGCCTGCCATTCCCGATATAAGCGTGCAATTTCCTGAAGTACGGCTAATTTTTCCTCCTGACGCTGTGCCAGTTGTTCATGACGTTTGTAATCCCGGATGTTTTGCTGCATAGCTTCTATGTCGGGCTTGTTGGGAATATCACAGATATTCTCCGTAATGAATTTCTGAATATCCACAATTGGGCGGAAAGAAACCGCCTTTTTCAGCATACGGCTCACCTGTTCGTTATGGACATTCCATTTTGCCAGCATATCCGACCGGTACTGCTTTTGCGTATCGTATAGTTTGGCGTGAACACCGTAAAGCTGTTTAAGATAGCTGCGCAATGCCGGGATATCCATTGCCTCTTGATTCTCAAGAAAGCCATTCTCCGGGATGACACCATCGTAAATAAAGAAACGCTCCTGAAAAGTTCCATCGCTGCGGCAATCAAAGACCACACCGGTTACGAAATGGGTTCCTTCCGTCTCGTCCAAGAATTCGCAGGCGATATAACTGGAAAAATCCTTACCGCGCCTGGAATAAGGAGAATTCTCATCCATATCCGCACGCAAATAGCCATCCAATGTACGCTGCGATTTTTCATTCGCCGCCTGGTTAAAATTGCGGGAATTGGTTTCGCCGAGGAGAACAATTTGCAGCGCGTCAATCACCGTAGATTTACCGGCGCCGTTTTTACCGGTCAGAAAATTGATATCCTCTACTTCTATGAGCTGTTTGGAAAAGTACAGCCAGTTAATCAGCAGGATCTTCTTTAGCTTCTTCATCCTCGTCCTCCTCCTTCCGCAATACAGCGACAGTGGCGCTCAATTTTTCGCTGGAAACAGCGGTTAAAACTGTCGGAAGAATAGCAAATTTACAGCCGGCCTGATTGTACCTTCCATCGATCCGTTGGATGATACAGTGGTTGTCCAAAAGCGTCAATGCACGCTTTATTTCATCCATGTTCGGTTTGGAGGGAAGTATGGCATAGTCGGTCACTACTTTTTCCAGCACATCACGCACTGTACAGATCACATCCTGCTCCAGACCGACACGTTCCTGATTTTCATCATAGATCATACGGATCGCCAGCAGTATCGCCGTTTCCTTTTTGCCCAAATTGCAGCGGTTCACTTCATCCGTATTCAGCACATAGAAATACCCATTAAAATCATCTTTCCGCAGATCCCAATCCAAAAGAGACAGATACTCCCGCACTTCTTCATAATGGAGGGAAAGGAACGTATAATCCGGATTGTTTACGCGTCCTTTGTCGGGATGAACCATTGTACGCACGACAAAGGTCCGGCTGAGCAGCTGATTGCAGATTGCCTTAAACTGCTCCAATTCTTTTTGGGAAGCCCCGCTGATCCACTCAAAATTCATTGTTTCCCCTCCTTACGTGTGATTTGCAGCTGCGGAATAGAATAACCGTTTTCAGAGAATGTCCCGCCTAATTCTTTTACGGCGTGAGCCGCAGACGCATCACTGCTGAGCAGTACCGTCAGCAAACTCATAATATAAGCTTTGTCATCCTCCAACCGTAAATCTTTGGAATAACAAATTCCCGATTCGCCCAACCATTTTTCAATGTAAGCAGCAACGGCTGTTCTGCCATATTCGGAATGAAGCAGCAATTGCGCCTGCCTGGTTATTTCGGAATCCATTGGTTCGTCTTGAATCAGAACAGGATCTGCTTTCGTGCGCTTTCCCGGCCGTTTGCGATACCAAAGGCTTTTGTCAGACAAGAATGACTGCTCACACAGCTGGAATGCAGGCTGAATTTTTTCCACAAGATCGGAAGCACGCCGGTTTCTTGACAAAGCCGTAAGCAAATAATTCAAGTTACCGCGAACATTGTGATCTCGGTTGGTGAGGTTTTCTATTTTTTGTGTCGTTGCCCGGGTGTAACGGCGAACCTGCTGGTCGATTTCGTCCAGATAGTCATTTTCAATACAATCATAGCGCTCTTTTACCCAGAAAATCTTTTGCAGCAGATCGCTGCGGCAGGCTTCCAGGGTAGATTCGCGTTTATCCTGCAATGCGGCGTTGGCCATGGCCATCAATGTATCATCATCTTCCAGCCAGCTGTTTAATATAGCCTGGATGGGAACACGATACTTGGGAACGGAATCTTTGATTTTCAGGGGCCGAATATAGGCTTCTACAACTTTTTGGCCGAAGTCATCAAAATGGGAGGCGAGCACCGTATTAACCTCTTGCATCTCAACCTGGATCTGAAAAAAATGTTTCACATTGTGATAAACCATCTGCAGCAGCTTAATAAGGGACTGGGTATTATCGTAAGCGCTGTATACTGCTGCCATTTTGTCATAAATAGTAGCGCCTTCTGAAGCTACTTTTAGCGCAGAGTAGGTGCCAAACACATAGGAATACCCCCGTATGGGACTATCATCCCGCAACTGATGAAAAAGCTCCAGCAATCGGCTGCTATATCCCGGAACAGTAATGTACTCGTCAAAATCATCGCCGCGTTCTTTTTCGAACCACCCCTTATTGCAGAGCTTTCGGATAAGAAATCTGGCCCGGCCGGAGATGTCCCTCAATTCTTCTTCGTCAATATCCTCTCCATCAAAGGTAGCTTCGGCCAGCTGCCGCTCCATTTTTGCCCGCAGCATGGAATAGAATGTTTCTTCCGGAATTTTCAGATTTTCTCTATAGGCATCGTACAGAACCTCAAGGGCATCTGCATACAATATTCGATTTGGCGAAGCCAATATGGAAAAGAGTTCGCCGGGAACTACTTCAAATAGTTTCATAGAAAAACCTCCCGAATGGTATTGCCATGTCGGAATTTTAGTGATCCGGAAAAATAAGCAGGCATGTCCCCTGCTTTTCGGAAAAGCGCCGTTATATTATCCAAATCGGCACAATGAAATTCTTTCTGTTCAATGCTCCCAATTGCTTCGCCATGCAGTGGAAAGATAGGAAATGATCCAATGCGCATGTTTATATCCAAAAAAGACTTCGTTTTTAAATTAGTCCGTCCGCAATCATCAGCTGCTCGCCACCGGTTTCCTGCGACAATTCCAGAAGCTCGCCGGCTATATCCGCATTTTCAAAGCGAAGCACATCGGTATCTTTCCGG
>ERZ824522.1080-NODE-1080-length-20004-cov-86.016592_pt1 | contig 20004 bp, 18 predicted proteins | sample MGYA00519935_ERZ824522 | MGnify/ENA primary metagenome ERZ824522 (study PRJEB31778, sample SAMEA3449160) | human gut metagenome | biome: human gut; feature: human-associated habitat; material: faeces | place: United Kingdom | collected 2010/2012 ...
ATTCTTTTTGTTTCTGATTTATTCTGATGAAAAACATATATAAAGATAGTGGTGGAAACGCTCCACATGGCTCTTTGCCTCTACATCAAGAGTTTCATCCATGGTCGTACGCTCGACAAGGATGGGGACTGTTCCGTCCAACACATAGATCTTCTGCTGGGCATCAACAACCATGCTGCGGGCTGTCCAGATGCTGCCCAGGCTGATGACGATGCAGCCCAGAAGGAAGAAACAGCAGATGATACCGACGAGCTTGATTTTGTTCTCTAAGTTCTTTATTACCATAATCAAATATGTTATTTCAAGTTATAGTATCTTCTGCATGGCTCCCGTAGCGGACATCTTGGCCTGCTGCGCCACTCCTTCACCGAAGTTTCTCGTTGAGAAAGCGGTATCACCCTCTGGTATCATCCATGCGGCAAGGTCGGGGACGAGGTTCAGACATTTCAATGCCACAATGCTTGCTGCCATGAGATAGCCGGCAGAGAAGAAAGAGTTCTGCAGGTAGGCTGCCATGGTGGCCTCACTCTGGGTGATGGCGGTGAGATTGTCAACCTGTATGCAGAGGACTATATCGAAGAGCAACAGTACATAGAAGCCAACGAAGTACAGCATGGCTCCATAGAAATGGACGGTGAGGTAGCGGGTAAGCCACTTGGCCCAGGCTCCCTCCCATTTCGGCAACAAGCTAAAAGCCCACTGTATCGGACCGAAGATGGTGAGCATACCCAACAGGATCTGCTGGCAGTATATCGTGGCCCACCATCCTATGCGGAACACAATCAATGCGATGCACATGACAATTTTATCTATCGCCACAATGACACCTGAGGTAAGGCTCGTAAACCAGAACTTGCTGGACTCCTTCTCCATCTCAGTTACTTGGTCAACGCCGGTCTGCTCCATCGTGCTCTCGATGAGATTGGGGTCGCTGGTGCCGCTATGGGCGACATCGGCCTGGGCAGCAAGCTCGTTGTACATGGTGTCCCTGACATGGATAAGCTCCTGGACTTCCTCGAACTTGTCGGTAATCTGCATGGCCTCGGCCTGATAGAGGTCATGGGTATAGCTACCGATAGCATTAGGGATATAGCTCAGGAAGTCAAGGAAGCACCAACTGCTGCCGCTGCCGTTCATACCGGTATCGGCGGGTGGGTACCACCAGGTCATCACCAAAGCGACGGCCAAAGGCTTGAAGAGCTTCATGACATCCAGCGGCTCATGCTTGACCATCATCTTGTATGCCATACCTGCCGCCATAATGATAGAAAACAGGGCGGCGAGAGCCATAGCCATTTGGATCAGCCACCAGAAGGGCCCATTTGCACCCGTGAAAGTGGCATCACAGAGGAACTCGTTGGTCTGGAAAATGACATCATCAATCTCCTCTTCAAGGATGTTGATGCCGAAGTCTTGTAGTATGTCTGCCATGCTGTTATGTCGTTTCTATGTTAGTCCTGAATACTTCCAATGATACTCCATCCTGCACTGCGCCACCTGCCCATGGCGGCGGCAACGACCTGTGCCTTGTGGTCGGGTTTGTCGTAGGAGGCACGGAGAAGCTCGCTGGTCTTCATCGCTGAGGAGAGTCTGGAGATATACATGACAAGACTCTCGTTCTTCTTGGCAATGTCTCTGTATATGGAAAGATATTGCTTCTTGCGCTGGGCATTGGGCATATAGGCATCCTGCGTGGCCTTGATGGCGCTCTTGAAGACTGCGGCCTGCTCCTGCCAGTAGCGTTGCTCTACTGCAGTGCCTCCTGCCTGGAGAATGCGACGGATATTGTTTTCAAAGGTCTCCAACTTGGAGGTGATCTTGTCACCCTCCACTCCCCATGCAAGGTCGAGTGCGCCACCTGTCCTGTCGGCCACATTAAGTGCCTCGATTTCGGCACGTTTGACCAATGCGGAGTCGAGCTTTTCAGCGTCATCGACCTGCTGGTAGCAAGCCATACCTGCCGTGCTGCGGTAGGTGAGCTTGTTCTTCTTTGCCGCTGACTTGCGGTAGCTGTTGTGAAACATCCAATAATAGATTTCGGGGGTAAGGGAGCCTGTGCCGACCTCCTGAACGGTAATCTGGTTCATCTTGGAAGCGTCATGGTCGTAGCTTACGCCCTGCGCACTGACGGCGTGGACAGTGAGACCACACAAAAGGGAAAGGAATATTTTCTTCTTTTTCATCATTCTGGTTTCATTTTTTATCTTTTGGTTGTCACTTCAGGGCATCATAGGAGCTTTTGCGCCACCTTCCGAATGCACCGTTGACAATCTGTTCCTTGGTCTGGATATTGTAAATCTCCCTCTTCCAGTAACCTATCCTGAGCTGGATGTAACGCCAGGTCTCGAAATAGGCTTTGTTCAGATGGGCCTCGATATTGTCGAGGTTGGTGTTGATGCTCTCCAACAACATCATGAGGTCGGAGGTGGAACAGGCGGCTGCACCTGTCACATAGAGGGCAAGTTCGCTGACGGAACGGTAAAGTTCCTTGCCTTCAGCAGCTACCCTGTCTATGAGCCGGAGGTTGACGGTGAGTATCAGGGTGTCGCTTTTCTCGAACCCACGTCGCTGCAGGACTTCCTTGTAGTCCTCCAACATCTTCTTGTAGTCGGCAATCCGGTCGGTAACGGTGTTGTAGGTGCTATAGACATTCATGCCGGTACGGACGGACTGGTAGATGACATCAATGACATCGAAGGCCCTGGTGTATTTGTCCAAATCGACATTCAACTCCTTATAGTCATGGGTTGCATCAGCACTGTATTCATGCAACAGGGTGTTGCCGGCCTCCAAGGTGCTGCGGGCCAACAGGAGGCTACGCTGCTTCTTGTGGTCATTGATATACGCTTCCACACTGGTAAAGTCAAAGGCGAACTGGGCCTTGACAACCATGGGAAGGGACATCAAAAGGAGGAACAGGTACTTTCTCATTGCTTATGGTGTTTGGATGGTCAACGGGTCTCTACCGGTGGAACGGGCATTGCGCATCCATCGGTGATGGGCTTCCTGGAGGATATTGCTCCGTCTGCCGGCCTGGTCATCGATGTAGGGGCCATAGCGGTTCCAGACATCGAGGATGCTCAGCTTGTAGTGCATCATCTTTTCCAGACTGACAAGGTCGGCATAGATATGGCTGAGACGGGTCTCTACTTGACGGGCTATATCCAGACGGTCACTGGCCCACAGCAGATGGTAGGCATCACCGCTTTGGTCTTCCTCCAACGGCTCGGACTTGATATATTCGGTGGAGATCTGACAGTTCGGGTATTCCCGGGCCACCTCGCTGATGGCATTGTTGACAAGCTGCTCCTTCTGCTTGGCCTCCATATTGGGGTCGAGTTCCACGATGCGCACGACCTGGGTGTCACTGTAGTTGGCGGTGAGCTCCCACTCTATGCCGATGATGGCTCTGTGTATCTTGATGCCCAGGAAATACTTGGGCTTGCGGACAAGGGTGACCTTGGCCTTGAAGAGGACTGTTCCCTTGATGTTGGCCATGGTGGCTTCACGCTCATAAGTCCATCCGTTCCATTGGCCCTCTCCCTGCCATGTGAGGTTGTAGGCGAGCTTGCAGTCCTGCATTATGGCAGGGATGCGGTAGTAGTCATCGGTCTGCACGTCATCGTCATGAGCAGCTTCATCCTTTGCCTGTTGGATGTCGGCAAGTTTCTTCTGCCAGGTGTCCAACTCGCCTTTCAAACTGTCTATCGTAGTGAGGTTGGCATTGTATTGCTGCCGCAGTCTGGCGGCTTCCTCGATACTGGCAGTGGAGATCTGCTTCAAAAGGTTCTTGTTCTGGGTCTCCAACTGGTCGATCTGCTGCTGCAAGAGGGTGATGTGCTGCTGTGCCTCACTCTCCTGGCTGTCCAACTCGGAGGTGTCGATGTTATTCTCTGTGACACTGGTGGCCATGACGCACTGCTTGGTATGGTCATTCAGACTGCTGCCGCACTTGCTGCACTTATACTGGGTGCTGCCTTTACCAAGGGTAGTGCCGTCGGTACAGGTGACACTGATAAGGGCTTCCTCACAGCCTTTGAGCTTTTCCATATCGGAGGCCTGGTAGTAGTTCCTATTGTCATAGCCGATATAATAGGTATAGCCTTCTTCATTGTCATTGTACTCGGAGAGACGGGCTTCAAGGACGCTCTTGAAGGTGGGCAAATCCATGGTGTAGGAGTCGAAGACTTCTTCATAGACTTCTTCCCTGACATACCAGGAATGGGTGACGGTGATACTGTAGGCATAGGCTTTGGCATACTGGCCGCTCTTTTTCTTGCTCAAGACATAGGCAGACATCCAACTGTTGAAACTGTATTGATGTCCTTTCTCAGCTTGGGCATTGAGCTGGTTGACACGGCTGCGTGACCATCCAGCATGGTTCTCGGAGTTCTGGAGAATGGCTTCTTTTTGACTCGCATCGGGAGAGAAATTCGCATCCTTCGTGCTGATTCTATACCAATGGTCACCATTGAGGATGGCGTCGTCATCTGTTGGCGGCATATAGTCGCAAAGGACTTCACTGCCCTGGTCAACACGGTAGATGTACCATCTTTGCGTGTAGTATCTGCCCATGCCATCATCATTGAAGAGGGATTGCCACTCGGTGAGGTTGTAATTGGAGAGGTCAAATAGATTGGCGACTCCTTCCTCACCTCCAACAAGATTCAGCAGGGCGGTACCGACTCCATCATCAAGGCTCTTTACAAAGCTATAGGTGGATTCGGCGGCATTGACAAGGGCTGGGAGCTTGCCTTGGATGATGCCATCAAAGGAGCTGTTGCCGATGAGATTGCTGACACCTGCTCCTGCTAGACCTGCGCCCATCTCATAGAGTTTGTCAAGGTCCTGCTGGAGGCTTTCTTTGGTGAAACGGTTGCCTATGTTGTCGCCGAAGCCATCGAAGAAGGTCTTCCAATCGACATCGCCCAGGGTGGAGAGGTTGACAAGGTCTGCGACATCCTGCCTCAGTTCTAGAAAGGCAATGTCTTTGAAAGAGAGCGTGGAGTTGGTGACAACCTGCTCAAACTGCATACAGAGGCTCTTGACCTCTGCACAGATCTTCATGAGGTAGCTTCCCCAATACAATGCCGAATGGGGCTGCTTCAACATCATCTTGCTGACCGTCCAAATCTTAGGCATGATCTTGGCAGAGACAAGGTTGTAGATTCGGCGGTAATAGTAGTTCTCTGTCCTGTCACTGAGGAGTCCCAAATCAGTAAGGGCCTTGCGGTCAAGGTACTTGGAGGTGAAGATACCGGCGGCAGCGACCTCGGCAGTGGTATAGTGGTCAAGGATGTCCTTTATCTGGGACTTATAATAGACCTCGGCAACAGATTCCGTACCATACGATGTGGACATAGCGGCAATGGTCTTTGCATCTATGTTCACACGCACATACTGCGCTCTGGCTGTGGGGACAGCGAGAGTGCAGATAAGCGTGAGTATGGTAAGAAGGTGCTTCATCTATTGATGGTATTCTTTCAGGATTTGTTGCCAATGGGTTTCCCAGTTACGGGTGATGTATGCGCTATAGTCCTCGGACTGAACCTTGATCCAACGTTCTCTTATAGCTTTGAGACGGCGTTGGAGGACGGCCTCCGTTTGTCGCCATGTACGGGCAAGGCGCTTTTCATGGGGCATGAAAAGACGGATATACCAAGGCTGGCTGAACAGCAGGGTATTGAAAAGACGCAAGCGCAAGAACTCAATGTCTTCGGGACTGATTCTCAAGACTGGCCTCAAATAGGGCTCTTTCTCGAAAGAGGTGCAGAGCTTTTGGGCATGGACGAGAAGAATCTTCTGCCGTAAAGTATCGGTCAGAGGGACAAACTGGGTGTCAGATGATTCTGCAGCTGGAGGATCAACTGTAGGATGGTTCATACCATACAGTTGTTGAACCTCATCCTGGCTATCATCGTTGTCCGGAATGAAAATGGATGGATCGTCGAAAGGGTTGGCTTCGTCTTCTTCCTCCTGACATACTGGCGCAGATGGTGATTCCTGCTGGAGTTCTGGATGCTTCTCCGTGTAATCGGCATCCTCATATTGCACAAGTTGTTCCTCGGTCATATTCAAGGAGAGACCGGCTGCGGCAAGCTTGGATTTGAGGAGGGTTACAAAGGATTGGTCGATGCAGTCATAGGCAAGTAAATCGGCCTCGGACAGCTGACAAAGGTCACGAAGAAAATAACCATTGTCATAAGGCAAGACTGCTTTAATCTTGCGGAACTGTGAAGGACGAACATCGCCTTTATCGAAGAGACACCAAATGCCTAAGGAGAGGTCTTTTCTTTTCATGATGGGATAGTGGGGGATAAATGTAAAACATGACCGGTCTGGTTGACACGCTGGGCAAAAGGCAGGGACTTGCCAATGCCGCTGAGCTTCCAGTCCCGACAGTAGGCTTCAATGGCTTCCTGATGGGAACACCCCAATTCTTTCTTGTAGAGCTTCAGGGCTTCCTTCTCGGCTCGCTCGGTGGTGTAGGTCATATAGCACTCCCTGGGTTCTTCGACACCGAAGACTTCACCGACCTGACCACGACGAATAAAGACTTCCCGGAAGAAGGCTCGTCCATCCTTGTTGTCTAGGCGGTTAATGGTGAAGATCTTCTTGCAATCGACATCGGTAAGACCAAGAATCTTCTGTATCTCACCGAAACGCTCACGGAACTTGCTCTGGTCGAGGAGCATCATGATATCGGAGTTGTTGATAATGGCTTCCTTGACGACAGGGCTGCCGATGATGTCCTGAATTTCTTGAGTCACCACACCGACACTGGCCCAGAACTTTCTAGCAGTCTTGTACAGGTACTTGATGTACTCGGCCATCAACGGGGAGGCAATGGCTTTCCAAGCCTCTTCAATGACCAGCACCTTCCTGTTCTTCTTCAGACGCATCTTCTGCAGGAAGACATCCATGATAATCAGAGTGACTATCGGGAAGAGCTTCTTGTTCTCTTTGATGGCATCGACCTCGAAGACGATGAAAGTCTCGCTAAACAGGGTGCTGTCCACACTCTCGTTGAGAATCTTGTCGTAGTTGCCGCCCTTGTAGAAGGGCTGTAGCATGAAACGGTACTTGTCATAGTCAATGTCGGCAATGTTGCTCTCGACACAGATAATCTCCAAGGCTTCCGTAGAATACTCGTAGAAGCTGTTGAAAGAGAGTGCATCAACCTTTAGGGTTTTCCGGCGGGCTTCGAGGTCGGCAATCTTCCTGCTTACTAGGTGGTTCAGCTCCTGGGCATCACGGCTTGCATCCTTGCGCTTCTCAGCAGCGGTGAGTGTGGAACGGATATTGTCACGGCGGGACGGGGCGTAACCGTCGAAACCGTTGAAATAGACATCGTAGTATTCGGTGACTATCTGCTCCACAATACGGAACTCCAGTTCACTGATCTTGTCATCAGTGCCCTTCCATATCATCAGAATGAGGTTCTTCAGGAAGTCTATCTTCTCGATATTCAGCTCTTCCTTGTTGATATTGAAAGGGTTCATGGTGATGGGCTTCTCTTCGGTGTAGGCGATGTACTTGCCGCCAAGATACTCACAGAGTCCTTCGTAGGAGTTTCCCGTATCGACCATGACGACATCGGTGCCGGCCTCATGGAGCTGGCGTACCACACTGTTCATATGAAACGACTTACCGCTACCCGATGGGCCCAAACAAAAGAAGTTACTGTTGTCAGTGAGCTTGTTGGCTCCTTCCTTGCCGGTGATGTCAATGGCTACTGGTACACCCTGACGGTCGGTATAGTAGATCTTCAACGGGGTGTCCTCGCTCTGCTGGAGACGTTCCTTGTACATCAGACAGGCTGCCGCATCACCCAAAGTGAGGAAGCGGTCGTACTCGTCACTCATTGCATAGCAGTTGCCGGGGAAAGAGTTGGCAAAGAGCTCCAACTGGTTGAAAGCCTTCTTGGAGATATGGATGCCGATACGGCTGAAGACATTCTCTATGTGATTGGTGGGCTTCTGCGGATCAATATCTTTCTTACAAGCGACAACGAGGTTGTAATGGGTATAGACGAGCTGCTTGTTCTCACGGGCAATCACGTCCTGAACCTTCTTGATGTCCTCGACGGCAATGAGATTGCTGGGACTCGGCATACTGGAATGACGGTTCTTCTTGGTCTCCAGCTTCGAGAGCTCCTTCTTCTGGTTGGGGATATAGATCATCTGATTGAAGATGACAGTTTCCGCCTCGGGGATGCTATCGACAATGGACATCAGGTCAACAGGCATCGAGGTGTTGTTGACCTCAATGTCGGTATAGGGGCGTATCTGGCCGGGGACAGTGGCAGAGTCTATATCAATGAGGGAATAGACCTTGGCCCACTTGTCACCCATGCTGATGCGTTCGTCATCAACCTTTAAGTTGTCCATAGAGATAACCTTATCGGAGAAGTTCAATGCGAAGAAACGGTCAACGAAGTCGGAGGCTTCCTGCTTGGAAAGCCACTCGGCATCAATACCTGCGTCACGGAGACGATCCTTGACCTTACGAAGCTTGGAAAGGAAATCATTCCATTTCTTGGGATCGTATGACATCAGCTTACTCTTCCTGTTCTCCTGTGTAATGGTGAGATAGGTGTAGCCATCGGTGTATTCCCGTCCTTTGAAATAACGGAAATAGGCATCCGAAAGGAACTCACGCTTCTTGCCGTCATCCTCATTGAAGCCTTTACGGATGAAGACATCCTGCTTGTGGAGGGCATAGCCTTCGCCGAGGGTCTGCGCCAGAGCTGTGATGAGATGGGCGAACTCATAGTAGGAGTCGATATTGGCACAGTACTTCTGGCACGGGTTCTTGAAACGGAGGACGGCACTGTATTCTCCGGTCTTCGTATATAAGATGCCCATGCCGCCCACGTCCTCAATGGAATAGTAGATCTCCTTGAAGATTTTGGCACGCTTGGAACCTGTACCGAAGGCATAGACGGAAACGGCCATGCCTATCAGCAGCGCGATGAAGAAGAGTATTACGTATAATGTCATTGCTCAGGATCGGGGCGTTTATAGTTTGGGAGGTACTTCTTGAATAATGCGTTGATATGCTTCTCAAAAGCTTTGAAATCAAAATAGGGCTTTTCAGACGGATTGCCAGCAATGTCCAATCCAGCCAGGAAATCGGCAGCTTTACAGATGAACTGTTCTTCAATGTTCAAGCAGCAAGCCGCCAGAATCTTTGAATCGAATTTCAAAGCTTCCAATTCTGACATTACCGTAGAATATACTGGTATGAACGGATTATAAATAACCCTGTTATGACAACATGAACAGTCATCGTCTGTCAGTTCCAAATAAAACCTACGTTCCGATGGATTGAAGGTCGCCTTTACATTGAACTGTCTAGGCATAATGACAACAGCGTAAGAATCACGAGCATTGTCATTAGTCGAATAGTCTTTGATAATCAGCTGATGCATGTGGGTCCGTACTAAAAGAGGTAAAACAATCGGAGATTCATCGGAGCATAACGCTTGGAGAGACCACCAGCGACAACACCTGTGGTGAAGTCGAGGAAGTAAAAGGTCTTTTCGGACGACTCACTTGAACTCAGGTGCTCGCCCTCCAGAGGCGCAAACTCTGACGGGAACTGGAACTTGGAATAGGGCTGCTGAAGGTAATAGACCTTCGCCAGCTCTCCAAGAGAGGGTACATAACTGCCTTTGTGGGTCTGCATGACGGTGAGCATACTCTCACCCTCGTTGATGCCCATCCTGCTGATAAGCATCTGCGAGAGAATTGCGCCATGGACATAGCCCAAGGCACAGCTTTCCTTGTATGGCAGCTCCGGCTTGTACACTATCTTGGTGACAGAGTCCAGCGGAGTTGCCTTCAAGGGATTGAGTCTGCCTTCGGCATTCTTGCCATCCACTGTAGGGAAGAAACGATTACTGCTAATGTCCCTCCCCGCAAAGAGATGACGGCCTTTTTCATCCCTCAGAGCGATAGCCTTGCCGTGCTTTCCATCGGTCTCGATGACAACAGCGATGCTGCTGCCATCGGCTTCCGATACGACAAAGCCGTCTTTCTGGAGGAAATGGCCGACCTTGACAGTGTCACTGTGGGCTTCGATGGGAGCCGTAAACGTGCGCGTGGTCTCGACCCAGGAACTGCCGACACTCAGCTTGCCTTTGGCCAACTTGAGGTTCAGCTGCGTGAGAGAGCCTTGCTTCAATGGTGGAAGGGTGGTTCTCAACGCATAGTCCTTGTCATTGACACGGGCAATGAGGGCGACATTGCTTGCCGTATCTGTGGGTATCAAGTAAACATCGTGCTGGCGGCTACTATTCAGCAGACAACAGATGTCCTTTGTCCTGATGCTCCCGCCACGATGCATGGCAAGCCACTTTCCGCTATATGGCAGATACCTTCCATCGGTATAGAGGTTGTCTGACATAAGTGTGAAACTGCCCAACTGGTCCTGGAGACGGTCACTCTCAATCTGAAGACGCAACACCGCCATACTGCTCACCAACTGCATCTTGACCTTGATGACATGGTCTTGAATACTGCGAGAGACTTCCTCGCCGTACATATTCTCACCAAATGGAGCGGATAAGGTGAGGGTGTCGGCGGTGGTCTTGCCCTTATGGAAAGGGTAGCAGACACGGAAGCCAGCAGTACTGTCAGCGGTAACAGCGGGACGGAGCGATGTGAAGCGGCCATGCCCAAAGACATACGGAATACCGGAGAAAGCGTCACGCTCACTCATGGTGGCATCCCTGAAGTCGGCGGTAAGCCCCACCTCCTTCATTGACCATAGTTCCGCATCGGTCCTGCCCACTATCTCCACCTCGACGGAGCGCTTACTGTCCGTCCAGCTCTCACGGATTCTTTCAGCCGCATGAAGAGCCTCCTGGGGACGTTGCTGCTGACCGCCTCCTGTACATGAGACGGAAGACATCAGCAAAGCCGACAGCAGGGAGGGTATGACAAGGGTGTTGCGTTTCATTGTTGTTAATACTAACAAAGGTAAGCCGGACAGGACTCGTCGGCAGACGGAGCCTGAAACGGCCTACCTTCATGTTACTCTAAATATTCGTTGCTCATAGTTCAGTCTTTACAGCTTTTTCAAACCAGCATAGATGAAGATGCCTTTGTCGGTCTTCTTGGTATGCAGACCCTTACGCTGCTTCACAAAGATAAGGGTCGCACCTGCCGAGAGGATGGCGATGAGGGCAGCGAGACCTACGAGAAAGCCGAAAATGCAATAACCCAGTATGAAGCCAAGGACTCCACCACCGGCAGCACCGGCAGCCCAATAGATGTAGCGGCCCTGCACGCCCATGAACTCCAACGGACGCTGGAGTCCTTTGAACATGGGGTAGCTGACATAATCAGGACCTGAAATGCCTGCGGTGGAGGTATTGCTGTTCTCTGTCTTTCTCATAGAATTTCGTCAATTCTTCAAATTGCCTTGATGCGGTTCTCCAGTTTACTTGATACCGAAGAACAGAGGAAGGGCCTGGGCGGCGGCAATCAGGAAGATACAAGCACCGACAATCATCATGATTGACTTCTTGAGAATCTGCTTTTAAGTTGTAAAGTACTGAATATCAATGCTCCCCAAAAGCAGAAACAACCAAAAGAAACAAACTGGAAACAAAAATTTCAAAAACCCCAAAATGAAAACATCTGCTTAACATATCTTAACACGGAAAACAACGGAAATTTTCATTTTCTATCATTTTGTTGTGCGCTCCTGAAGGTGCAAAATCAGGTGTTGTGAACCTCATTGTCATTTCAACAATCTGGTTGAAAAAATAGCTTTAGTTGGATGATTGTGCACGAAAAGTGGGCTTTTCAGGTGGCATTATATAGTATTTTCGGAGAAAATACACATGTATTTCAAACTTTCTCAGGATAAGAAACGTTTTTCTCACAAAGATTTATTAACTTTGCATCAAAGTTTAACATCATTAAGAATTATGGCAAAGCTAAATCGACTCAAAGCAGTTCTTGCTGAACAGGACAAAACCAGTAAGTGGTTGGCAGAACAAGTTGGTAAGTCTGCATGTACTGTTAGTAAATGGTGCAACAATGTTGTTCAACCAGATCTGAACACCCTCGATAAGATTGCAAAACTCCTTGACGTTGATGTAAAAGACTTGTTGAACTCAACTGAAAAATAAAATTAGCATATTATGGCAAAAGCAAAACCTTTTATCAAGTGGGTTGGCGGAAAGAGTCAGCTCATTGAACAACTGGATGCACAACTTCCAGCTGACTTTGGTAATTGGGAGAATGTAACGTACATAGAACCCTTTGTGGGTGGTGGAGCAATGCTCTTCTATATGCTTCAGCGTTATCCTAATATCCAACACGCTATTATCAATGATATAAATCCTGATTTGGCTACATGCTACCGAACTGTCAGGGATAATCCTGAACAGTTAATAGAGTCATTGATGGATATAGAGAATGCGTATTTGGCTCTTGAAACGGAAGAAGGAAGAAAAGATTTCTTCATGGCTGCTCGCGATCGGTATAATGAGAAGAATCTTGACCCTATTGAGAATACTACAAAGTTCTTCTTCTTGAATAGGACTTGTTTCAATGGTCTTTATAGAGTAAACAAGAAGGGACTTTTCAATGTTCCATTTGGAAAGTACTCAAACCCAACGATATGTGACCCTGAAACTATCAGGAAAGATAGTGAATTGTTGCAGCGCGTGGAGATCCTAAATGGAGATTTTGAGTCAACATTCGAACATGCACATGGCAATACTCTTTTCTACTTTGACCCTCCATATCGTCCGTTGAGCGATACTTCAAGTTTCAATGACTATGCTAAAGAAGCCTTCAATGATGATGCACAAATTCGCTTGAAGGAGTATTGTGACCGCATAAATGAAGCAGGTTTTCATTTTATGTTAAGCAACTCGGATTGTAAGGGCAAGAATGAAAATGACAACTTCTTTGATGTGCTGTATCAGGCATATCAAATAGAACGAGTTTGGGCTTCAAGAAGCATCAACTCAAATCCAAATAAACGAGGAAAGTTGACTGAGATTCTTGTACACAATTATATAGAAACAAAGAACAATGCCAATGGCGGTATATTCCATTTTGAAGGCAATTTGCCTGAACAAATGGAGTTAGCCTTGGCTGTAAATCAGTGAAGGGAAATTATGACTGGAGGTTTGTTTATAGCTCTCTATGACGATGAGTCATTGAAATTATATCTTGACAAGGGGGTATATGGATTCCTTATGCCTCCTGTATTTACCGATAAACCCAATTCAAGAAGTCGTCACTATCATATTCTTGCAGACTATGCGTGTAGTCGAGAAGGAACCGATGTGTTCTTCTTCCTCAAAAGAAAGATTGTGTACGGAGGTAAAATATATGGCAATCGCGAATCTGGTTCGTTCTATTTGAATGGGTCAACAAGTCCATTGGGAAGAGCTGCTGATGCCGAACTGTTTTGGGACGAATCAGTCAGAGCAAAGTATTTTGAGACTGATACACCTGGTGTATTCAGAGTAGAAAGAAATGGAGGCATGAGGTCTCAACCTTTTATGTTCCAATTCAGACAGAATGAAAATTCTGGGAAGTATATTCTTTCAGATGATCTCTACTTTGAATTAGGCAAATATCCTTATCCTCTGCCCTCTAATAGTATGCAGGGAATGGGATTCTGCACTCTTACACCAGGCGAAGTCAGTACACTGCAAAACCTTATCTCTCAAAGCAATAAAAGAATAGAATTTGAGGGTGAAGGTGAGATTGACAAGACAGGTGAAGGAACATTGTTCGACAGCGAACTTGTTTCCGTAAATGACGATTTAGTAAACGAAGCACAATTGGAATTTACAATACTCTCGTCAATCGAACCCTTTGCAGATTTCCTTCAGGACGAATACGTTTTATGTAGGCAAGTTCCAATTTCTCCTTTCAAGCCCAGTGAAATGGATAGAGCGGACATTTGCTTATACAGTTTAACGAATCCCATCAAGAATGGTACAATACCAAACGTCATCATTGAATTGAAAAAGGACGCTGGTAATAAAGCGGCTTATGAGCAAGTAGAACGTTATCTTAAATGGGTTAAGAATATCACAACCTCTGAAGAATATGCAAGAGTCAAAGCCTATATAATAGCTCCACGTATTACCCGTATTAGGGCAGCAAGCGTATCTGCTGAATATAGAGACAAGATATTGATGTATTCAATTAGTACAAACAGTTTTGTATCATTGGTATAACCACATATTATGAGCAAAGATTTTAACAAGTTCATGTCTCAACTTCAAGAGACGAATCAAACACTTGATTTCTTCTGCGACTTTGATAAGATTGCCGCAAATGTAGATAATATCAAATTGAGCCTTTGTATGCTCAATAGTATGATAGGAACAACTGATTTACGAAGAAGTGTAGAAACAATCTGGAATAGAGATCGTTCTGCATTCAGCGTAATGGATATTCTTATTGCTGTTCGAAGCGAAGGAAAGAAGGTTGTTCTTAATTCTGCTGGCGATTGCATTATTCTTGATAGGCTATTCACCAGTATTGACGGTGTGATGGAGTATCTTGAAGGAACAGGTCTTGCAGATTTGTTCCGTCAAAAGAAAATAAACGACTTAGTCGATTATGTCTTTGGAATTGAAACTGGACTCGACAGCAACGCAAGAAAGAATCGCAGCGGTCATGTCATGGAAGGAATGGTGGCAAGCATCCTGAAGAAAAACGGCATCAAGTTCCGTCAGGAGGTTTATTCAACCGAATGGTCTAACCTTCAAAGAGTGCTTGGTGATGATGAAAAACGCTTTGATTTCGTTATTCAGACTCCAAAGAAGACTTATCTGATTGAAGTTAATTTCTATAGTGGTGGTGGTTCAAAACTGAATGAGGTCGCACGTTCATATTCTGATATTGCCCCAAAAATAAACTCGGTGCCTGGATTTGAGTTCGTTTGGATTACTGACGGCATCGGATGGAAGTCAGCAAAGAACAAGCTTCAGGAGGCATACAGCATTATTCCAAGCATTTACAATCTCACAAGCATAAAGGAATTTCTTCAAGAAATTAAGGGATAATGATTCCATCTTACTATAAATCCCCAAACAACGACTTCACCCTGATTCAAGGTGATTGCGTTGAAACTTTGTCAAAGTTCAAGTTCGGCTTTGACATGGTGTTTGCTGATCCACCATACTTTTTGTCTGGTGGTGGCATATCATGTCAAAGCGGTCAAGTCGTTTGTGTTGACAAAGGGGATTGGGATAAGCCTTCAACTCCTGAAGAAATGGATGCGTTTAATCTGAGGTGGCTTTCAGCTTGTAGAGACCACATGAAGGAAAATGCAACTATATGGATTTCAGGAACACACCATAATATTTTCAGTGTTCAGCAACAACTGCTAAAGTTGGGCTTCAAAATACTCAACGTGATAACATGGGCTAAAACCAATCCACCGCCAAACATTTCATGTCGATACTTTACTTATTCCACTGAGTTCATCATCTGGGCAAGGAAGTCGCAAAAGGTTGCACATTACTACAATTATGATTTGATGAAGCAACTAAATGGTGACAAACAAATGACTGATGTTTGGCAATTACCTGCCATTGGTCGATGGGAAAAGTCATGCGGCAAGCATCCAACTCAAAAGCCACTGGGAGTTTTGGCAAGATTGATTCAAGCCAGTACCCAACCAGGGGCATGGATTCTTGACCCCTTCAATGGAAGTGCGACAACAGGTATTGCTGCTAACTTGCTTGGCAGAAAGTACCTTGGTTTAGAAATGGAAGATGAGTTCCTATCTATGAGTAAAGCCAGAAGGGAAGAAATAGAGAATAATGCCGTTCGTAGTGACTATCTTGAAAGATTGGCAAAAGCTAAGATTATATTGCCTCCTGACAATTTCTTTGTTGCTAATGACTGTGATGTAAATTACGGAGTACCTTGGTTATAATTATGACTTACACCGAATTAAAGAAAACATGTGAGACAATTCCGCGTTCTCATAAGATTGGAGAAAGCACAAATTCAGAAGAAACAAATCTTTTGAGTTCATTTTTTCGTCTTCATCATCCAGATTGGTATGAAAAGACGAATGGAGAAGAAGTCATAAGATATGAAGTGCGTGATTCGGGGGCATATCATACAAAGTGCTTATACCTTGTTACAGCATATCATACAACTGACATAGGCTTTCGTGGATGCTTGAAGAAAATTCCAAGTAGTGACAACTACATGGATTTCAATATCAAGGCTGCATGTAGGTATGCTATTGATAGAACAATAATTAGTCCTTTAAGAAAAGAATACGAAAAGAGAATAGCTTCTGGAGAGGTAATTGTAAGTGCCATATCTTCAAATCAAATAACCGATATTCATGACCTCCACATTGATCACTACGATAAGACCTTTATTGAACTTGTAGTAGAATTTATCAATCAAGAAGGAAGAGAATACTTATTTTCCAAAATAAATATGGGAGAACAAAATAGTCCACATACTCGATTTGTTGATTCCGAGATTGACAGCAAGTTTATATCTTTCCATAATGCGAATACGCATTTACGAGCCATCACAAAAAAGGAAAACCTTTCACTGTAATCATCTTTTCAAGATAGGCAATTCAATAATCAAACTCACCGCAATAGCAAATGAATAAAGATAAATATTTGTATGATTTGATGGTTAAAAATCATTCGACAATAATTGGATGGTTTGTTCATAAAGGCATTGTCGATAGAAACGATGATGAACTCTATATTGTAAATAATATCGAAGAGAAAACTTTATCTCCTGTGTTTCCTAAAGAGGACGATTATGAAGTCTATAAAATCTATGACGATGGTGTCAAAAGAATAAATGCAGGAAGATGGGATAAGGCTTTCGCTCAAATTCAACTGAATTATAAGCTTAAAGATTACAGTTTCAAAACCTTGATAGATGCTGGATTCCCTATATTTGATATTGGGAACACATGTGACAGATACTGTTTTGTTCATCAGATAGAAGAAATTATTTGCAAATTCCCTGATCTTGTTTTGGATATATACATACCAGAAGGGTTTAAAAGGATAAAAGGAAAGTCTATCGATGCCTTCATGAAACACACACAAAATCAGATTGATTTTATAAGAAGCAATAATAATTTATTTAGAGGATATTATAGTTTTAACTATGGCTTTATTGGCCAACAAATAGGATATAGCGATAATGCGCCTGAAAAGATTTCCAACATAGATAAACATGGTATATTTGCCAATAAACACTTATATCAATTTATAGAATGGGATTTCGATTTGGTTGAGACATATAAAGAACAAATTATGTGGCAAGAACTCATTAACGAATCAAATTTGATATGGTCGGATGAAATGCTTGCTAAATACGAAAAGTATATTCCGTTCTGCAAATTAGATGCAGACACATATTGCGGCAAATTTAAAAACAAATTGGATTACAAAAAGTTTGGTTTCCTTGGAAATGACTTTTTAGATTCACATAAAGACGTTCTTGATTGGATGGAAATATTTGAAGAATGCAAATTCAATTGGACAGAAAAAGAGATGGCTTATTTTAGCGAATATGCTTTTAGTATAGATATGCCATACTCTGATTCATTTAGTAGAACAACAGCTTCCTCTCAAATACGTTATAGTCAATCTCGTTTGATTTCAAATCACAAATTCAATTGGTCTTCCAACAATTTGCTCGCTTTTTTATTATCAAACGACTATAATTGGGAGACTCTTGTCGATGAATATAGACCAGACCTCTTTAAGAAATTTTTGGCAATTCCTAACATTAGAGAGATTGCCGAACCACATGTAAAAGATATTGAAAACTTCTGGGAAATTGTTACAAATCTTCACCCTTACCCTTACGATGAGTTGACTCCGGAGTTTACAATTGAGAGAATTCAGGACAACATAGATAAATGGGCAGAAGTGATTGAGAACAAATTTCTTTCAATGCGCCGGACTCCAGACACAAACTATTATTATTATTATGTGATAACTCAATGGGATATTTACAGCAACAGAAAAAACATTCCTCTTACGTATGAACTTGCTAAATATCTATCAACTATTGATATAACAAAAGGTGGAACATATATGGAATCTGATGGGGGATATATGGAAAGCGACAATAGGTTCCCTGTTTGCAATGGACTAGAGTCGTTCTCTTCACACCATATTGATACCATTCAAGATATGGAAAGGATTATTGAAGATAAGCAGGTAGCAAACATATTGCTAGACTATAACCATAGTATCAATATGGACATGCTTTATTATACTATCAGAAAGTTTTTTAAGGATTATTCTTTAGAAGAGTATATTGATGTCATAAACCAACTAAAGGATTGGGATGTTCTAAAAAAGTTTTATGGTGACGAAGAAGAATATAATAGTTTCAATGAAGAGGATTGGAATTCTGTCATGAACGCTATCTTGATTCATCGAAAGCCTTAATTCATCCTAACAAGATTGACAATCATGAGTTATAAATGTTGCAATCGGAGTTACTAAACATCGGTTAAATGTAGATTATCCGCGTTGCAATAAATTGCAATAACACATTATACCTATGAGAAAACTGAGAATTGAACCTATCGAATATTCAAAAGAAGAACGTGAAATACAGTACCAAGAGTATTTGAAATCTATGAACAGGATGGAATCATACGACGAATTTAAGGGTAAGGTCTATGCGAATCTTGTCGCTTATAAAGAGGAGAATATAACCAGGGAATGTGGCCATTACAAGGGTGTCGAGTACAGAGAGTTCTTGCCTGAAAGTTATTGGGAAAATGAACTGCCTTCTATGCTCTATCCGGGAATCATTGCCACAGTGTCAGATATTCAAAAGAGTATCTATAAGTATAAACCACATATCTTTGCAAATAAACATGTAGCGAGCTCTCAGACTGCATGTGTGAATCTGTTCGTGCCTATCTTGGAGAGTCCTGAGGTTGATCAGATACTTATGTCTTTGGAAGCATGTCCTAAAGATTTCAAGCATGTGGCAAAGGATCAGCTTTACCATGGCTATCGCTTTGAGTTCTGGGATTCAACCGATGAGAAATCCAAAGGCCTTTTAGGCGATCACTCAAAACAGGCAGGAACAGATAGTGATGTCGCCATTGCCTATTATAATACAAAGGATGAATTATGCCTTTGGTTGATTGAACACAAGTTGACTGAACAGGAGTTTACGACATGTGGCGCATATAGAAGTAGGGGAAATAATGAAGAGGGAAAAAAACATTGCCGGAAATGCTCGATGGGTGAGATATTAGATAATCCAGATCTTTGTTACTATCACCATGTAAGCAAATACAACTACTGGAATATCATGCGCGATGGTGCAGCCAATTTCTTTTCTGGCGCGTTTGATGGTAAGGGTTGTCCTTTCCGTGGTGGCATGAATCAACTATGGCGCAACCAGCTTTTGGCGATGGCTCTGGAAAAGAGTGGCGCATATAGGTCTGTCTCGTTTTCGGTTGTTCATCATCCTGACAATCACTTTCTGGATAGTTCTATGAAAGAGTTCTCTATCCTGACAGACCATTCTCCAAAGTTTAACAGCTTTACGTCTGATAAACTTGTCCATGCAGCTGCAATAGACACCAATCTGAAGGAGTGGATCCAATGGTATTGCAAAGTATACTATGGAGAGAGATTTTAATAAACAATCATCTTAACAAGATTGACAACTGAATAAGCAGACCCACTGATTTTCAGCAGAAATGCCGATTGTCAGTGGGTTTGTTGTTCCCAAAATGAATCCCACAAGCCATGTTGGGAACAATTAGATTACTTCGTCCAGTGGTAGTGACTATCGAGTATCAGGAAGATAGCCAAGCCGAAAATGACCAAGCCAAGAACGAAGAAGAACCAGAAGAAATACTGCGAATAGTGTCCGAGGTAGGTTCCGTCGTACTCCTTATACCTTTCCTGAACCCTTCTGCGTTCTTCATAAAACATTTGATTGACCTCACGGATATGCTTCTGCATCTGAGTGG
>ERZ824522.1082-NODE-1082-length-19987-cov-4.058248_pt1 | contig 19987 bp, 15 predicted proteins | sample MGYA00519935_ERZ824522 | MGnify/ENA primary metagenome ERZ824522 (study PRJEB31778, sample SAMEA3449160) | human gut metagenome | biome: human gut; feature: human-associated habitat; material: faeces | place: United Kingdom | collected 2010/2012 ...
AGGAACAACTGTATCATCTGAACCACCAGTTGAAAGTGCTGTATCAAATTGAGTTTTTGATTCGTCCAATGTCTTCAGAGCTGGCTCTACTTGTTGAGTATATATAGATCTATGTGATTCTGGAATTTGATCGCCAAGATCTTGAGCATATTTTTTATAGTTATCCACTAATTTACTATAAAGAGTTTTCATATCACCAATTGTTTTGGCGTTATCGATTTCTTCATCAGTCAACAAGACAATTTCTGGAATTTTAACAGAAGAGGTTGCTGATTTAGATGATTTTGATGAACTGCTTGATTTGCTTTCTGAAGTAGATGATTTTTCTACTTTGCTAGAAGAAGCTTTAGCATCTTTGCTTGATGATTCCGAAGCAGTTTTACCAGAACATGCTGCTAACGTTGCAACGGACAAGAGAGCCACACCGGCTGTAAGAAGTTTTTTCATATTTTTTCTCCTATAAATAAAGAATGAATATATTTTAAATGATTTTCCTTTACTTGTCAAATATTTTCCGTTTCCAAATGCAATTACACCGTTAACTATCACTAGTTTTTAACATATTTTCTATCCTAAAAAATATCGTTTATTTTGTATTTTTATTCATATATTGAATAAACAAAACCAGAAAAACAGTCGTTTTCTGGTTTATTCTTCTTTTTATTGATGAAGCAGTTGCGTAAATTCTTCTTGAAGTTCCTTGTTGTCCGTTGGCTTTAGATACATCTTTCCACCATTGGTCGTTGGCGAATGAAAGACAATGCCTTCTCCTGTATCTGTAATAGCAAAGAAATAACTATGCACATCTGGATACTTGTCCCAATTGCTATAGCGTTCCACGATGCGGTATTTTGCATTTCCCTGACCAGTATCTGTATAAATGGCATCCATCTTACTATTTTCCCCTAGAGTATAGAGGTTGTCTGGTCCTACATCACCACCAGCGATGCCTTTTTGATAGTTGGGTTGTCCCATCTTTTCGCCCCAGGTCTTCATAAATTCTGCTAATTTTGCTGATTTTTCAGCATTCCAAGGCGTTTTTTCCTGGCTTTGGCTATTTCCCTCTGATGGTGCGCTGTCAAAAGTTTGCCAGTCAAAAGCCTTGAGATCCAGTTTATTCTCATCCGATTTTCCAAAGAGGCTATTCAGATCTGAACCAGGTACTTGGACTTCTTCTTCCTGGACTTTGGTCGCAGCTTGAGGCGTCTTTTCTATCCGTGAAAGCACAGCTACCCCACGGCCAGTTCCTGACATCCAGCTGACTTCTAAGACTTCTCCTCCCTGATAGAGGGTCGTCGCATTGCGCGCTCCACCGTGTCCAGCGACGAAACCTTCAGCTAGCAGAGTCGGTTTTTGGTCCTTGAGGTAATAAACTCCTGTCACAAAGTAGCTTCCATCGGTCTGCTGATTGGCGATGATCATCTCATCTACCCCATCGTTATTTAAGTCCTTAAAGGCATAGCGAACGGCATCTGGCTGATTGATCACGGTCTCGATCACCCAGCTATTGATCATCCGATCTTCTTTAGCTAATGCATCATTCAATTTGGAAATGGCATCTAAATCTTTTGAAGTGGCAAAAATCTTTTGGTAGTCTGAAAAAACAGACTGGTATAATTGTTTGTTATCTGCTTTTTTCGCTTGTTTCTTTGCTGAAGTCTGGCTCGTTGCAGCCTCTTTTTTGGGACTGGACTGGCGTTGGTATCTCTGGTAACATCCTGTTAACAAGAGCGTACTTGAAGCTACTAATCCTAACTGCACCCATTGTTTTCTTTTCATCTGATTTCCTATAGTCTCCCTTATTTTCATACTGATCTTCATTATACTAAAAAAAGGTGAGGAAGGAATCCCTTCTTCACACTTAGTTTATTTTATTCGGTTTGACTCGACGATCCGTTTGACTTTCAATATGCTCTTTCACCAAGGCAACTACCTCATCATTGGTTGGAAGGTCCGAGTGCTGTGCATCTTCCCCCGTCACCGTAATCTCCGTATAGCTAGCTGCTTGGTTTTGGTAGATATACTTCCCAGCAGAAACACTGGCATCTGGGACCAACTCATCTGAATCATAGGTAATGGTCCCTGCTACTGAATACATATGAAGGGTTGTGGGGATGGCTTCTTTTCCCTTGATAAAATCGGCCAACATCTCAGATTTATTTTTGATATTGGTCTCCGTGAAATTATAGGGAGTTCCGATGGTCATAAGGGTCTTGAGATCCACATCATAATCCCCTAGATAATTTTCAATAAAGGCTGTATAAATCAAGCCACCGTTGGAATGACCTAAGCCCTTAAAATTATTAAAATTATATTTTTCTTGAAGGGCTTCGAAGGCCTGATTAAATAGTTTGGCTTGCTTTTTAATGTTGCTATAGCCATCTTTGTTGTTTTCAAAACCAACCACAATCACTGGCTCATTGTCCTTGGCATCAATACTACCACTATAGGTGATATGCCCATCATTCCAAACCTTAACCTTAAGTAGACTGTGTTTGGTTCCTTGGCGGTCTTGGTTGAGCTTGGTCACCAAGCCATCAAAGCGGTTCTCTGTCGCAGAGCTTCCCGGGATCATGATGATGGGAGACAATTTTGAATTATAAAATTTCTCAATTTTTGAAACATTGGTCCGAGTCCAGCTATAAGAAGGAATGGCTAAAGCGATTAAGAAAAGACTGACCAAAGTAAGGACGATTGCTGTTTTTTTAGATTGTTTCATCGCTTTCTCCTTTCACTTTTAAATCTTTTCGGATACGATTTCCCATACGGACAAATGGTAGATAAAGGAGCACATCGACGGCAAAACAAAGGATACTGACAGCTAAGGCTCTCAGACTACCTCCTGTTCCAATAAAAGCATAGAGAAGGCTAGGAGTCCCATCTGGCACCGGATAGACGGCTGCTGGCATCAGTTTGAGGCACAAAGCTAGAGCTGCTATCGCCATATTCACCAAAGGGATCAACAAGAAAGGAATCACATAAAGCAGGTTGAGAAGGACCGGTATCCCTACCATGAAAGACGCCCCGTTGTTAAAGAGACTTGGAAACAGACTGAGGAGACTGACTTTCTTGTCCTTTTGACTTCGTGAAACCAATAAGATTGCAACCAAAAGCGCTAGGACAGCGCCGACACCAGCCACCAGACCAAAACTGCGGTACAAATTGGTCAAGGTATAGAGATGAGGAATGCCTGTCGTTGTATGATGAGTCACAGCGTAGGTGAGATTTTCCAAAGCAAAGTTATCATCCGCAATTGAGTTCAAGGCAAAGGATTGACTATTACCAAACCAAGCAGATAGCCCACTAAATAGTCCCATGACAAAGGTGGACAAGAGATGATGACTGCTTACCGTGAGAGAAGCCAAGAACTGTCGGATAGTCTGAAAAATATTAAATTGGTTCCCAAGAACCAAAAGAAGATTGAGGCTGACCCCTAGAACTAAGGACAAGAAAATGGGACGCACAGTCTTGGGCTGATAGATGAAATCCTTGTCCACAATCTGGTCGTCACTGGCCTTGGATAGACGAAAGATTTGCCCGATTAGATAGCCTAAAAAAATCGCTAAGACGATATTGGTCGTCGCAGGTAAGTTGATACGCGTCAGTTGCCCGTCATGGAGTGGTCCCACCAACAATTCCTGGGAGCCTACTATTAGACTGAACAAAAGGGCTGTCACTCCAGCTGTCCCTGTACTTCTACCGTAGTGCCCAGCTGTGTATTTTCCAGCGAAGTAGGTCGCTAACGGTCCAGCTAGACCTCCTAAAAAATTGGAAAAATTAATGAGGACTTGACTAATGGCCTGATCCCATGACAACCAGCTATCCATCGAAAAGAGTTGATGGATATAGCCTCGATCGGAGAAGACCGATAGAGCGATCACCCGAATGATTCCTGAAAATAGAAAAAAAGGAAATAAGGAAACCAGAGTTTTCTGGGAAATTTGAATCAAACTTTTTTCTCGTAACCAGAAAAACTTCTGGACTAAATACTTGGTCATGGGGCCTCCTGTTCGAGTTGATTGACTTATTCACGTTTACTGCTTTCTTCTTATTATATCATACTCGCGACCGTATCCTTTCGTTTGGAGAGATGTCATCAGTTGAGAATGCTGTTAATATTTTCAAAACTTTTCAAAAACTCTTTGACAGGGGTCTTCATTTCCTCTATACTATTTGTTAGCTAACAAAACGATGGATCAGGTTACCGTTGGTCATGCTATGCTCCTAGCGATTGGAGCTGACGGAAAATCAGATCGTTCCCATATTTTTTATACCACAGTCCATGTCTATAGGAAGATTTAGGAGGAATCAGACACCGATGTCACAAGAAAAAATTTCAGCCAAGGTCCTCTACGCTATTTTTGCAACAGGGATCCTTTCCTTTTGCGGAGTGGCTGGAGAAACTGCCATGAATATCACCTTCCCAATATTGATGAAGGAATTTGAAATCGATACCGCAACCGTTCAGTGGGTCACCACCATCTATCTTCTAGTGGTTGCCTGTGTAGTCCCCTTGTCTGCTTTTCTCAAACGCTCTTTTAAAATGAAGTCCATCTTTTTAGTTGGAAATCTCCTATCTGTTTTAGGTGTTCTCATTGACTTCCTAGCTCCAAGTTTTGGCTTTGTGGTTTTGGGTCGATTGGTCCAAGGAATGGGGGTTGGTTTTGCCCTTCCTCTGATGTTTAATATCATTTTAGAGCAGGTCCCAAAACGCAAGATCGGTCTCATGATGGGAGTGGGTACCCTAATTACAGCCATTGCACCAGCCATTGGGCCTACTGTCGGTGGTCTCTTGACGGCTAACTTCGGTTGGCGGTCCATCTTTTTAGTGCAATTCCCGATCCTTCTAGCTTCGCTAGTTGCAGGACTTCGCTCCATTGAGCAAATCAGTAAAGTCAAACGAGAAACCCTTGATATCATGAGCCTTCTCGCCATTATTGCATCATTTTTAGGCTTGATTCTAGGCATTCACGGTCTCTCTGACCATGCTTTCTTTAGTTTTTCTGTCCTTGGTTGGCTGGTGATTGGGTTCTTGGGACTCGTTCTCTTAGTCTGGCGGTCCAATCAGTTGGAGAATCCCATTATCAACCTTGCCATCTTAAAGAACCATCTCCTCACTGGCCATGTTCTTGCCTTTTTCACTTTCCAATTAGGTTCTCTGGCCATGAGTTTCCTCTTGCCCAATTATATCCAGTTGGTCAACCACTCTAACACCACACTTGCAGCTTTGATGCTGCTTCCAGGAGCCATCATCGGAGCTGGCTTTGCTCCTTTCTCCGGTCTCATTCTAGATAAACTAGGCGCCCGCAGACCAATTCTCCTTGGAGCTGTTTTGATCCTTCTGGCTCATTTCTTCTTCACACTCTTTGGCTTGAAGTTATCAAATGTCTTGATTCTTGTCTTTTACATGATCTTCATGACCGGTATGGGGCTTGCCTTTGGCAATATCATGACAAACGGACAGAAACAACTGGCGCTGGAGGAGCAACCTGATGCGAACGCGATTTTTAACACCTTGCAACAATTTGCAGGCGCTGTCGGAACAACCCTAGCTTCGCTGATCGTTGCCATGAGCCAAGCTAATCAAAAGATGGACTTCACCCAAGCCACTGCTAAAGGAAGCCGCAACGGTTTTATGGTCTTATTTGCCTTAGGCATCTTCCAACTCCTTCTCTTATTTTGGGTGGTGGGAAAAGAAAATGAAACGAACTAATTTATCTCAATAAAAAACAGCAAAATTTGCTGTTTTTTATTATCCTTTTCTGACCCGTGTGACAATGCTATCAGGATCTTCAAAAATTATGCCACTTCTGCTAAATAAATCTTGCTAGGATCGGTGTATACCCTATTCTTTCTTTTTTTGCTTGTAATGCCAAATTTTACAACTAAAAAATTCCATTAAATTGTCGAACTTTTATCATTTGAGTTAAAATCCTTGCTTTCTTTTTATTTTTTATTTATAATCATTCTAAACAAGACAAAGGAGACATTGTATGACTGAAACGAAACATGGAGTAGATGAATCATTTAGCGATCGCTTGAATATCTTGAGGGCTGCTGTTCTCGGTGCCAATGATGGAATCATTTCTATTGCTGGGGTCGTGATCGGGGTGGCCAGTGCCACACCAAACATCTGGATTATTTTCCTATCTGGCTTATCTGCGATTCTGGCAGGTGCCTTTTCGATGGCAGGCGGTGAGTATGTCTCTGTTTCTACACAAAAAGACACGGAAGAAGCTGCTGTAAACCGCGAACAAGCCTTGTTGGATCGCGATCCAAAGTTAGCTAGAGAATCTCTCTACCATGCTTATCTTCAAAATGGAGAATGCGAAACTTCCGCAAAAATTTTGACAGAGCGGGCCTTTCTGAAACATCCCCTCAAAGCCTTGGTCGAAGAGAAATACGGCATTGAATACGAAGAATTTACCAATCCTTGGCATGCTGCTGCATCTAGCTTCCTTGCTTTTTCTGTTGGTTCCCTTCCTCCAATGCTCTCGATCATTCTCTTTCCAACTGCCTATCGCATTCCGGTGACAGTCTTCGTTGTTGGACTATCCTTGATCTTCACTGGCTATACCAGTGCGAAACTGGGAAAAGCACCAACCAAGCCAGCCATGCTTCGCAACCTGATCATTGGCCTTCTCACCATGGGAGTAACCTACTTCTTTGGACAACTCTTTAGTATCTAAAAAGCTGAGACTTCTGTCTCAGCTTTTCTTATGCTTCTAATAAGGTTTGTGCTTGTTTTTCCAGTCCTGCGACCGCTTCATCTGTCAAGACTAATTCACCTGTTCCCCAAGCTTCTGGGTTTACGGTTGTTCCAGTGAACTCTCCAACTACTTGAGTTCGAACGAATGGCAAGAGCGCTTGGTATGCCGCAAACATTGGTTCGTGTCCGGCATTGGCTACTGAAGAAACCGTTACGATCTTGTCTTGAAGGGCAGATGGACCACGCGTTTCTGACAGGTCAAGCGCACGGCTGAGCCAGTCGATCAAGTTTTTCACCACACCTGGAATGGCAAAGTTGTAGACTGGTGAGAAGATCCAGATGGCATCCGCAGCAAGGACCGCATCACGCGCTGCTTGCACAGCTGGCAAGATTGGCGTTTCCAAATCTTGGTTCATCATTGGGATGTCCTTGTAGTCCAAGTAAGTCACCATTGCTTTTCCTTCAAGAAGGCTTTCTGCTTTCTGGGCCATTTGATGGTTGAAAGATCCTTGACGAAGGGATCCGACGATAAATAAAATGTTTTTCATAGTTATTACCTATTTTGTTGTAAGATTATTTGTTACAAGTAATATTATACATACCCTAGATGTAATGTCAAGGATTACAACTTGGAATTTACTAAGCTTTATTAAATTCACTAAGCAAGGGCTAAGACGATTGAGAGGCTAGGACTTTTGTCCCAGCCTCCTCTCTTTTATGCATGCTCCAGCCCTTTTTTTGTGTTTTCCTTGATGGTTTCGGCTGAATGGTGTAATTTTTCTTTTTCTTCTTCTGTCAAATGCAAGTCCAATCGTTCAATAATTCCTTTTCGACCTACGATCGCTGGATAGCCAAGATAGGTTCCATATTCTGGACGATAGTTAGACACTGGCATTTCCTCGTGGCTATCATTGATCACAGCTTCTGCTAAGCGTTGGGCTGCTGCTGCAATCCCAAAATTGGTATAGAATTTGCCAAAGAAGACCGTGTGGCCACCGCGCAAGGACTCGTAGTTGATAGCATCCAGCTCTTCTTGAGAGAAGAGATCGGTAATGGCGTGTCCTTTGACACGGACCTGACTCCAAGCGACAAATTGAGAATTTCCGTGCTCACCGAGGTTGTAACCTGATACACTAGCAGGAGAAACCTGCAAACGATCAGCGACTGCACGCTTCATCCGAGCTGTATCCAGCAAGGTCCCTGTCCCAATCACCTGCTCTTTTGGAAGGCCGGTATATTGTTGATAGAGTTGAGTAACGGCATCAACTGGATTGGTCACTACCAATAAGACCCCACTAAAGCCAGAAGCCTTCAGATCACGCGCTACTTGCACCACTTGCTTGCTAGTAAAAGGAAGCTCCGCAAAACGGTCATCTGTGTTATTAGCCTGCAACTCGATATTTCCAAGAGTCGACACTACGACATCCGCATCTTTTAAAGCCGCGTAGTCATTGACCGTGATATGAACCGGATACCCGGTATTGGCAACTGTATCACAGAAATCCAAGGCATCCGCCTTGACCTTTTTCTCATTGGTATCAATCAAGACCAAGTGATCACAGGTGTGTTTCAAAATCATGCTGTGGGCCAAGGTCGCACCCACATGCCCCAAACCAATAATACCAATTTTTCTTGTCATCAGAATCCTCTTTTCTAGTATCGATCACACTGTTGGTGAGGATAGCTCTTTGTTGACTCTATTCTACCACAATTCTAGAAAGGCGGATTGAAAAAAATGGGAAAATTTTCAAGTTTTTTCAAAATGAAAAGAGGCAGTGCCTCTTTTAACGACTCAGGAAAGAAGAGTTTCAATCTCTTCAAGCGATAAGCCCGTCATCTCCGATATAAGCTCAGGTGTCATTCCTCGTGAGACCATTTTACGGATTAACTGCAGACGTTCTTCATTACGACCTTGTTCCAAGCCTTTTTCTAAACCTTGTTCCAGACCACGTTCCAATCCTTGTTCCAGACCTTCTTCACGCGCTTCGTCTATAGCCGTCTCCAGGGTCATATCATAATTTTCTTGAATACGAATTCGCTCGTCTATCATGGTCTTCTCCTCCTTGGTCCAGCTAGATGAATCTAATAATGAATCTGCGTGGGCAACGGCCTGACTGGGAGCTTTTGTGAAGGGAAGATTCCCAAAAAACTCTAGCCACTGTCTGCCTGCATCTGTCAGGTTCTCATCTTTATTATACTTGTCTAGCTCTAAAAAGGCAACCTGCAGAAGATTTTGGTGCTTGCCATTTTTATAATAGGCCTTGAGTTGCTTGCCAGATCGGCTATTGGTCAACCAGTATTTGTTGATGGCGGCCTCTTCGTCCAGTAAGAGCGACTTCTCCAAAATCGCAATCCCATAGACGGGCTCCATCTGCTCGTACATCTTATGTGTCTGTCCTTGCTGGCGCAGTTTTTGCACATTCTCCACCAGCTGATTGGCCAAATAGTAATGGAACCGATTCAAGAAATACTGCTGCTTGCGAATCTGGATCTCGATGATCACCTCGGTCCCATCATGGAGCTTGGCTCTCACATCCACCGCAGTGGAGAACAAGTCATCTTCCTCATAAGCCATGCTGTGGGGCTGGCTTCCCTCCACAATCTGAGCGTCCGCCACATCCAGCTCCAAAATATCTCGAATAAAGGCCGTCGTCACCTCCGGCAAACTAAAAATCTTCTTGGCCATGATATCCAAGGTCGGCGATACATGCGCGTGTCTTTTCTGCATCCCTGCTCCTTTCCGATAAAAAATAGAGGGAAGGTCCCTCTACTTCTATCATTCGAAAAAAATTGGGAATATCGAAAGGAATATCCTTTCCCTACTACCATCTCCTCATACCTTACCCCTTAAACTCCTCGACAAAATTCTTGAGTTCGGCATCGGCTTCTGGCGTTGTTCCATGAAGCTGGCTGAGCATGTCTAGGAGAGAGGCTGTCTGGGTCTCGATGGTCGCATTGGTTTGGTTGATCTTAGCCACGATATCTGTCAGTGGCTCTACTTCTTCTTCCTCAAAGGTATCCACATAGCGTGGGATATTGAGGTTATAGTCATTCTCGACGATCTCCTCAAAACTAGCCAGATGGGCGAACTTATCCATATCCTCTCTGCTCTTATAGGCCTGGAGGATCTTCTCGATATGGGCATCCGTCATGATATTCTGGTTCTTGCCCTTGTCAAATTCCTTAGAGGCATCGATAAAGTAAACGTCCCGATTGGTCCGGTTCTTTTTGAGAATGATGACCGTCGTTGGGATGCTGGTATTGAAGAAGATATTGGCAGGAAGACCAATGACGGTATCAATAGCTCCTTCTTCCAGCAAGGCCTTGCGAATGGTTCCTTCCGCATTGCCACGGAAAAGAACCCCGTGAGGAAGGACGATGGCCATAACACCATTGTCTTGTTTCAAGTGATAGTAACCGTGCAAGAGAAAGGCGAAGTCTGCCTTGGATTGAGGCGCAAGCTTACCAAATGGGGAGAAACGAGGATCTTGGAGGAATCCAGAGCTTGCAGACCACTTAGCTGAGTATGGTGGGTTCATGAGGACCCCATCAAAGTTGGTCGGCTCTTGGGTCGGCCAGTCTTCATCCAACGTATCGGCATTGTGCAAGAACTGGTTTTCCACCGGGACACCGTGTAGGATCATGTTCATCCGAGCCAGGTTATAGGTAGAGGTATTGAGCTCCTGACCAAAGTACTGGACGGTTTGAGGCTGGTGAGAAAATTTCTTGGCATTGAGCAAGAGAGAGCCTGATCCCATAGTGGCATCGTAAATGGTAAAGCCCTGCTCATCTTCACGTCCTAAAAAAGCAATCTGGGTCATGAGCTTGGCTACAGGCTGGGGCGTATAGAACTCTCCTGCCTTCTTACCCGAGTCGGTCGCAAACTGACCGATCAAGTACTCATAGGCATCCCCAAGCATATCACCCGCATGACCTGCCACGTCCAGCACTGCCAATTCTTTCATGACAGCAGCAACTAGCTGGTTTTGCTTTTGAGGAGTAGCCCCTAGTTTCTTGGAATAGAGATCAATGTCCTCAAAGAGATTTTCATAGAGGTCATCACTTTGCTCGATGTCTCGGAAGCCCTGAGCTAAATCTTCCAGCTGGAAGGTCCCTTCATTGACCCGGTCCACCAAGGCCGTAAAGGTTAAGTCTGGCTTGATGACATAGTTGAGCTCATCAGTGATGACGGTGACTAGATCCTCTTGAGAGTCTGGATCCTCATAGTAGGTTCGGTAAAGCGCCAAGGCTTCATCTAGACTCTCTGTCTCCTCTTCCATGGTCTCCGCCACGAAGAAGAGCAACTTATCTGAGAGGTACTTGTAAAAAATCATCCCCAAGAGATAGGACTTGTAGTCATTGGCATCCATCTTAGAGCGGAGCACGTCCGCTGAGTTCCACAGGGCTTGGTAGAGCGACTGGGAGGTTTGTGTTGTTTCCATAGTAATTCTTTCTGATTTCTTTTAGACCTTTTCTTGTTCCAGTGGGACGACAGCGAGGGTCTTGCCCAGACTGGCTAAGACTTTCAAGACCGTGTCCAATTGAGGACTGGTCTTTCCTGTCTCCATCCGAGCGATAACCGGTTGACTGACCCCGCTGAGTTCTTCTAGTTTCTTTTGGCTAATGCCCTTTTCATGCCGGGCTTCGATCAGCTCTGTCATAATCGCGACCCGCAGATCACTTTCCAGGATTTCTTCCTTGGTGAAGAGCTCTGCTCTCACATCTTTCCAATTGCTGCCGATGGCACTATTCTTCATCACTTAGCCCTCTTTCCTTCAAATCTTGCAACTCCCGCATGGCTTTCTCGATCTCTCGTCTAGGTGTCTTTTGCGTCTTTTTGACAAAATGATGCAGTAAGACAAAGCTCCCATCCAGCCAAGCCACGAATAAAATCCGATCCCGCAAGGGTCTCAACTCCCAAATCTCCTCATCCAGATGCTTGATGTAGGGTTGGCCAGCACGCGTTCCCTGCTGGCTCAAAAGCTCGATATAGTCGTTGAGCTTGTTGAGTTTGATCCGGCTGTCCTTGCTATCACGACGAGCTAGCTCTCTCATGTAGTCCAAGACCGGTTGATTCCCCTGTTTGTCCTTATAAAAATAAATAGCGTGCACAAAGCAACCTCTTTTCGAATTTATTATAACTCTAAAGTTATTAAAAGTAAATACTTTTAAGTTATTAAATACTACGGAGCACCCTTTGAAAGGATTAAAGGGGCTCACTTATACTATTCGAAAAAGGCTATGCTTATGAGTGCTGATAAGGATCATTTTTGAAGGTTAGATAAACATATCTTGTAAGAGTTTCTTTTCTATCAATATCTAGAAATTAATTTAAAAATCAAGTTTTTTTACTATTAAGTAGAGTTACAAATTCATTAAAATATTTTGTTCTTAATAATATATATAGTTCAGAATCCAGGGCTATACGACTTAAAGCTTTTTCTTTAAAATTTGGAACTACTTCAGTATTTCCTCTATAATAAATTATTTCATTTTTTAAGTTACAAATCTTTAATATCCTTGAGAAATCAGATGAAGCCAAACTTTCTTCAACAATAGAATTAATTTTATTAAACGTTGAATCTAAATCAAATTTAGAGGCTAAGCTATCTAAAAATACATGTGCATCGTGTTTATTTGGTTCACTTTTTTTAATAAAATGACTTTCCATAAATTCATCAAGTCTCTTTTTCAAGGCTATACTTATTATTTTATCTTTTTTCTCTCTACATGAAGTAATAATAGCATTTTTAAAATTATTAAATTTTCGCTGTTGTCCTGTATTATCATCAAATGGTAATACAGATTTCACTACTGATTCATCTACTAAAATCATCTCTATTTCATTAAATGGCAGAACAATAATATTTTCATCTTTGTACTCTTTAATACTTTTTTCATCCATCCAGTCGTTATCGATGATTCCAAATGCTCTATTACCGTGTATATGTTGTAAATCATTATAAGCTTTTGTATGTTGAATAACCTGTTTATGTCCTTGAACTGGTTTTACAAAACAAAATTCACTAAATAATTTGGAATATATCTGATAGTCTAAGCTAGTTTTTGTTCCCTCACAAAATAGAATTGGCTTTCTTGTTCCAGATACTTCAGTTAATAAGGATAAAGGCATTTCTTGTATTTCTTCCAAAATCTCATAATCAAAATTATAAGGTGCCTCAAATTCCTTACACCAGACATAGGTTGCATTTGTTCTAGATTGAACAAAGTCCATATTATGTGATGCAAAAATAAATTGACAATCGGGTCGCTCAGATATTAGCAAATCCCATAATTCATTATAGACAGCAGCATTAAGGAATGTTTCTGGTTCATCAACGATAATATAGCTATTTTCTGGAGCTAGAAGGACATTACCAATATAAAACAATATGCAACGTTCTCCATCACTAAGTCCATTTATACTATATTTAGACCCATTTTTTTCAACTTCAACTACCCTTTCATCCGATTCAAGAACAAACGTTATTTCTGGAAAAATTTTATTCCATATCCGCTCTACTCTATCCCATAAAGCCAGAGGTAATCCTTCCACCCCTCTAGATGCATCAGTCGCTATCTTAGCATAATCCTTTATCAAAAATGTTATTAGTTTGGTAAACGTATTTGAAAAATCCTTTTCAATTTGGAATGGTTGTAAAGCAATTGTGTTATATTTAAGATCGACTTCTTTTAAATCTTGAATATATCTATCTCTAGTAATTCCATTTCGATCATGGATATTTGAAACAAAATATAATAATTTCTGTGCTGGCAAAACATACATTTCATTACTATTAATCTTACTATTATTCTTTCTTAATTCATTAATAAGACTTGATTTTCCTGCTCCGTTAGCTCCAATAATAACAGTGGTAGAATCTATTTTAGCAATGAAAGAGAAAAGTTTAATTACTTTGAAATTATACAAAATTTGAGGAAATATAGAATCATACTGATAAATTTCACCACCAAAACAATTGTAGATGCTTTCTAACAAATTATCACGTAATGTTCTGTACCTTACCGTTACATCATTAGACAAAACTTTTTCATTTAGCTCGTCATTTATAAAAGAAATAAGTTCAGATAGATAATTATCTACTCGATTATATAAATCTTTTTCATAATCAGCAATTTGACTTAAATTATCTCGAAACCTTTTCTTTTCAGATTCTAACTTTTCAATCAAATCTTTTTTAGAACTATACATAATCCCTCCTTAGATAAACATATCTTGCAAGAATTTCTTTTTCAGAGTTTCTAGCTGAGAAAATTTTTCTTGGTAAGCAGCGATAAGGCAATCAAGATTAGAGAAGTAGGTGCCGATGGCTTGTTGTTCATCAAGAGAAGGATGATAGTATTCATATTTCATTAAATTAGTCGGACTAATTCCAAATACTTTCATACCTGTTCCAACTTTATAACCATATTTTCTGAATGTTTGAGTTTTAAACAAATAATATAAGAATGTGGAATCCAAATTTTTGTTCGGTCTTAATGCAATTGTATGAAGTCCAGCTATAACATTATCTTTTGGATCTACAGCCAATAACGAAACTTCCGCTATCCCTTTATAATCCTCAGAGGCATCTGCAAAAGTTAAATCACCTTTTTTTAAGAACTCGGTAATTTTTAAATCTTTTGAAATATATGGGAGCACATTTTCATTGTTTATATATGATGCTCTACCAGTATGAATATCTCCATAATGAATATACCTCATACCAGTATTCTCCTTTGTTTCAACATCTCTAGGAAGAGAAAAAGATTTTAAACGTATTGTAGAAGTTTCAAGATTCACCTTTTCCCACTCACCTTCAAATCCATCCAAACGAATCTCAGGTACCGTCTGTCCAGCTTTGGGAAACATCTTGGAGAGCATAGTTGCCTTTAGGGATTGGTGGTTAGCGAGATTATCCTTGTAGCTAGCCAGAAGGTCGTCGAGGGTGCTAAAGAGAGAGCTGATGGCATTTTGTTCGTCAACTGTAGGAAAGTCCATCTTAAAATTTTTCATCTCTGAAGCTAAAATATGCTTAATAGTATTACCAGTTGAAATTAAATCAAGCTCTTTTCTCTTACCGTTAGATTGAAATTGATAATTTAAGAAATGCGGATCTACTTCTTTCTTGTAATCGGTAAAAACTATCAACGCATGCGCAGCAGTATTATTTAATTCTTCAGGAATGACAGCTGTGTGACCAACATGTCCAGATTGTACCATTACAATATCATTCGTTTTCAACCACTTATCTCTTTGTTTTTCATAAAATTCATCATTTATAAAAATCTGGGAATTGTAATTAATTTTGCCATTTTTTACATTATTAGATTCTAGATAAAAATTTCCTTTTTCAACATAATAAGGGGTGGCCGTTCCCACAAAAGCATTTCTAATAGTTCCGAAAATATTTTTTAATTTATCGTCTTTCCATAATTTTTTAAAATTTTGGAACCTAATTTGTGGGATATTACTTTGTTTTTTCATATACCTTTATTTTCCTATATTCATCTAATATACTTTTAACAGCTTTATTTACTGCTAGATCCTGTCTTATAATCAGTTCCGACTTTTCTGATAATCCACTTCCGTAATTGATAACAATATTTTGTATTTCATTTTCAATACTCGAAATGAAATCTTCATTATTAATTAAAAATTCAACATCTGACTTTTCTTCACTACTATTAAAAACAGGTATCAGAAGCAAATGAGTATCTAATGCTAGATTATCATGATTCATTAGCTTTTTTAATAAATACATCAATTTAATTTCAATTGAGTTTTCAAAGTAATAATAAAAATGTTTTGTCATTGACGTCGTATTATCTTTACTTAATTTGATATAACTATCTCTGGGACTAATTACTATGCCTCTTGTTTCATCAACATAGTGAGCAGTATATTCCATTAAAATAGTTTGATGATATCTTACTCTTAAAATTTGCCATGAACTTCTACAATTTATTTGAACATAAGCATAGTCAGGTGAATCTAAATCGTCACTTTCAGGGTCTCTAGATAATTCTATAGTATACTCAGGAAATTTCTCATAGTACCAAGAACGAGTTTCATAATCCCCCTTCATCTCAATCCAATGATCGTGGTCAGTTATATAATTAATCACACGTTCTTTAGGGAAAGGAGTTAATCCAAATCTAAATTCGAATAGTTTTTCAATATCGCCTATTTCTGCCTGACTATCAATTGCAGTATTCTTAGAACCTTTTCGAACATAAATTCGATTTTCTCTAACTTTACCATAGTTTTTAGTTATGTAGTATGGAACCCTATTTGATTTTTTTATAATTAAAACATCTAAATCCCCATTATTAATAGTTCGAAATTCAACTGTCGGAATCATGTCTCCAGCCCAAGTTAATTTTTGTAAAAAATCCTGATAATTTTCTTGTGTCCACTTATTAGAAAATTGCTTAACCCCTGTTATTTTAACAGGTTTATCTTGAATTCCCATGATAATGTAGGCATCACGGTTACTTAAATTATTTGCCATGCAAATTATATCATGGAGAAGGTCGTTCTTCTTTTTATTTTTTTCTTCTTTACTTTGACCTTCGAAGAAATATGGTTTTTCTTTAAAATCCCAATATTCCCCTTCCACTCCAAGATAAAATAATTCCCTTACGATTTCATCTAATTGATCATTTGTTAACAATTATAATTACTCCCTATAAACTGTAATTCCTTTTTTGAAAATCCTGATTTATAGCGTTCCCTATACTTTAGATAACAAGAATTTTCGAGCACATATTCTTCACTGAAATTTGGAATAAATACATGAAAACTATTTTCAAAATTTTCCTTGTCAAAAAATAAAATCCTGTTTCCTATCGGCATCCTGTCAGCTATATCTATAAAGATTGCTTCAACTTCATAATAGCAGCACTCGAAAATTCCTTTTTTAGTGTAGTTTTCGATAATTCCATTAACAATATTTTCAAAATATAACTGCCCATTATTAGACTTATCATTGCAATTTGCTCGACTAAATTGTTGATATATATTGTCAATATTATTTTTATCAAAAAAATGAATTGTATCGTTCTTTAAAGAAGTACTCTCAAAAAGAAATTTTTCAAATTGTTTTCCTAAAAGATGACCTCTATGAATAAGATTATTATGAGGGATACCATCATTTGTCGTATAGTAATCTGATATGTCTTCTTTTAATAAGACTCGCTTTGGAATTTTTACTTTCCAACCGACATATCTATTCTTTCTTTGCAAATTACCTTTATCTCTTCTATAACGATTAAGTGTAATTTCTTTATTAATATCAATAGGTGTGATAGATTCAGTGAGTTCTATTGTTTTAATTCTTTCTACAAGTTTGGGTATTGTTGGAACCAACTTATAATAATTTGTTCTCTGCCAAATACATCTACTAATATTTGACCTATGCAACAATGAAAGTAATTTATTTTTATTTCTTATTCCAAGTCTTTTAAGAACTTCTGTTTCTTTCATTGTAACACTCTCCTACCTCCCCACTCTCAATGGCTCAATCACCTCTTCGATCAGTTGGGTATAGGCTTCTTTGATTTGTTTTTTGTAGCTGAGTGGGTTGAGGGCATCGGCTACTTCTGCCTTGTAGTCTTTGTAGCGTTGGCTCTTGGTCAGCTGGCTTTCACCAGCTTGTTTTTTGGCGCCTTTGCGGTAGTGTTGGATATAGTAACGGAGTTCATCAGCTCCGATATACCACTTTTTGGCGAAGCTTACGATATGGCTTTCGATGACGGATTCGATCATCTGATCCAAGACTCCGGTGATGGATTGTCCTCGGTAGCGTTCGGGCTCTTCTTGGACTTGGGTCCAGAGGTTTTGGATGATCTCTGCTAGGCTTGGATTGGTCCGGTTCAGGCTCTCGATATAGCTATCCACGGTTGCGATATCCTTGTCACTGAGGGCTTGCTCGTCATTCTCCTCCTGCTGGATCATACTCTGGATCAACATGAGGATATAGGCATAGTTGATCTCATCGACTTGGACAGACTCCAGCTCATAATGGATATCCAGCTCATCTTGGCTGTCCACTTCTGGATCCCTGCTCTTGATCTCCGCCAGGATATTTTGATAAAGGCCTAGATAGGCTTCGAGCTGGCTGTCGCTGAGGCCAGTTTCCCGATAGATTTCTTCCTTATCATACTCAGAGTAGACGCGGATCGAGGCTTGGTACTTGTCAAAGACCTGATAGGCTTTGGCGACCTTGCGGAGCTGGGCTGTTGGAGCCTGCTCGAGGGCGACTCCTTCTTCTTCCAAGTCTGTGACTTGGCCTTTAAACTCTGCCCAGGCTTTTAAAAAATTGCGCTTCTCTTCTTCCCAGCTTGGGGCCAGGACCTCATTTTCTCCTCCATTGGAGTAGAGCTTGAGGGCATTGTCGACGGCTTCCTTAAAGGCTTGAGGACGCTGGAAGGTGATGATATGGCCGAAGTGCTTCTTATCATCAAAGATCCGATTGGTCCGGCTAAAGGCCTGGATCAAGTCCTGTGGGCGCATGGGCTTGCGGTCGATAAAGAGAGTAGATAGACAGGGTGCATCAAAGCCCGTCAAGAGACGGTCGACAACGATGACCAGGTCCAACTGCTCATTGCGGTAGAGGTACTTGTCCTGCTTTCTGGCTAGGCGATTGTTGACATCGCTATTAAATCCCCGCAGATCCGCTAGGCTAAAATGCGTACCAAACTCTTGGTTGTAGTCCTCCATGACCTGCTTCATGTGGTCTTGGTAGCCGATGGACTCTTCCTCATTTTCAGTCACCGAGTAGGTGATGGTAAATTTTGGAAAATCTGGTAAATGGCGTTTGACCCGCTCAGAAACCTTGACCCGCTCCTTGCCAGCTAGAATGCTCTTGAGCAGATTATAATAAGCCTGTGCTCGTGGGATGGACTTGACCGTCAAGATAGCCTCATAGCTCTTTCCGACCCCTTTAGGGATATTGAGCTGTTGCTGGCTCTTATTGAGGATGGCATCTAGGACTTCTAGCATATGCTCCTTGTCCTCATAGGCCTGGTCTGGGATCTCTTCTTCTAGTAGATCTGAGATGATGGTATTGCGGTAGTCTACTTTAAAGCCTAGAACTGCTCCATCATGGATGGCTTCCTTGACCGTGTATTCATGCAGTCGATCGCCATATTGTTGGTGGGTGGTCTGAGCCAGGTCTCCCACTTGTTTGCGTTTATTTTCCTTAAAGATCGGAGTTCCTGTAAAGCCGTACCAGAGAGAGTTCTTGAAGTAGGCCTTGATCTCCTTTTGCGTCTGTGGCGTAACCGCCCGATGGCACTCATCCACGACAAAGGCCACTCGCAGGTCCTTGATCTTCCCAGCATCCCGCTGGTACTTGCCTTCTTCAAACTTGCGCATCATGGTCGCAATTTTCTGAATGGTCGTGACCACCACGCGCTTGTCATTGCCCCCTAGGCGCTTGACCAGCTCATGGGTATTGTCCGTCTCGTCGATGTCGATGACATCATTGGCCGCATAAGAGAGGAAGGACGAAGTCGTCTGCTGGTCCAGGTCTCTGCGGTCGACGACAAAGATGGTCTTTTGAATGGCTGGGATCTGCAAGAGATTGCGAGCTACCTTGTAAGAGGTCAGGGTCTTACCTGAACCGGTCGTATGCCAGATATAACCTGACTCTTGACGGCGGGAGGCTTCCTGCACAGCTTCAATGGCATGGATCTGGTAGGGACGCAAGAGGATGAGAGCCTTCTTACTATCGTCGATGACCGAGTACTGCATGACCATTTGATGGGACCGGGGGATGGACAGGACCTCATGAGCAAAACTATTGAGATCGATCATGGGTTGGTTGTCCTTGTCCACCCACTTGGTCAGGAATTGCTTGTTTAGCTTGCTTTCACGGGCTGCAGCGATGTAGCGAGTGTCGACTTTATTGGTCACGACAAACATCTGCAAACTGGAGTAAATGCCCCTGAACTTGCCTTCACGGTCGTACTTTTTGATCTGATGAAAGGCATCTAGAAAAGCCACTCGTGGACTCTTGAGTTCGATATGGATGAGGGGCAAGCCATTAATCAGAAGGGTCGTATCGAGCCGTCGATCCTGGTCTAGTGGATAGGCCTTGTCGCGTTCGACTTGATTGACCACTTCATAGCTTGACTTACCAGCAGCGATATTGTCCCGCCAGATGACTGCTAAGCGGATCGTCCCTAGGCTGGCATCTTCACGCTGGACTTCAACCTTGGCGATGCCATTTTCACCTGCTAGCCACTTGGCTGCTTCATAATAGCTGACAA
>ERZ824522.1108-NODE-1108-length-19487-cov-2.784994_pt1 | contig 19487 bp, 33 predicted proteins | sample MGYA00519935_ERZ824522 | MGnify/ENA primary metagenome ERZ824522 (study PRJEB31778, sample SAMEA3449160) | human gut metagenome | biome: human gut; feature: human-associated habitat; material: faeces | place: United Kingdom | collected 2010/2012 ...
ATACGGGAAAATAGCTCTTCCAGATGAACCTCCAATGCTTCTCTATAAGCTTCTTCATCCCAGAGATTCTGTTCTCCCTGCGAAGGACTTGACTCTTGAGATATCCCTTGCTTTTCTCCCTTCTTCTCTGTCGGAAGACTGATCACAAGTAACAAAATACCTGCCAGCAACAGAATCTTTTTCATCATATACATTCTCAATTATAGCTTTCAAAGATACGAATAAGCGAGTGCAATGTCAAATTTATTTCCATCTTTTCTTATCTTCCAATTTTAATCTCCTCCACTTCTGCAATACCCTCCCGCATCGGGTCTTCCCTTATCCCTGTGCCTGTGAATTCTTCCTGAATATTTTCCAAGTCTTTTCATAATCATCACCTCTCCTTTAAACAATTAACTCGATCATATACTGTTCAAATTCTTCAACATTCGCCTGAAATTCCAACGCTTCTCTGATTGTAAATAAAACACCATCACATTCCTTTGTATCTGCATCTATACCAAAAATAAAACACCATGAAGTAAACAATGCTCTTAGCTGCTCTCTTCTTTTCAGATCATCCCATAATGTATCTACTGCAAAATCAATTATGTAGTTCAAAAATTCTTCTTTGCTCATAAAATTGTCCTCCATTTCTTTGTACTAAAAAAGCATCCAAAGATATATTCTCCGAATGCTTTTCATAATTCTCTATTTTATTCTACTTTTAAATAGTTCTTGACACACCTAACACATTAACCAACGCTTCTTGCAACACTCTTGAAACGTTGATTCCTGCTTTATCCGCTTCATAGTTTAACCAACTAGGCAGCGAAACATTTTTTCTAACAACCTTTGTATCAATTTTTCTTCGATATTCTGAAGAATCAATATCCACAAAAGAAACTATTGTTGTTCCATCATTTGAAAACGTTCCACTATTAACGTCTAACATTTCTGACGGAACTGGAACTTCTTTTTCATCATCTTCCATGCTAACACAAGTCAACTCGATTGCATCTCTTGCCATTTCAATGGCATTGTTCATATCTTTTCCTTCTGTTAAGATTTCCAAATCTGGAACTTCTACTAATACATCTGTATCAGTTTTTGTGAATAACACTGGATATACTGCTTTTATAACAGATCACCGCCTATTCTTCTATTTGTTTTTTTTAACAATCTGTAAATCATAACCTAGTGCATTTACTACGCTATAAAATAATTTTAAAGATGGACTATGTTCATTTTTTTCCAGTCTTGATATAGCTTGTTGCTTACTTCCGATCATTCTAGCAAGTTCTGACTGAGATATATTTTCTTCTTTTCTTATTGCAACAATAGAATTTATCAAAGATGTATCATTATCAGAAACATAATATGTCTTCGCCACCGTGTCTTTTCTTTCAGTGAGTGGAATAGAACCTTTTTCAATTTCAATAGCTTCTAACAATCCTTGCATTGTATCATCAAAAAATTTACTCATAATCTATTCCTCCTTTAATCTTTTTACTATTGCTTTAAATGCTTTTTTCTCTTCTTCTGTTAAATCGTCTTTTTCATTTTTAGTATATACATTGATAAAGTAAATTATTTCCTTTAATTCAATATCAACATATATAACTCTACTACCTCCACTTTTACCTTTATTTGGCATTGGAATACGAATTTTTCTAAGACCACCCGTACCTTGTATTACATCTCCAGTTTTAGGATCATTTAATAAAATATTCTGCAATTCTCTCAAAGTTTCATCTGTTAATCCTAATTCTTTCCATTTCTTTGTAAACATTGGCACTTCTATAAACGCTCTTATCATTAGCACATTATCCTCTCTTATTTATAACTATATGTTACAACAAATTTGTTGTATAGTCAAGGATTAACATATTTTCTTATTTTATTTTTTTCATTTTATGTAAATTTCCCTTCCTATAAAATTCCGATTTCATCTAATAAGCATGGTTAAAATAAATATTTTCACCATAGCTCATTATCATTCCATTACTGTGTTTTAAAATTCCAACATGATATATATAACCTCCACATCTTACTAAAAGGGCATCTTCTCCATAGAATTGTTTCTTCATGCCTTTAACACTTCCAGTATAAGAAAAATTTGGAAATTGCCCTATATTTAGTTTCTTTCCATCGGAAACTTTTAAATATTTTACTTTCATATACTCACTCCTAAATAAAATCCTGATTTCCTATTCTTATTTAAGCAATTTCTTCCCACATATCGGACAAAATTTTGCTTTATCCATATCAGTTCCAAAATCATATCCGCAACACCTAGTCACTCCATCAATTAGATATGATTCTTTCAATTCTTCTACTTCACACCATGAATCCGTACAATTTTCCGGCTCTGATCTTCTTCCTTCATAGATATCATTTTTTACAATCTCTTTCGCTTCTTCTTTGCTGCTTGCTTCTACTTCGTATGATTTACTGTATGTTTCATAATAATCTACAATATATTTTGCCATAATCATTTCCTCCTATAATCCCATCAAATCTTTTCCGACACTAACACCATAAGTTTCTTCAAACCACTCCCAAATTTCCTCTCGGTGTGTTCCTGCGGCAAATCCGTTCCACTCTTCCTCAATACATTCTGTTTCAGGATTCATTGGAACGTCTCCGAATTCTAACCACAAATTCTCGATATATTCTGCACGCCTGTATTCAAAGCTATCGTTCAGACCACGATTAACGATACATGCTAAATCAGCATCTGTGATTAAGAATTTCCGTTCTGTGCAATAGTCCATTATCGCATTGTATTCCTTATCACAAAATTCTGTGTCATCTTCAATCTGATCAATTTTCAGTTCTTTTAGATATTCTCTTAATGACATACTATTTTCCCTCTTTCCAATGTTCCATATCTTCATTTTTCAATGCGATCATTTCCAACATTTGCAGCGTACTGAAACATTCATTTTGTTTTAAAATTTCCAGTTCTTCTGTGATACACTTTACTTCTTCATCTTTGTATTCTAAAGAGTCCGCATAATCCATATCTAAAGACAGATTATATAATATTTTCGCAATTTTCTGTGTGTCCATGTTATTTCCTTCTCTAAAAATCTGTATTTCAATTAGAATCGCTTATTGCACACGAATCAGCTATGAAAAGTTTCCCATACATAACTTACTATATCCTCCATACAAAGCGTTCTTTTATTGTGTTACTGGATATAGGCAATCAGATTATTTTCTGTTTCGTCTGCAATCTGATAATCTAACCACCATTCGTGTATGGTTTCTTCTAACTGCTCTTTAGACATTGTACGCTTTAGATCATCCACTTTAGGCTTTAATTTTTCCGTTTCATATTCAACTACGAGACGTTCCTGTTCTAACGTCATGTCATCATATGTAATAGTTTTTAATAACGATTCAATTAGTTTTGTTTTAATTTCTTCCATAGTAATGTCTCCTTTCAAAAGATAAAGCAGCCGTTAAGCTGCTCTATCAAGTTGTGTTCTAAAATTTATAATATAACTTTCTTCAGCAATATTGATCGGAAGAATCAAGAAATTGTACTCATTTCCATCAATGTACATTGGAGCATTTCTTTTGCTTCCTCTGAATACCGGATTCTCTGAATCAATAACTGATAATACATCCACAAGATAATGTGAATTGAATCCAATAAATAAGTCCTCGTCCATTACAAGATTTTCCGTTTCAATCTCGTCAAAAGTTTGATATCTGGAAGTCTGCAAATATGTGTAAAGTTTTCCGTTCTCACTATGAAAGATAGTAGGCTCCTTTTCTTCTTTTACCATATCTGCGTTATACTTCATAATTTTTAACATTTCTTCTCTATCAGCATTGAATACAAAATCTCTGCTATCACACAACATCTGTTCAATATTGAAATATTGTCCATCAATTCTTCTGATAACGTATGTAAAATCTTTTCCGGAAATTCTGATATATTTCTGATCCTGATATACTTTGACTTCCGCATCTGATTTTTTATCCATGATTTTCTTGAATACCGGCAAGCATTTCACATGGAGTTTTACAGTGTCAAATGGATTTTCCGTTTCTGTGATAATTTTCTGATTCTCAAGTGATCTCGTCCCAATTCTGCGACTGTCCACAGCCTCTACACGCTTCCGCTTTGTGTTGAAGTTGAATACGTTCATCATTTTATTAGCGTCATCTCCTGCCACAAATAAAGAAAGATTAGCGATTGTTTCCAATAACCAACTCTCCGTTGTTGTAATAATATGCGCTTCTGTATCATCCATTGCTGGAAGAAAAATATCTGTATTCGCACACCGTGGAATAGTAACAATCTTTTTTCCGCACTTTATGTTTATTCTCTGCTGCATTTCCGTGCTAACATCTTCTAGCGTAACATCTCCGCTCATTTTGGAAATGATCTTGATATCGTCAATGTCAATCCCCAAAACACCTGGACTTGTGTCAAATGCATTATTTGTTCTTATTTCTGCAAAATGTTCCATATCGGTACCACACATTTTCACCGTTCCATCTTCTTCGACCTGCATATATAACTTTTTCAAGCTGTCAAGTGTTACTTTCTTATCAATGGCTGCCAATCCTTTTTCCATCATTGCTTTTAATTCTTTTGCGTTCATTGTAAATTTCATCATTGTTTTATCATCCTATTCTTTTAAAATCGTGCTTTTATCTCTCTAAATCTGTTTCCATTGCTTTCGCTAAGTCTTCAATATTATTATATTTTCCGTTCCTACTGCATTCTTTTAACATATTATCTTTTGTCAACAAATAATCTATAATTTGATAATAAGCAAATTTTCCATTAACATTTACTTTACTAGGAATAATAATATGATAATATCCTTTAGTATTTATATAGAAGCAGAAGTTTCCTTCTGCTGGCTTATAATATTTGTTTGGGATATATGATTTCCTATCCCCCAAAATCTTTTTTCTTGTTTCTTCTGTTCTATAATCATAAGGCGATACCATAACCATTCCTCCATATAAAATTATCTTTTTATTTTCTATTTACTGATAATTATTTTCTATAAAACTGTAATAATTATCCCCAACAATAATATTGTCCAAAAAGTTAATGCCTAATAATTCACTGCATTGCTTTATTCTTTTAAATACCGCAATATCTTCTTTACTAGGAGATGTATCACCGCTTGGATGATTATGTAATAATACAAATGAGTTAGCACCACATAGCAACAATCTATTAAAAATTTCTCTTGGATTGCATAAACTACAATCTGATGTTCCATGCGAAATTTCAAAAAATCCAATTGGTTTTAATTTTCTATTTAATGCTATCGTATATAGATATTCTTCCGACAATTTGTTCATGTGAAAAACATCATTCATAACCTGTACAATAGAAGATGGATTATTCAAATTTTTAACATCATGGTTATATGCTTTTTCTTTTACTAATTTTGTATGTAAATCATTGTTTAGTTCTATTTTATATATAGTAATTCTCATAACTATTTCTCTCCTGATAAAATCTGTTATTTCTTGCTATCTAATTTCAGTCTTTACCGTAATCTCTTCCGATTTAATTCTGTTCTCATATGCTAATAACTCCTTTGTTGCCTGTTCTTCTCCCTCAAAAGTTCCACGTTTTCTCGTCTGTAATAGATTCAATCAGATATTTTGTTTCTACAGTTCCTTTTCCTTCGTCCTCTAAACTCCATCCCCAAAAATCTTTGTGCATGATTGATTCCTCCTTTTAATTTTAAACGCTTTCTTTGAAATCATTCCGCAAGCTGTGACCCCTGCGGAATGTGTATATAAATTGATCATTTGATGTGTGTTATGCTGTTTTTTTTCTGCGTGTCTTTGGCGTAGACTTCGCTGAAACATTTGGAATATCAATATTCTTTTCAATCACATTTGAAAGATAATCGAAAAGTGAGTCTTGCCATTTCTCAACAAGATTGTCGTTAAAATACTGACTACCCTTGCAATTATTCAAAAGAACAGTTTCAAGTTCTGTTTCTCTTCCTGTGTAATAAGCATAAAGTTTCTTAAAAACTCGAATAACTTTAGCTGTATACGCTTTTCCCTCAAAGGCAGATTTCCCAGCGTTCCATTGCAATTTCCCGATGATAGACAAAATCCTATCCAATAATTCCGGATTATTTTTTGCAAGTGAAATTCCGTCAGATATGGAAGTTAAAATTCCAATCGGATTTTTTATAGGTTCTTGATCGCCTTTAACCGCTACATGATTATTGTTACAAATTCTTTTCAAAGCAACATATTCTTCTTTTTTCGCCTCTAATGCTGCACTGTAAGTGTCTTGCGGACTCATTTTTCTACGGTCGTCGCCTTGAGATAAAAACAAGTCGATTGCCTCCGACTCTGTAATCCCAACAAGAACTTCAACTTGTACAAGTTTCATTCCGCCGAAAATAGCACCTATAATTCTATGCTCTCCATCGACAATGATTAATTTTTTATCATGTAACATAACTTTTGGAAGTTCCCACTTATAAGGGTTATAATCTGTCGCTATTCTTTTCGCCCTGTTTACATCTAAATCCCTTTGCCATGTCGGCACATGAATCAGCAAAGGATTAATGTTAATGATTGCTTTCTCTCCGCTTTTTAATTTCTGTTTTGCCTCTTCAACTTTATCTTCTACGATCTTTCTTTCAACCACTTCCAAAAAGTCATTTAAAAGCCTTTTGTCATTCAAAAAACTTTCCACCGCTTTTGGTTTTTCCTTTCCTTTTAATTTCATCATTGTACTTTCCTTTCTGCTTTTTATTCTCTTTTTAATATGTAACATCGCACCATATAGGCACTATAAAAGGCACTAACGATTATTTCCGCTAATGCCCTCTAACTGTCTATATTACTTTTTAATATAAATAACTTAACCACATTACAAAAATCCACACGACCATAAAAACACATCCTACATACGCTCCTACGGTATTTTCGCGATCCTGTTTCTGTTGCCGTCGTTTTTTATCTCTTTGCGCCTGCTTGTATTCTTCCATTTTCACATGTTCCACGACATCATAACCTTCAAATTTTGCAATTATTCTATACATTTTTCTATTATCTCCATTCATATTTATTGCCGTATTGATCGTATATATTCAAACCGTCATTTGTAACTTCCCAGTAATTTATATACTTCAAACATTCTTCAAATACTTCTTTTTCATGTGCTTGTCTAATTTCTTCACAATGAGAGATTATATAAAAAGATTTTCCAAGCACAAACACATATAACATAACGAGTATACATACCATAATATGACGTCTTTTAATTTTCTTCATATTTTTGCATCTCCTGTTTTATTCATTAATTTTTCAAACACTTTGATCCTTTGACCATTTACGAGAGTGAATAAAAAAACCTATGCAATTATTATAGGCTTTTCCGATGCAGTCAACTTCTACTATATGCTTATTACAAGACAGTTCCTCCACTTGATATGGAAATAACACGGCATTATGTAAATTTGCAATTTCCGTAAGTGCGATTAATTGCATTTTGTTCCCCCCCTATTCATAAATACGTTTCGCTTCCAGTTTTTCGATTATTCCAAATCTTGCGTAATTTTGATTGTAAAACAAGTTTCTAACTTCTAATTCTGTTTTTAATAGTTTTCTAATTTGCTGCTGTGTTCCTGCAATATAAAAACATTTCCGTTCTAATTCTTTTGCTTTTTCCTTTCTATCTGACCACCGAGACATTAAAACCATTTCGTATTCTGTGCGGTCAGCGTCATAACATTTTCCTTCTAATGTGTATGTATATAACCAATTATTCATAGTGTCTTCTCTCCCGTTTCTTTTCTTTTATTCATAATAAATAGCTTCTATCGCTGTTCTTGTAGTTCCCTTTTCACAAATTGTTGCAAGATGCCCAAAATAATCCAGACACAACCCATATTTTTCTAAATCAGCATTTAATTTTTCACTTCTTCTGTCTGTGCTTTCTGAAAGCTCTTTTGTGCTTCTTCTATTACAAGTTCTTTCATCATTTTCAAGGTAAGATAATCTTTCCAATGCTCCGTTCAACCTATAAAATCTGTTCATTAAATGCTTTAATTCATCATAAGGAATATTATATCTTTCTGCTGCGAATCTTAATTCTCTTTTTCTTCTCTCTGCTACTGTTAATTTTCTCATTTTTATATTTCCTCCTTTTTAGTCAACCCAACATTTTCGGATCGTGTCATACGTTGCGCCGTTTCCGTCTTGATATTCTAAGTATTCAGAATACGTGAACTTGAAACATTTATGACCGTTGATATACACAATCCGTCTGTTTCCATAATCCATTGCGTAACGTTCTCTGTATCCGCCTTCGTTGTATGCTTCTTTCATTTCCTTTGATCTGTATGTCTTCATTTTTCCACCTTTAACCCTTCTTTTATATTCTTTCCTTTTTCTTATTCTCTGCTCTAGTTTCGCTCTTGCTCTTCAGTATCGGACTTTTACCGATAGACCAGAAACATCATACAGCACAGCCTGTACATTACGGTTTATTCCCTTCTTTCACTTGCTGATTTTCCGCTTATAGGAGTTCTGCACTTAAGCAGTGTTAGCTGCTCGTATAAGCGCGCCGTATTTGATTTACAATGTGAAATTTTCAAGGTGCGTTACAAAACAATGTTTTCTTTGTTTTTGTTAACATCAATATAACACAATGTTTTCTTTGTGTCAATAGTTTTCTTTGTGTTTTTCAATGTTTTCTTTGTGTTTTGTGTAATAAAAAAAGCACCTATATATATAGTTGCTTTACTCTACTTTGTTACCATCTGGAAACTCAAATATAGAACGATATTTCGCCCCCATAATAGAAGCCATTTGTTCAAGTTCTGATTGCTTAAATTTGCCAGTTTTTAACCTATAACTTATACTTTGTTGACTCATTCCCATCCTTGCGCCTAGCTCAGTAACTGTTATTCCGGCAATTTTGCAAGCTGTTTCTATTTTTTGTTTTGTGTCTATTTTTCTCACATCCTTGTCTAATACTTATAACCATCTGAAAATCTAAATTCTGAAATATATTCGCATCCTAATATATTAGCTATCTTTTAAAGTTCTTCTTTTGTGAATTTTCCTCTTTTTAATCGTTGTGTCATATTCGGCTGCGATATACCGAATCTATCCGCGAGTTCTGTTATATTAATACCAGCATGCAACATTGCTGATCTGATCTGCTCGTCTAGTGTTATTATTTTCCTTCACCCCCTAGTCTATATTGAATAATTCATCAAAAGTGATCTTAATATGCGGAAAATGTACAATATATAATTCGTTTTTGTTCTCTTCCGTCACTGTATTAAGTAAGTAATATTCTGGATTTTCTTCGCTATCATAGTCAAGTGTATATATATCTACCTGCCGTTTTCTCCAGTCAACGATCCAATATTCGTCAATTTCCTGTTGTTTGTATAGTTCCATCTTTTCATTACGATCATACTTTTCCGTCGATTGTGAAACTACCTCCATGACAAAACGCGGAATATCAAAAAAAGTGTTTCCCTTTTTCGCATGTACACGACAATTAATAGATGCATCCGGTATAACCACTTTTTCTTCTGTGCCAACCATCCATTTGTACTGTACATTGTCAGGATATACTCTGCAAGTGCTATTTTTCAGTTGGCTATATACTACCGCTACAAAGTTTGTGATAACTTCGGAATGTTCAATATACGCACCCGACATATCGGTTACAATCGCGTTGCTCATAATGCTATCACTCCTTCCACTGTTCTTTCCTATAATATAGCAGATTTTCAGAAACCGTGCAATATTATAATAAATTCATTTACCACAAAGTAGATTTTCCATAGAATTCTTCACAGGCTGCACCGCCCATTTTATTAGGATAAACTCCAAAAAGTTTCTTTTAATTTCTTTTCTTTCTCCTTTAAAAATACGATGTTTTCTGATAAAAGCATAACAGTTTCCATTGCGCCGTCATCGTCTGGTTCAGAATTAGAAAATACAAAATCCAACTTGTTTTCCAACTCTTTAATTTTTCTCTCGATTTTTTCAATCTCTTTTGCCAATTCATTTCTAAACATTTTTTATTTCTCCCTTTCTGTACTCTGTATTCTCTCATTATCGACTTGTAACAATACATAGGCACATTACAGAAAATATTTCTTTTTTCTATTAGCCCCAATTTTTCAGGTGGTTATGAGGGAAATATAGACCTCATACGTTTTTTGATAATGGAGACTATCACGCTACTCCGATGTCAGATGATTAATAATTATCTTTGCCTATCTCCTGTATATCGTATAGTTCACTTATAACCCTAAAAATTAATATATGCACTTATAACCGCATAGGTAGCCCTCATAATTTCAACTGGTAGACCTCATATATACAATCGGTTCAACTATTTTCATTATTAATATTTTTCAAGGTGCATTTTTTATGTGGAACGTTCTGCTAGACTTGACAGATTGATAGAAATAGTCCTATAATATGTATGTTAGTACATTAGGACGTTCTAAACGTTCCACAAGGGGAAATTAGCTCAAATAATCCAAATAGTCTTCATAAGAAATGAATTCTATCAGATTGCCGTTGATGTAAATTCTTCCGTTGCGTCGGAAAAACTCATAAGCGGACACTGGAGTCATAATATCACCCCCCCTTCTATGATACGGTTCTATTTTGCAGATAGAGCCGTATTTTTTTGTGTTCTGATAAAATTAGTTGAAACGATACCGCCGCGGGAAGGCTTCAGAACGCTAGCATCATGTTTGCGGTTAGTCTTAAACTGTATATCACTGCTAACCGCCGTTTTCGGTTTAAAATACTACTTTTCTAATCAGATCGCCAGTCTAGCATTTTTCAAATTTTCAGACTATCCTTTTTGGATGTAATGTCCCTTGCTTCTGTCACGCTACTTTGATCATTGCAATAGATTGTTTTATGTCCGGTTTGTGCCGTGGTTATTGTCAATCGTCAATTATCAGTTTGCATCCGCAAGTGTTTGTTACTTTTGATTGTTTTTCAAGTTGTTTATACTTCTAACATCCTTTTCCGTGTTCATTGCCGTGTCAATTCCGGCGGAAAAGTCAAACGCTATGATATAACAACTATCATGCGACCCGATATAGAAAAGTTATACTTTTCAAAGCGTAACGTCTTGCTTTATTTACGCCAGTTTCTACAGAGAACCGGAAACTATCAACTATTCAATATGTGCTACTTTGCTTTTATACAGTGCAAATGTATATTTATCTGTACTACTTCATTAGCGTGCTGCCGTTGTATGTTTTTACGGTAATAACAACTTTTTACCGACTACACAAACATTTTTATTATCTGTTTTATTATGACCCCCTGACACGGCAGTGATCCTTTATACAGTTTTATTATATTCGAGTAGTTTTCACTTTTTCGGGAAGTGTAACCGCTTATGTAAGTGTTTTTTACTTACGTTGTAACTGTATAATAGCATGTGTTTTATAGATTGTCAACATTTTTTACTTACTTTTCTGTAATTTTTATTTTTGTATCTAACTTATAACCAATAGCATTTAATATTTTATTGGCATCGTCTAGACTAAAATTTGTTTTTTTAAACATATTATTTAACGTCTGTTTGTGTATGCCGAGTTTTTTTGCTACATCAACTTTACGTCCTCGCTCCTGATCTAAAAAAATAGATACATACTTCGCTAACTCTCTATTTGTCATGGTGCTATTACTCCTTGTATTACGATATAGCAAGTATAACATAATACTTTCAATATGTAAAAATGTGATATTGCCTGCCTCATCACAGGTTAGTTTTCGTTTTAGTAAAAGTCGCTCTGCATTTTCACGGGGTTGCGACCGTCTCGACTTGTCAAGTCTGCCTGCATTAGCTTTTGTTTTTTGTTGCATCTCTTTAACTTGTCTTTATTATACAACAACTTTTCGGTTGTGTCAATACTTTTTTATTGTTTTTTAAACTTTTTAGTTGTTACTATGTTTTATAGAAAAAGCATATCGTTATAATATGCTTTACTCTATTTTTGTGCCGTCTGAAAATTCAAAATAGGAATGATATTTACATCCTAACGCATTAGCGATGTCTTGTAACTCTGAATCTGAAAACTTGCCAACTTTTAACCGTTTGGAAAAGTTTTGTTGACTCATGCCCAATCGATGTGCTAACTCTGTTTGGCTTATACCTATTTGCAAACAAGCACTAACTACTTTTTGTTTAATAGTCATATTATTTTTACCTCATTTCTACTAACAAAAGCAAAAAGCATAGGCAACTATAAAATTTACAAGGTGCAAGACCTTAATAATTTAATAAGACCTTACACCCTTTTTAACTTGTTACTCCTGCTCTTTTGCTGTCGCTATTTTGTCAAGAAGTTCAACAATTTCTTGTTTGCTATACTCTTCTTTTTCGCCCTGTGCAAATAATAATCTTAATTCATACAAAGTTGACATTTTAACTGTTTTCATCTCTTTTTCAGTCATTTCAGTTGTAATCATCCTTTCACATCCTTTTTATTATAATATTATGGTTTATTATTACCTATATTATAATATGTATTATGATAGGTGTAAAGCCTTATTAAATTATCAAGGTACAATGTGTAAGATAAGTTTTAACAGTTGGCATCTTGTTTGCAATCTCGTTTGTTATCTGTATGCCGTTTGTTTTTTAACTTGGTTTTATTATAAACGATAGTCGTTTAAAAGTCAATAGCTTTTTTAAATTTTTATCGTTTACTTTTTTACATTTATAGTTTAGATATAAACGATAGTCGTTTGACTTGTTTATGATTATAAATTATAATCGTTTAAAAGTCAATATATTTTTTATATTTTTATTATTTATTTTTAAACGATAATAAGATATACTATTACTATATAAATGGTTTAGACAACAAGAGAATGAATATATACATATAATAAAGGAAAGAGGTATATAAAATATGTTTAAATATGATAATAATGAGCAAGTAAAAATTGAGTTTAAAAAAACGGTTGTATCTGAAAAAAGAACAATGACAAGCGTTGCTAATAACTGCGGTATGATACCGCAACAATTAAACAATAAATTTAATAATGAACGTATAGGATTGAACGAGTTGTCAAGTTGGTTAGATGCTTTAGGATATGACTTGTATATAGACTTTGTAAAGCGTGATAATCAGGAATAATAAATCAGGAATAATGGATCAGGAATAAACCGGAAGTAAATCAGCAGCAGATCAGCGTTGTTGTAGGTGGTTGTATAGGTGTAGGTCAGTGTATAAGTGATTGTATAGGTGGTTATATGTTGTATTAATTATATGTAGATGATGAATTAAGATTGTATCTGATTTTATGCGAAAGTGGAGGTTTATTATTGTTTTTGTAGTTTTTTGAGTGTAAGGTGGTGGATATGGTGCGTTTTTGGTGTAATTTTATGTGCTAAGTGGGAGTTATGCACAGTGTAAGGTGTAGTTATCCACATTATGTTGATAACTTTTTAAAGTGTACATTTACTGTACGGTTTGAGGCGAACATTTAAACGATATTTAATCGTCAAGCAATCGTTTAATGGTTAGTATAAATCCACATAACGTCTATATTTAACAAATCAAAAACAAATTAAAAACAATTCAAACACTTTAATCCCCGGAAGCAGGCGGAAATTTGATGCAATACAATCCGCTACAACTGTAAAACATACCCTATTATTACAATAATAGTGTCTATTTTGTCTTAAAATCTAGGCTTTACCTACTTTTTACCACGGGGGTATTTTACATTTTAAAAAATATATCTTACTTCAAAAAACCCCTCATGTGTTCCACTTCCACACCGCAAAAAATTTTCATCTCATCGATAAGTCACCGACATCTCACCGATAAGAATTGTATTAAATTCTCACACAATTTCTATCCCACTTCAAAATCCTTTCGGATTCGTTTTCGGTACGCTTAGTACGCTACCACCCTACTCCACTTAAAATTAAACCTGCATCTTTAAGCAACAAATATTCAGACAATTATTTTTATATCAAAAACTACCATTTTCACTATCAAAACTCCACCAAATCTCCTATAAAACCAGTGCTCAAGCCGAACTTCACCCATTTTATTTTCATTAACAACCCAAAATCACTAATTTCATAATCACCGCATTCTAATCTCATTCCACTAAAACACCTACCTTACAAGCATTATCCAAACATCAATAATCCAACTTACCGAAAATCACATCGAACATACTATTTTACAATCTAAAATTATATTATTATCACATCACACAAAAAAAAGAAGAACCACCGTTTTGCAATTCGTATATCACAAATCACAAAACAGCAGTCCTAAAAGCACAAGCTTATACTAACACTACTCCTATATTTAATTTATTGCATATCCTAATATGTAACCCTGCATTGAATGTAAAATGTGATTATACTTCCTTCATCATTATTACTACATGGAATTTCAAATCCGGTTACTGGATTAAAATCATACATTTCTTTATCGGTACAATATTGGCACACAATTTTACACGACACATCTTCTTCTTGGGAAAACTCAAATATTCTTTTCATAAACCCATCATAGTTACCTTGATCCTTTACATAATATTTTGCAAAAATCTTTTCACTTCTACCATCCTCACTTATTACGCGAAACTTTTCAAATTCCACTCCTAATGCATACTTCATGGATACATGAAAATAATTAAGCTCTATATATTTTTTTTCATTTACAAGTTCAGTATATTCTCCATGTTTTGCTTTATCCATAAGTTGATCTTGAATTTCTTTTATAAAGTATCCAACCCATTTATAGGATTCCTCATAACCTTTCTTATATTCCGCATCCCTGACTTCTTCTTTTGTTTTTGTAACTGCATTTAATCTGTCATGAAGACTCATTTCCCTTCCTCCGTCTTGTCTCTTTTACCATATCTGTCATTTGCAAAAATAAATTCTACATCTATAATATCATAAAATTTCAATCTCTTTCAAATACAAATAAAAATGGCATCAAAAATCAATTTCTTTTCATACCCTATCAATTTTATCATTTAGCTGCACAGAATTAAAAATCGGTATCAAATTCTTTTCTATTTTAAAGAAAACTCAACATATCAGTACCGGGGATACTTTTACATTAAAACAGATAAATCATTTTACAATATTATCACTTCCTTTTTTAACTAATTTTTTAAAAAAGAGAATATACAAACAGGAATCTAATAAATTAGGTAATTGTTAAATAATTTTTTCTTTGATGTGGATAATTTATGTTTAAAAAGTATGATATAACGATTGAAAAAAAAGAAGCTGGGATACCATATAGGAGAAATCTTCAAATTTGGTCAAAGTCTATTGAAGAAGTATCAAAAAGTATAATAACTAAATTACATAAAGACCCAAAATATTTCGGATATAAAATTGTTAGCATAAAATCCTCAGAGGACAGTTTTTACAATATAAATTATGATACAATAATCTCATCACAAAAACAGGAGGATGATGTCGTAGATGAATTATACGATTTTATGATATGGGGAGATTATGATGCAAAAATTCAAACTCTTGCTAATATGACAGATGAAAACTGGAATTTTCATGGAAAAACAAACAATCTTATTCTGAAAAATTATCTAAGGTATACTGCTAAGAAACTGGAAGAAGAAAATAAAGTTATTACAACAGATAACTACTGTCTTATGAATACAGGGTTATTCACTTCTTATTATGAACCTATTTACATTTATGCTGAAAAGAATACAGGCACAAGTGATCAAGAATGGTTTTTTAAACAATTTGCAACAGAATATGAATTAGGGAATTTAGGAATTACCGAATTGCCAGAAAGAGCAAATTATTTCCAAAATCCAAATCTGTTGATTTTTGATGCAAGCTGCAAAATTAATGTTCATTATAAACATATTTTAGAAGATGAAAATAATATTGCAAGAATTCCTGATTCAATCAAAAATGCAAAAAATTTACACCATATCTTCAGCGGTGCTATAGAGATCATGAAAAAGAAAGTAACTGCAAATTATAAAATCGCTATACCTCAATATTTTAATGGAAAAATACAATTACTACTGCCATTATGTTTAGTAGATTCAGATATTCCAGATTTAGCATTAGTTGTAACCAAAAATCAATCCGGAAACTTCTATCAAGGACATACATGCTTAACGATGGAGATGGCATATAATAATGCAAGATTGATTGCTAAACCGGAAAGCAACTGGTTATTGCCATAATTTTATAGAAAAATTGAATATAAAAAGAGAATAAAAAGATAGACGAAAAATCGTTTATCTTTTTTTATTTACAAAAGTTTATCCATTCAAAAGAGAATATATAAATATCTCCACTATCTAATATAAAAAGAGAAAATATTTATTTACAAGAAAGGAATTTACATATGACAAATTTAAAATTGATTACAATAGAAAATTTTGGTGAGCTGCAATGTAACTTTTACAGGAATATGAATGATGACATTCTACTCACAAGAGAACAGATTGGAACTGCACTGGAATATTCTAATCCTTCTACAGCAATCAAGAATTTACATCGCAAGCACAAAGACAGACTCGACTCATTATCCATGAAGATAAAGTTAGGTAGACTCCAGAACGAGCCAACCTCAAAATCTGATGAGCAGGAAAGAGTCTACTATACAGAAAGAGGAATTATGGAGATTTGCCGTTGGTCAAGACAACCCAAAGCCAATCTCTTCATGGATTGGGTATGGGATATCGTTGAAAAATACCGCAACAAAGAAATAGTAGATATCACTCTCTTATCCTCTACATTAAATAAAATGGTATCCATTCTTGAGAAGCAAGAAGAACGTATTACAAAAGTAGAATCTCAATTATCTGAGCCGCTACAAGTAGAAGAAAAACCTGCGTATAAGAGAATAAATACATGTAATCACCTGTCCAAATAAAACCAATTAAATTATAAAGGGTTATGTTTAAATTACAAAAATCAATATAAAGGAGAAGGCTTATGTCAAGATACAGAATTGAACCATGTGTAAGTTATGTTTGTAAAGGAAACTGTTCTAAAGGAAGAATTGCTGATCATAGAGAATATTGTCAGAAATGTAGCTTATATGAGCCAAGAGTTAGATTAAAACATAAAAACTTGAAGAAAGAAAAAATTTTAAAAGAGAAAAGTAATATAAAAAATTATGAGTAATGGAGAATGTAAATTGTAGACAGAAAAATAGATTAATGTAGCGTGAACAATTACTAAGCGTAAGCGAAAGTAATTGTGAATGCATTATCCTTTTTATATTATTATGCTTTTTTATATAATTGTTTATGCTTTTTACTATATCCCATTATTTGGGGGAATTTTCCCATTAAATTACAAGTGCAATGGGGGAATTTTCCCATTAAATTGACATACCCTATCATTTTTATGGGGGAATTTTCCCATCGTGGTACAAAAAGGAGGTAACCTCAAGATTAGCGATATTATTTTTATACCAAATAGAGAAAAACAAAGTGTAACTGTTGGCTTTTCAAAAAAAGACTTCAAAAATCATAAAGGAATAACTGGGCTTAAATATTATCTCATTGTTATGTATTTACGAAAGCATTTAGAAACTTTTGGACAAGTCACTCTTACTCTCAATCGACTTTTATATGAATGTGGTTATTCTACTAAATCACATAACAAGTCAATCTATTCTGATTTCAGAGAAATTATAAAAACTGAAATTATAAACAAAGAATATGCAACTTGTGGTGTGGATATTTTTACAGTTAATCCAAACGAAATGTTTTCACTACAATTATCTGAGAGTAACAATATATTTTATACAAAAGACAGTTTTGTACAATTTAGTATTGAAGAATTTGAAAGTATTACAAAAGTAAATTCTACGATAAATAAATCTGTATTAACAGGTGTGTATTTATTTATAAAACAATACATAATAGATCTTCCTAAAGATACAATTTCTACTCCACGAATTTCATATCCATCAAAGCAACAAATAAAAAAAGGAATCGGTATATCTTCTATTACTACTATAGAAAAGGCAGTTTCTACATTGATTGATGTTGGGATGCTTTATGTAAGAAGTAATATGTTTGTGGAGAACAATAAGGTGGAAGGCGAATATATACCAACACGAAATGTCTTTGCGCTAAATGAAAAAGAGTTATATGGAGATATAATTTTGACTGAACTTGAAACGGTTTATAACAAAAAAGTATATAACAAAGAAGATGTTCCAGGTGTGATCAAATATTTAAACAAAGAGAAAGAATGATGAATGATTGGAATTTGTAGCTGGAAATATTTGCAGTTACAAAAGTTGAAGAGATCTTAAAAAAAGAGAATATATAAATGTAGACATTTTCTACTGGCAATTACTGCTTGTAACACAGAAGGAGATACCTGCCGATAACAAGTATCTCCTTCCCAAAATAAAAGTGCACTTTTGGATATCTGAGCAATATCCATTATCACGGAATTGCAACTTAGTTCTGCTAAGTCCAAGTTCCGGTTACAAGACAATAGTATGTTGAACAATATTTTCGTAAAAGAATTGTCGTACCTTTTACAAAATCCTATCGTTCAAACTCGATGTGGTTTTCTGCAACCACGGCATGTTTTGCTCCAGAGTTGATGAGCAGTTTCAATTCTCTGTATCTTGTAAAGCGAGAAACGCAATACTTGGCAAGAGAAATCAACGCCCATAAAACAAATGGAGATAAAACAATAATAACTTTTAATGTCATCCGTTCTCCTTTCGTATATGAAAAAGCACTACTTGGAGAACTCCCCTATGCTGTCGAATAATGATGCCACGCTCCTTCCGTACCTGATGTCATATCAGTTGTGGTGCTTATTTACGGGTTGCAAACGATGCATCAACTATTATTGTATCAGTAATTGCCATTCTTGTTAAGAAAAACATTCTCAATAGAGAATAAAAATATAGAACCAAGTAACTATTAACCAAGTTTATCAGAAAGGATTGATTAATGATGAACAATTTATTTAAGAGAACAAAGGAGACAAAACCAATTTATGACAAAACAAAAACTTCAGACAAGCTACATACCAAATAATGGGAATTTAAAAATTCCATCAAGAGAAGAATTTCATAGATATGCAATGAACATATTATACGAATCCTGCTTTTGTACAGATCATCCAACAGACTATACAATTAATAGTATTGCACAATCTATTCATTGGACAAAGAAGAATGGCTATAAGAGGTGATTGAATTGATAGAACAAAATTTTGATAATAATAATGAAAATTGCATTGAATTTTTGTCGGGTGAAAGATTTACAACTGTTTCGTTTAGTAATAGAAAACATATTAATCGAATAAAAAAAATCTATGAAGAACGGAAAGATGAATTTAATTTGCCGAATAATAGTGAATACATGACAGAAAAAGAACAAGAGATTGTGTATAGTAGAAAGTACGAAGAGCTATTAGGGAGTAATGATGATGAATTAATTAATATATGGAAATACAATCAGAAAGAAATGTT
>ERZ824522.1122-NODE-1122-length-19238-cov-2.493093_pt1 | contig 19238 bp, 14 predicted proteins | sample MGYA00519935_ERZ824522 | MGnify/ENA primary metagenome ERZ824522 (study PRJEB31778, sample SAMEA3449160) | human gut metagenome | biome: human gut; feature: human-associated habitat; material: faeces | place: United Kingdom | collected 2010/2012 ...
TCCATTTTAAAATCGTTCATTTTGGTACGTCCTTTCGTTGGGAGTCAATGTATGTACAACAGTATTTCAGACATAAAATATATGTTCCATATAAAAACAGTTTTCCAATTCGTAGAATTGCTAAACTGTTTTTTTACTAATCTTCGGTTGTGAGTAAAGCTATTGAAACACTTCTAAGTCTAACACTTAGGAGTTCTGATTCCTTAAAACTGAAAATTATCTATTGAAGAATGTCCCCTAAGGTCTGTAACTACTTAAAGAAAGTCCCAAGAGGAGCTAGTGTATAAGAAAACGAGTTCAGTTGAACTCGTTTTTTTATACACTATATTTCAATAAATGTTTAATGCGTTCTACACTTTCATCAGGACCATAAGCATTTGGGTATCGGTCTAGTTTACTAATAGCATCAAGGTCTGCTTGGTCTAGGTGGAAGTCAAAGCTATCAAAGTTTTCCTTCATTCGTTCGATATGGGTACTTTTAGGAATGGTCAGAATGCCTTGTTGGGTTTGCCATCTGAGGATGACCTGAGCGACTGTCTTGCCATGTTTTTCAGCGATAGCAGTCAGAGTTGAGTCCTGAAAAATACCATCCTCTCCTCTGTGAAAAGGAGCCCAGGCTTGTGTTAGGGTACCAAATTCCTTATCAGCTTTCTGGATAAGTTTGTGTTGTTTATAGGGATGCAACTCGATTTGATTGACCGCTGGAATGACAGGTGTCTGCAAGGCAAAATCCGCCAAACGTCCTGTTGAGAAGTTAGAAACACCAATGGCTCTAATAAGTTCTTCATGCTTAAGCTCAATCATAGCACGCCAGGCACCATGTAAGTCGCCAAAAGGTTGATGAATCAAATATAAATCAAGATAGTCAGTATCTAGTTTGCGGAGGGTCTCTTTTAAGGCTAATTTGGTATCTTCGTAGCCGAGCTGGCTAATCCAGGCCTTGCTGGTTAGGAAAATATCTTCACGAGGGATGCCAGAAGTCTTAATGGCACGTCCCACAGCCTCCTCATTACGGTAAAGACTGGCTGTATCAATCAGACGATAGCCGACAGAAAGAGCATCTTCTACGGCTTTTTGACATTCCTTTTGGTCGAAAATTTGCCAGACGCCAAAACCGAGTACGGGTATTTTGATGCCATTGTTAAGTGTTTGAAATTCCATTTTCTTCTCCTTAGTGGTGGGGTAGTAAGCTATCCTGAATTTCCTCGATAAATGCTTGAATAATTGCGGATTGTTTCTGTTTATTATTTGTCACAAACCCCAAGGTGTGCTTTGGACTGTTCTTCAGTGGAAGTAAAACAATTTGGTCCTTAATGAAACTATTAACAATACCGAGGCCAGAAGCGTAACTATCTGAGGCACAGAGCAAATTCATGACACTGCCTCGGTCATTACTGTAGATCACTTGTTGGTCAGGCAGAACCTCGAGAGGATCTTCGTCAAAATGAATTCCAAAGCTTTCTTGACGAAAGCGGACCTGTGAGTATCCCTCTAAATCTTTGAGATTGAGGGATTTTTTGTGAGCTAGGGGATGTTGGCGACCTAAGAAAATCTTGGTTTCAAACTCTCCAAGTGGGGTGAAAGTCAGATCCATGTGTTGGAAACTGCGTTCTAGGATATGGTCGTTATCTTCATCTAGATAAATAATCCCCAGATCACTTTCGAAGCTTTCAACGCTTTTGAGAATCTTCCTAGTTGTTGTTTCAATCAGTTGAAATTCTTGATAATCACTACGAAAACGTTGGGCAATGTGAGCCATGGGAAGTGACAAGAAATCGTAGTGGTGACTGGCAACAGTGAATGATTTCTTAAAGGATTTTCGATAGCGTCCTTCTAGTAGATCTAGCTCTCCAAGAATACGTTTGGCGTATTTGAGAAAATCATGACCGTCATCAGTTAGTTTAGCTCCTGTATTGGAACGTTCAAAGAGTTGGACTCCAAGTTCTTCCTCTAAATCACGGATGGATGCTGAGAGATTAGGTTGAGTCAAAAAGAGTTTTTTAGCAGCCTTACTAAAAGACCCTGTTTCAGCGATAGTCTGAACATAGCGACATTGTTGAAAATTCATAAGCATCCCCTTTAAAAAAATATGATTGTAGGTCATATTATAACAAAATGAGAAGTCTAAAATCAGCAAAATTCTGATAGGAATAGATGAAGACCTGATATGAAATTTCTATGATTAAATCGTTTTTGGAGTAATAATGGAAATTGAGATAAGTTGTAAGAATGTGGTGCTGATAAATGAAAAACTGCATCCCCAGGTTAGACACCAAAAATCTAACTTGTGGGATGCAGTTTGAAATACTAGTCATTAAGATATCTAATGGCTTTCAATTTTTTAGGACGAATAAGGAAGAGTCCTAGGGCAATTAAAGGTAGCCAGAAAATGAAATGCCAGATACTTGTAGCTGGTGCAGCCTGTGTTGATTGCGAGAGAAGGACACTGGCAAAATCAACCAAACAGTGCAGAATAATAGTCCACCAGAGGCTACCAGTACGTAGGTAAATAGCAGCAAAGAATATGCCTATAGCTGTCGCATAATAAACCTGGAACAAGGTAGCGTTCAAGGGCTGGTGAGTGAGGTTTCCAAGATGGGCTAGTCCAAAAATTATGGCAGATAAGAAAACGACTCCTAAAACCTGTTTTGAAGATCTAATACCATCTTGGAAGGCGAGTTTAAGGAAAAGTCCACGAAAAAAATATTCCTCAAAAAACCCGGCTCCTAAGGCAATAACCAAGGCAGTTCCTATCATGTGAGGTGCTTTACTGATCCCAAAAGCAACCGCAGAAACATAGAAGAAATCTGCCAAAAGAAGAAACCAACAAACCCCTAAGGTTTCAGACCAACTTATCTTTTTAGTCGATTTGATCTCTAATCCAAGGCGTCTCTGTACGAGGAAATAGTATAGACACATAAGGCCAAGCGTTTTAATGAGATAACCTATATTCTCAGGCAAAGGCCTAAGAAGCAAACGAAGTACAAGGTTTGCTAATATAAAACTAACCCCAAGAAGAATCAGCAATCTCATTTCTTTTTTTGTCATTGAAAAGTCCCCCAACTTTCTTAACATTTTTTTCAAGCGTACTACGAAAAACGCTTAAAGTCAAGGTCTTGAAGGTGTTTTTTATGTGTTTTTAGTAATGAAGAGGTCACTTCATGATAACCCGAATATAGTAGAAAACATATGCTATCTTAGAAACAGTCCTTTATGAGAAAAAAATGAACGGCTGTAAGAAAGTAATAAGTGAAAACTCTATGAACCCCTTACGAATTACAATTAATTGTAAAGAAATGGTTAAATTATAACAAAAGTGTGTCAAACTTTAAAAACATGTAGCAAATATATAATATTTTTTTCAGAAAACTATTGCCAAATTTTGAAAATCACGGTAGTATATTAAACGGTGAAGAAAATAGGTTAATAAAATGTTAACCAAGAAGGAGAAAGTGTAAATGAAAGTCAATCCATTTAAAACAACATTGTATTCAAGCGTATTGCTTGCAGGACTCGCGGCTACAAGCGTAGCAGCTGCGGATGAAGCTAAAGATGTAACAGCAACTACTGATACTGATGCAACCGTATCAAATACGACTGCAGAATCAAGTGCTAATCTTGTTAAAACAACAGGTGATGCAGCAGTTGTCACTACAGTACCTGGAACAGAAGAAAAAACTACTACTGAAACAGATACTACTGTAAAAACAACAACTAAAGCTATTGCTGAAGTTTCAAATCCTGACTTCAATAACGCTGTTGAAGCTGCAACAACGACTGCAGCAGCATCAAAAGATTCTGCTGATGTTAAAGCTGTTCAAGATCAAGCAGCTAAAGATGCTCAAGAAGCTTCAAATACAATTGTTTCTGAAAATAAATTGACTCGTGAAGAAGCTGATGCAGCTCTTACATCTGCTAAAGCAAATGTTGTTGCAACAGGAGGATTCACAGCTACAGAAGAAGCAGGTGTGAAACACACTAGCGTCGAAGCTGCTAACAATGACAACAAAGTTCAAACAACAGCTTTGACAACTGCGGTTTCAGAATATAATCAAAAACTTGCAGATTACAAAACACAATTGGACAAATACTACCAAGACGTTCTTGCTTATGCTGCTTGGGAAAAATCATACAAGGAATATACTGGTGGAACAACAGCTCGTCTTTTGACAAAGGGCTTGGCTGAAAATGCCACTGGCTTGATTTATAAAACAGAATCTAATTCTACTATGACTGTTGAAAACTCAGCAGGTTCAGTTGACTACTTGGATAAAACAATCCAATCAGGTCACTCAGTAGATGAAATCCTTGAACAGTTCAACACATCTCGTTACATTCCAAGTGACTTCAGTGTAGCTAACGGTACACAGTACACTATCAATGCTGATGGTGAATATACTGAAGATGTATGGTTGAAAATGGCTACAGGTCAAACGTTGACTGTAACATACAACAATCTAAACGGAACATCATTCAATGGTACTCCAGTTAAGAAAATCGTTGCAACTTACACTTTGGTAGAAACACCAAGTACAGATGGTTCAGCCATTGTTAAGTTGTACCACGATCCCACGAAGACACTTTTCATTGGTTCACAAACTGACGACACTAACAAAAAACTTCATGTTAAGATGAACTTGAACTTCTTTGATTCTGAGTCATCAGTGACACCACTTGATTTGTCTAAAAATGGTTCAGTTTTGAGTATCTCATCACTTAACCACTGGAACACTGAGCTTGGAAACCACATTGAAAAAGTTGGTTTGAATGGTAATGAGTACGTTCAAATTCCTGGTTCATCTATCACTTTGCATGAGGATGGTTATGCTTATGCAACAAACGATAACGAATTCGTGGCTAACGGTTCACGCTTTAACAGTGACCCAACAGTAGACCCAACAACTGGTGAAGTCACAGATGAAGGTTGGGATGCGATTAACCCAGATGGAACACCTCGTACGAAGAATGCCTACTACGGTGCAGCTGCAACAATCTTCAAGGGTGAACCAATGGACTTCATCGTAAGCGGAAATAACGTTCCAACTGCTTACTGGTTCGCAACTAACTCAACAGTAGTTGTTCCTGAATTGCCAGAAGAACCAAATAAACCAGTTCTTCCAAATACTGTTTCAGCATCAGTTACTTACCACAAAAACTTTGTGTCTGTTGAAGAAACAACTGAGAAACCAAAACCTCAAGTACCAACAACTCCAACAGAACCTACACCAGGTAAACCTGTAACACCAACATCAGTACCTGTAAAAGAAGAAGCTCCAGCTCTTCCAGTTACTGGTGAAAAATCAACAGCAGCTTCTGCAGCAGCAGGTGCAGCTATGGTGACATCAGCTTTGGCCTTGTTCGGTATCTCAACTTACAAACGTAAACACTAAGATAATACAAAAAAAGCTAGGAAATTTTCCTAGCTTTTTTAGTTTGGAAGAATCAAGATAGCTAGAAATAAGAAAGATGAAATTTTCTGACATTTAGTAAAACTACTTGATTTAGACTCAAAAAAGAAAAAATGATATACATTTTCTAATTTTTTCAAAACTGCAAACAAGGCCTATATTATAGGCTTTTCTCTATAGCTAACCATGTAAAAAACAAGGGTCTAAATATTATTTTCAAAAAATATGAAATAAATTAATTGACAAAAAATTATAATACAGTATAATAGATTGTGTTAGGAAGAGTTTGTTTTTTGGCAGGGTGACTCCCTGGTCAAAAAAGACTAGCTTAGAATCTGGAATTCTAAGTTATCAAATTCCAATGTTTCATTGTGATGATTTAAAAAAGAGAAGATTTAAACAGCAAAAAATTAGATTAATCGATTTAAAACATCAGCATCATCGTAGTGGGAGCTAGCGGTATTTTTAATCCGTGTAGAGCAAACGACAGATTCAAAAACAGCAGAATCGGTAGAGACTAATCGTCAAAAGCGAAGAGGGAAAGAAAATAAAGCAGTAACTGCTAATATACCTATCAGAAGGTGGACTAAACCTAATGACTGATAGGTGGTATGTTTTGAGAGTGGCTTTTTTAGCCAATACTCTTCTAGGAAATAGTATCTTGTAAGCAGTATGACGTTCTGCGTAAAGAAGCTAGAGGGAAAGTTCTTCAGATTGACTGACTATCAATCACAAGATACTCTTAACTAGAAACCATTTTGGACCAACACGGTTTTGCGTTTGTTGGTATTGAACTGCACCTAGGGAAATGGTGGTTCAATGTTAGTAAATAAAGACTTTAACTTGTAAAAGTCTAAAAATTGTTTTATCTCATTATCAACTCAAGGATTAAGTTTTTAGTGGGATTGCGGAACAAAAGGGTGATAAGCATATTGGGATGATGCTTCAGTGACGGAATTTGACCAGATGTTTGTGAGAGCATCTGTCTATGCTACAATAGCTATTTTTAATGGTTATGTAGGATAGGAACTGTTTTCAAGGTCCTGGTACCAAGGAAAGTTGGGGGATTTTCCTTTAGGTATTGGGATTGTTGAAAAGAGATCAAATGGACTGAGCGGCACTTGTATCCCAAGGTAAGCAATACACCTATAAACCTATGTTTCCATACAGCAGGGAGCAAGTTTCAGTTTGAATGGGGGACGCATCTAGAGTCATCTAGATGTTTTTTTATTTTGTGAATTCTTTTGCGAATAAGTAAGAGAGTGCATGAAGGAGGGTGTCGTGTTAATTGCAAAAAATCCGGAAGGGAAATTGGTTTCAGCACTTGAAACTGAGTTAAATCGCGAGGAAACTTATCGTTGTCCAGGCTGTCAAGGTAGAGTCCTATTGAGGCAGGGGCAGGTAATGTGTCCGCATTTTGCTCATAAGTCTTTACAAGATTGTCAGTTCTTCTCGGAAAATGAATCAGCCCAGCATCTATCCCTTAAGGCGGTATTATATAAGTCCTTGGTTAATCATGGTGAAAAAGTTTGTATTGAAAAGGTTCTGCCTGAGTTAGGCCAGATTGCAGATTTATTTGTTGGCGATTCCTTAGCCCTAGAAGTCCAGTGTTCTCGTTTATCTCAGCAACGTTTGAGAGAGAGGACACGTGCCTATCAGCAAGCAGGTTATGAGGTGCGTTGGCTTTTAGGTGAGGAACTCTGGTTGAATGGACGTTTAACAAACTTACAGCGGGACTTTCTCTATTTTACAGCTAAGATAGGATTTCATCTATGGGAGCTTGATTGGCAGAAAGAGGAAATTAGACTTAAGTATCTCATCTATGAGGATATTTTTGGGAAAGTCTATTACTTAACTAAGGCCTGGTCTTTAACAGAGAATCTCATGACGGTTTTACGTTTTCCCTATCAAGCAGAGAGGGTTGAGACCTATCAAGTGACTCAGCGAAAGAAAGTCTCACATGTAATTCAACGAGAATTAATGGGGAAAAATCCAAGGTGGATGAGAAGGCAGGAAGAAGCCTATCTTAGGGGAATGAATTTGTTATGTCTGTCTGATCAGGATTTTTTCCCACAAGTAAGATTTCCTGAATCTAGGCAGGGTTTTGTACAAATTAGACAGTCACTTGAAGGTTTTGAAAAGCTTTTTAAGAAATATTATCGAAAAAGGCATTTTTCTTATCGACAAACTCTCTACCCTCCCACCTTTTATGCTAAAATAGAAAATAATAGACACAATTAAGGAGAATATTATGTCAGACAATCGTACTCATTTAGAAGAAAAATACACATGGGATTTGACGACCATTTTTGCGACAGATGCAGATTGGGAAACCGAATATGAAAGCACTGTTCAGGATTTGAAGAAGGCTAGTGCTTATGCAGGTCATCTCTTAGATTCTGCTAAGAACTTGCTTGAGGCAACAGAACTTTATATGAGCCTTATGCGTCGCTTGGAGAAAATCTATGTCTATGCGTCAATGAAAAATGACCAAGACACAACAGTAGGTCTGTATCAAGAGTACCAAGCAAAGGCCTCAAACCTTTATTCACAGTTGAGTGAAGCCTTTGCTTACTTTGAGCCTGAATTTATGGCCTTGGATGATAAGAAATTAGCTGAATTTAAAGAACAAGAGCCAGGTCTTGGACTTTATGACCACTATTTCGAACGTCTTTTGGCCAACAAGGATCACGTTCTTTCTCAAGAAGCTGAAGAACTCTTGGCAGCAGCCGGTGATATTTTCAACGGTCCAACGGATACCTTTAATGTCTTGGATAATGCTGATATCCTCTTCCCATGGGTATCAGATGGCCAAGGGGATGTGGTTGATCTAAGGACCGTGACATTCGTAAGGGTGCTTATGAAGCGATGTACGGTACTTACGAGCAGTTCCAACATACCTATGCACAAACACTTCAAGGCGTTGTTAAGGTTCACAATTACCAAGCCAAAGTTCGTCACTATAATTCGGCACGTCATGCAGCACTTGCGGCTAATTTTATTCCAGAGAGTGTTTATGACTCACTCTTGGAATCAGTGAATAAGCATTTGCCACTTTTGCACCGTTACCTTGATTTGCGTAAGAAGGTCTTGGGGCTTGACGAGCTTAAGATGTATGACGTCTACACACCACTTTCTGAGACTGAAACTGCTCTTACTTATGAAGAATCCCTCAAGAAAGCAGAAGAAGTCTTGGCAATCTTTGGTGAAGAGTATAGTAAAGGGGTTCATGCAGCCTTTACGGAACGTTGGATTGACGTTCACCCTAACAAAGGAAAACGCTCAGGTGCCTACTCAGGCGGTGCCTATGATACCAATGCTTTCATGCTTTTGAACTGGCAAGACACTCTGGACAATCTCTTTACCTTGGTTCACGAGACTGGCCACAGCTTGCATTCAACGTTCACACGTCAGACTCAACCATATGTTTACGGAGATTACCCAATCTTCTTGGCGGAAATTGCGTCTACAACCAATGAAAATATCTTGACAGAAACGCTTCTTAAAGAGGTCAAAGATGACAAGACACGTTTTGCTATTCTTAACCACTATTTGGATGGTTTCAAGGGAACTGTCTTCCGTCAAACACAATTTGCAGAGTTTGAACATGCTATCCATGAAGCAGATGCATCTGGTCAAATCTTGACAGCCGACTTCATGAATAAGCTTTACGCAGATCTCAATGAGAAATACTATAATCTCAAAGCTGAAGATAACTACGAAATTCAGTTTGAGTGGGAACGTATTCCGCATTTTTACATGAATTACTATGTCTACCAATACGCTACAGGGTTTGCGGCAGCAAGCTACTTGGCTGAAAAAATTGTTCATGGTACTGAAGAAGATAAGGAAGCTTACCTTACTTACCTTAAGGCGGGAAGCTCAGACTATCCTTTGGAAGTCATCAAGAAAGCTGGTGTTGATATGACCAATACCGACTACTTGGATGCTGCCTTCAAAGTTTTTGAAGACCGTCTTGTTGAATTGGAAGCCTTGGTTGAAAAAGGTGTGCACCTTTCTTAAAAAGAAGTTACTATATGAGAGAATCATTCTGAATCAGGATGATTCTTTTTATGTCTAAAAAAACGAACGTTTGCTAAAAAACAAGCTCTAATTAATATGGAAATACGTTGGTGAGCATATTTATAGCCCATGGTTTATATTCATGATAGACTAAAAACCTAACGTTTTATGTTTTATAAGTGAACAATGTTCAGAAATAGAAAGTAGGTTTTTGTGAAAACAACCAATCGTTATCTTGTAGCAACGTGTGGTGTCTTACTCCATCTTATGTTGGGTTCTACCTATGCTTGGAGTATCTATCGTAATCCTATTATGGCCCAGACTGGCTGGGATCAATCTTCAGTTTCTTTTGCCTTTTCGTTGGCCATCTTTTGTCTAGGGCTTTCTGCAGCTTTCATGGGACGTCTGGTTGAAAAATTTGGTCCTAGAGTGACTGGAAGTATGTCGGCTGTTCTCTATGCTGGGGGTAACATTCTGACAGGAGTAGCCATTGCTCATGGAGAGCTGTGGATGCTTTATCTTGGTTATGGTATTCTTGGTGGTCTAGGACTGGGTGTGGGTTATATTACGCCTGTTTCAACTATTATTAAGTGGTTTCCTGATAAGCGTGGCCTTGCGACTGGCCTTGCCATTATGGGCTTTGGCTTTGCCTCGCTGCTAACTAGTCCCATTGCTCAATATCTGATTCAGGCACGTGGCGTTGAACAGACCTTTTATATCTTGGGAGTTGTTTATTTTGTTGTTATGCTTTTTGTCTCACAATTCATTAAACGACCAAGTGTAGAGGAAGCACAACTGTTGGCTGACAAGAGTCCAAACCGTCAGGCTGCTGATTTGAGCAAGGGAGTTACGGCTAATGAGGCTCTGAAATCATCAACTTTCTACTGGTTATGGCTTATTCTGTTTATCAATATTTCTTGTGGCTTAGCCCTTGTCTCTGCTATTTCTCCAATGGCTCAAGATATGATTGGGATGTCAGCGGAATCAGCGGCGGTTGTTGTAGGTGTTATGGGAATCTTTAATGGTTTTGGTCGCCTTCTGTGGGCAGGCTTGTCGGATTATATTGGGCGTCCGAAGACCTTTATCCTCCTCTTTGTGGTTAATATTGTTATGGCCGTCCTCCTAATTGTCCTGCAAGTTCCACTTATCTTTGTGATTGCGATGGCTGTTCTGATGACTTGCTACGGGGCAGGATTCTCCTTGATTCCTCCATACCTTAGCGATATCTTTGGGGCAAAGGAGTTGGCTACCCTTCATGGTTATATTTTGACTGCCTGGGCTATGGCGGCCTTAGTGGGGCCAATGCTCTTGTCGGTAACCTACGAATTGACAAAATCATACCAGATGACCTTACTTGTTTTCATCGCTCTTTACGTGGTAGCTTTGGTCATTTCCTACCTCTTGAAAAAGATGGGGTTACGTCAAGTAGCTTAATGATGACGATTTGATTTATAGATAAGAAAAATCTCTAGCACTCGCTAGGGATTTTTTATATAATAAAACACATGGTTAAATCATATAGTAAAAACGCAAATCACAACATGCGACGTCCTGTAGTCAACAAGGATATCGTGGACTACATGCGAACGCATCTTCAGGAAAATAAAGGGCATTTGGCTGAACTGGAGGCCTTTGCTCGTAAGGAAAATATTCCAATCATCCAGCACGAAGTTGTTGCTTATTTCCGATTTTTATTGCAGACCTTGCTGCCTAAGAAAATCCTTGAGGTAGGAACAGCTATTGGTTTTTCAGCCCTTCTTATGGCTGAATATGCGCCTGATGCTCAGATTACAACGGTTGATCGTAATGAAGAAATGATTGGATTTGCCAAGGAAAATCTAGCCAAGTATGACAGTCGCAAACAAATTACCTTGGTCGAAGGAGATGCAGCAGAAGTTTTGCAAGATTTGGACACTGACTATGATTTTGTCTTTATGGACTCAGCCAAGTCTAAATATATCGTCTTTCTGCCTGAAATCCTAAAACGTCTCAAGGTAGGTGGTGTCATCGTCTTTGATGATATCTTCCAAGGTGGGGACATTGCCAAAGACATCATGGAAGTTCGTCGTGGTCAGCGTACGATTTACCGTGGCTTGCATCGTCTGTTTGATGCGACCTTAGATAACCCTGGATTGACTGCTAGTTTGGTCCCTATGAGTGACGGACTTCTTATGCTTCGGAAAAATTCTGAAAATATTATCTTACCAGATTAAGCATTATTTAAGTAAGTGTGGTATAATAGCAGAGATATTGACAATTTAAGGAGTAAATAGAATGGCTAAAGAAAATGAAAACCTTGAGTCAACAGAAGAAACTGTTGAAGAGGTTGTAGCAGACAAAGACGCAGAACAAGAGCATCTTGATCGCCAAAAAGAAGAAGAGGAAAGCATCGCCCTCGCCAGTGAAAAAGCGAAAGAAAAAGCAAAACGTGCTAAAACTAAAAAGACACGTGATGCTGGTAAACCAAGCTCAGGTGGTCGCTTCCTTGGAGGTCTTGCCCTTGTAGCTGTTTCAGCTCTCGTTGGTGCAGGTGCTATGTATGTTTCTCTAGGTAACAAAACAACTGAAGAAACAACTTTGGTATCTATGAAAGGTGATACTGTTACTGTTGGTGATGTTTTTGATTCACTTAAAGGTAGCAGCCAAACACAACAAAGTGTTTTGAGTGCAACTTTGCAAAAGGCTCTTGAAAAAGAATATGGTAGCAAGGTCAGCAAAGAAGACGTTGACAAAGCTTATAAGCAAGCTTCAGAACAATACGGAGATCAATTCTCACAAGTACTTGCAGCCTATGGTCAAACAGAAGAGTCATACCGTAATCAAATCCGTACACAAAAATTGGTTGAGTATGCTGTTAACCAAGCCGCACAAAAAGATTTGACGGAAGCAAATTACAAGGCTGCCTATGATAACTACACACCAAATACAGAGGTGCAAGTGGTTTCAACTACTGATAAAGCAGTGGCAGATAAAGTAGACTCTGAAGCTAAGGCAGAAGGAGCAGATTTCTCACAAGTAGCTAAAGATAACAGCTTGGAAGTGACTTCTAAGACAGTTAACTCAGCTTCTCAAGACTTCCCAGCAGATGTTTTGACAGCAGCCTTCAAACAAGATGCTAATGCCGTTTCTGACGTGGTGACTGTTTCAAACAGCTCAACTGGTGCTGCGACTTACTACATCGTCAAAACTGTTTCAAAATCTGAGAAAAATGCAGATTGGAAAAACTATAAGGATGATTTGACTAAGGTTATCATCAATGGTAAGAAATCTGATACTAACTTTACTAACTCAGTGATTGCTAAGGTCCTTAAGAAATATAATGTTAAAGTTGTAGACAAGGCCTTTAGCGCAATTCTTGACCAGTATGTGACTGGTTCTGGGGCTTCATCAAGTTCATCATCAAGCTCTAGCAAATAAATCACAAGATAGAGTTGATAATGCTATTATCAGCTTGACCTAAGACCTAAAACACGTTAAAATGGAGAGTGGCTGAAAGTTCTAATATCATGACATTTTTAGCCTTCCCTTTGAGATTGGTAATCATCGCTTCTGATACAGAAAAATGGCGGTCGCTGCGAGCCATGGACGAATCTGGTTACTTGCTACTCAAAGTTCACAATTAAAGACAAATAAGAATGACAAGTTCATTGAATGAAGGTGGTACCGCGGTTCGCGTCGCCCTTCGTTTAGTGGTCTTGTCTTTTATTCTTTGGGTATTTTCTGAATGAAATGTATGACAATATTGGAGGTAGCGTATGAAAACCTATTTTGTCAAACAGAAGTTTCGATTGGGTGGCGAACGCTTTGATATCAAGGATGATCAAGGTAGAGTTGCCTATCAGGTTGAAGGATCCTTTTTCAAGATTCCAAAGACCTTTACAATTTTTGGTGAGGATGGTCGTGAGATTAGTCATATCACCAAGGAGCCGCTTAGTCTCTTGCCTAAGTTTACAGTAGACTTGCAGGATGGTTCGAGTTTTTACATTCGAAAAAAATTAACCCTTCTTCGTGATAAGTATGATGTCGATAATCTTGGCTTGCGAATAGAGGGTAATATTTGGGACTTGGATTTTCAACTACTTAATAGTCAAAATCAGGTAGTTGCTAGGATTCAAAAGGAGCTCTTCCATCTGACATCGACCTATACTGTTACTGTTTATGAAAATACTTACGCCGATTTGGCCATTTCCCTGTGTGTTGCTATTGACTATGTGGAAATGCTCGAGAATAGCTCAAAATAAGAAACATTTATTTAAGGAGAAACAATGAAACAACTTACTTCAGCACAAATTCGTCAAATGTGGCTTGATTTCTGGAAATCAAAAGGTCACGCTGTTGAACCATCAGCTAACTTGGTTCCAGTTAACGATCCAACCCTTCTTTGGATTAACTCAGGGGTTGCCACTTTGAAAAAATACTTTGATGGCTCTGTGATTCCTGAAAATCCACGTATCACTAACTCACAAAAGGCTATCCGTACCAACGATATCGAAAACGTTGGTAAGACAGCTCGTCACCACACAATGTTTGAAATGCTTGGTAACTTCTCAGTTGGTGACTACTTCCGTGATGAAGCTATCGAATGGGGTTATGAGCTTTTGACAAGCCCAGAGTGGTTTGATTTTCCAAAAGACAAACTTTACATGACTTACTATCCAGATGATAAAGATTCATACAACCGTTGGATTGCTTGCGGTGTTGAACCTAGTCACTTGATTCCAATTGAAGATAACTTCTGGGAAATCGGTGCTGGACCTTCAGGACCAGATACTGAAATCTTCTTTGACCGTGGCGAAGACTTTGACCCTGACAATATTGGTATCCGTTTGCTTGAAGAAGATATTGAAAACGACCGTTACATTGAAATTTGGAACATCGTTTTGTCACAATTCAATGCAGATCCAGCTGTTCCACGTTCAGAATACAAAGAACTTCCTAATAAAAACATTGATACGGGCGCAGGTCTTGAACGTCTTGTAGCCGTAATGCAAGGGGCTAAAACAAACTTTGAAACAGACCTCTTCATGCCTATCATTCGTGAAATCGAAAAAATGTCTGGTAAAACTTATGATCCAGATGGTGACACAATGAGCTTCAAGGTCATCGCTGACCACATCCGTTCATTGGCATTTGCCATTGGTGATGGTGCCCTTCCAGGTAATGAAGGTCGTGGTTATGTCCTTCGTCGTCTTCTCCGTCGTGCTGTAATGCACGGCCGTCGTCTCGGCATTTCTGATGCTTTCTTGTACAAACTTGTCCCAACTGTTGGTCAAATCATGGAAAGCTATTACCCAGAAGTTCTTGAGAAGAAAGACTTTATCGAAAAAATCGTTAAACGTGAAGAAGAAACCTTTGCACGTACCATCGATGCAGGTTCAAGCATGCTTGACGAGCTTCTTGCTAACCTTAAGAAATCTGGTAAAGATACGCTTGAAGGTAAAGACATCTTCAAACTTTACGATACTTATGGATTCCCAGTGGAATTGACAGAAGAGTTGGCTGAAGATGAAGGCTTCAAGATTGACCATGAAGGTTTCAAAGCTGCCATGAAAGAACAACAAGAACGTGCGCGTGCTAGCGTGGTTAAAGGTGGTTCTATGGGTATGCAAAATGAAACCCTCGCTAATATCACAGAACCATCTGAGTTCTTGTATGAAGCTGAAACTGCCGAAAGCCGTTTGAGCGTAATCGTTGCTGATGATGCTCGTCATGATAGTGTTAACTCTGGTCAAGCACTCCTTGTCTTTGAACAAACACCATTCTATGCTGAAATGGGTGGACAAGTAGCAGACCACGGTACTATCTCAGATGCAGCTGGTACTGTTGTTGCGCGTGTTGTTGATGTTCAACGTGCACCAAATGGACAAGCGCTTCATACTGTTGAGGTTGAAGGTGAACTTGTTGTAGGTGCTAACTACAAACTTGAAATTGACCACACACGTCGTCACCGTGTTATGAAGAACCACACAGCGACTCACCTCTTGCATGCTGCCCTTCATAATATCGTTGGTAATCATGCTGTCCAAGCGGGTTCTCTTAATGAACAAGAATTCTTGCGTTTCGACTTCACTCACTTTGAGGCTGTAACTCCAGAAGAATTGCGTGCTATCGAAGAACAAGTCAACGAAGAAATCTGGAAAGCCACTCCAGTAACAACTATTGAAACAGACATTGACACTGCTAAATCAATGGGAGCTATGGCCCTCTTTGGTGAAAAATATGGTAAGAATGTTCGTGTCGTTTCAATCGGTGATTACTCTGTTGAGCTTTGTGGTGGTACGCACGTTGCCAACACTGCCGAAATCGGTATGTTCAAGATTGTCAAAGAAGAAGGTATCGGTTCAGGAACACGTCGTATCTTGGCAGTGACATCACGTGAAGCTTACCTTGCTTACCGTGAAGAAGAAGATGCCCTCAAAGCGATCGCAGCAACACTTAAGGCACCACAATTGAAAGAAGTACCTAACAAGGTTGCTAGCCTTCAAGAGCAGTTGCATGCTCTTCAAAAAGAAAATGCTGCTCTTAAAGAAAAAGCAGCAGCTGCAGCAGCTGGTGATGTCTTCAAAGACGTTAAAGAAGCTAACGGTGTTCGTTACATCGCTAGCCAAGTAGAAGTTTCTGACGCAGGTGCCCTTCGTACCTTTGCTGATCAATGGAAACAAGCAGACTACTCTGACGTCCTTGTCCTTGCAGCTCACATTGGCGAAAAAGTTAATGTTCTTGTAGCAAGCAAGTCTAAAGATGTTCACGCAGGTAATGTTATCAAGGTTCTCGCACCAATCGTATCAGGTCGTGGTGGTGGTAAAGCAGATATGGCCATGGCCGGTGGTAGCGATGCCAATGGTATCCAAGATCTTCTTTCAGCAGTAGCAGAACAGCTTTAAGATGTGATACAATAAAAGAAACTTGAAAAGGTAGGATGAAAATCCTATCTTTTTTAATAGATTCACATTTTTTGGGGGATTATGGAAGATAAAAATGTTAGGGATTTTAACGATGTGCTTATATTCATAATTACAGTCTTTTTCTCGTTTTGTTTTTCACTGATGTATATTGAGTGGCAAAATTCTTATAATCAACAAACTGACCGCTATTTAAATGGTTATGCTTATGTGACAGGTTTCAGTTCGGTTGATGCCTATGTGAAATTAACAGATCCTGATGTTCTAGCTGTCCAATCAACTGGCAATATCCAATATTCCGATAACTATATGATGTCTCAAAACTATCGTTATCATGATTCTTTTAAAAACACAGAGAAAACATCTCAAAAGGATAATCAATATTATCGTCTATCTATATATGATGTTAATGACACTGGTAATCAACCGATTGAGGTAGACCTTTTTAAGTTTGTACCGGAGTTAAAGAAAGGTAAAGAGATTAGAAATCTTAAAGCAAAGCTTTATGAAGAGAATCAGAAAGCCTATGTTCTTGTTACTTTTGAAGGCACAAAGGTAGGGCAAAATCGTGAGCCTGCTTATACTTTTGAGGTTTCAAAAGATGATAAAACATTAAAGCAAGTAAGCAATTTTTCAGACACTAGTCTTTATGATATCGATACTATCCCAAAAGATACTATCCCAAAACAGGAACAAAGTGTAAAAGGCTATTTACCTCAGACTATTGGGATTATCAATAATCTTGGTAATAATCTTTTATCTAATGTTCATACTTTAGATTCGGGACGTGTTGCTATTAGTGTTGGGGCTTTTGATGGTACATCGAGAACGATTTATGACCAAAATTCTAAACTTCTAGAGATGGCTAAAAATGATAGTTATCAATTGGTAGTTACAGATAGTTTTTGTAATGATCAGGCAAAGACCCAAAGTCTTTTGGATTTATACAAAGAAGATGGTAAGACTAGTTTTGTAGACGGCTTGGTAGCTAAAGCAGATACAACAATTGATGGACAAGAACACCTCTTGTCAAATTTTCAGGATTTTGACAGATGGATATATCGAAACGTCAGCTTGACAAGAAAAGAGTTTAAATCTCGAGAGGATGTTCAAGCCATTTTATATGATCCGAATTCAACCTTGCTTCCGATTGGTGTTAACGCCTTAGATAATAGTCTCGTAATTTACGATTTAGCTTCAGGGCCTTTATATAGTTTTTATACTTATAGTATAGGTTCTGAAACAAGTAAACTAAAGAAAAGTATCGAACTAATTCAAAATTGGAGAGCTGGTTTTAAGGAGAATGAGGTCGTTAAGGAATTGTATTATGAGCAATACTATAGGAGTGACTACAGCCCCTATATAGAACGTATTGATACTGCAAATGCGAACCAAGAACCCAAACAAATCTTATTTATGCAAGAGAGTATTTTTGAATTGCTTCAATCAAATCCCTTTGAAAATGCGATGAAAGAGGGTAAAGATGCTTTCAACCGTATTATTAATGAAGGAGCACCTGTTGGTCTGTATTCCATTCTTGATGTACCTAGGGATGCTATTGATAATGAATCGTTTAACATTAGTCCAGATATGGTACAAAGGGGTTATCTTTTAGGTACAACTCCAAGTAATCAAGCGAAAGAAAAATATGGCATTAACGAATTTGAAGGTCCGAGAACACAGGCAGTGTCTAATAGTATGTCTTTTGTTCAAAATGGTAAGGCCATAACAGTAATAATCCCAAGGGAGGAAGAGTAGATGGCTTTAATTAAAGAGCTTTTCAAAGATAAAGTGAGAATCGTGATTATTCTTCTAGGAGCATTACTTGGCTTCTATCTTGCTTATAGGCACAAACCCATAGAGTCATATTCACATAAAATTGAAACCATTAAGAGATCCACTCCTCTTCGAGATATTCGAACGGTTCAGGACAATGTACTGTATCTTCCTGAAAATCAAAATTATGTCGCCTTGACTAAAGATTATCTGATACTATTTGATGAATACTACCATAGGGGTGAAGATATTAGGGATAACTATGACATCACTGATAAGGATTACTACAAGGTGATGATTTATAACCCTTTTAACACCAAGAAGATTTACAAAAAATGGGATGTCTTGAAAATCTTACGAAAGGATTTTCCTGAAGAATATGTTAGTGATCTGGATCTTGACAAGGATATCAGTGGGAAAAGTTATCTTATCGTAACTACTTTGATTACTAATTCTGGTGGAGAACGTGATAGAATTGGCCGACGAAGGGTCTTTGATTTTGAGACTGGCAAGTTCGTGACGGGAGTTGCTATTCAAGGTGGAGTAGATAAAGATGATAAACAGATTTACAAACGAGACTATTTTAGTAAATCGCTAAATGAAAGATTAGATTATTATGGACTTCGTATTCGGAATAGATCTAATGCAGTATTTCTAGAGTTGTCTGACCCAAATACTTTTAGAATTAGGGAATTAAACATCAGTTCCAATAAAGAACTTATGACAATTCTGAACAAGGAAGTTTCTGGAGAGTTGGTCTTCTTTGGAGATGATGCTCTAGAGCAGGTTTCTCATTTGCTAGCTAAGCCAGATCAGACGGATATGCTTAGTGGAACAAAACTTTCAGCTTCTGAGTCAAAGGATGGACAAGAGCATGATATCGCTTCGCTTCAAGACTATAATACCTGGGCAGAGTAAAAACATTATTGAAGAGCTGAACTTTCAGCTCTTTTTTCATGCTTAAAAAAGTTTAGTAATAATATTGAAATAATTGTAAAAAATATTTCAAAGGGGTATAATAGAAATATGAAAACGGTTCCAATTTTTATCAAACAGCCTAGAAAGTGAGAGTGATCAAAATGAGAAAGGCATATGTTTTTAAGGAACGTCAACGTTACTCAATACGTAA
>ERZ824522.1124-NODE-1124-length-19207-cov-9.269632_pt1 | contig 19207 bp, 22 predicted proteins | sample MGYA00519935_ERZ824522 | MGnify/ENA primary metagenome ERZ824522 (study PRJEB31778, sample SAMEA3449160) | human gut metagenome | biome: human gut; feature: human-associated habitat; material: faeces | place: United Kingdom | collected 2010/2012 ...
AATCCTATCCCTTCACGGTGGAAACCATGCCCGTGCCGAACAAGGTAACAAAGGGGCAGACGGTGGAAATCCGCTGTGAACTGAAAAAAACAGGCGACTTCGCCAACACCCTCTATACCATCCGGTATTTCCAGTTCGAGGGAGAAGGTACGCTGAAAATGGACAACGGAATCACGTTCCTGCCCAATGACCGCTACCTGCTCGAAAACGAGAAGTTCCGGCTGTACTATACGGCGCAAGGTGACGAAGCGCACAACTTCATCGTAGTGGTGGAAGACAATTTCAGCAACTCCTACGAATTGGAGTTTGACTTCAACAACCGTAATATGAAGGATGACGGGGCTATCTCTGTTGTCCCCATCGGAAACTTCAAGCCCCTTATACGATGATGCGTGTATTCATGGCTATCCTCTGTTCGCTTCTGGCGGTCTGTTCCGTGTCCGCACGGGACAGACGCCATGAGGAAACGGACAGGCAGGCGACTATCTACCGGCTGCCACCATTTGAGAGAGCGGTGCGATGCACGAAATATTTTGAGGGTTGGCACTCTGAAAAACATTACCCGTATGTGGGATATGGGCATAAGTTGTTACAGGGCGAAAGGTATTCGGCACGCACCATGACGAAGCGGCAGGCGGACGCGCTTCTGCGGAAAGACCTACGGAAGTTCTGCGCGATGTTCCGGCAGTTCGGGAAAGATAGTCTGCTCCTTGCCACGCTTGCCTACAATGTCGGTCCATACCGTTTGTTGGGAAACGGGAAGATACCCAAAAGCACGCTGATCCGAAAGTTGGAGGCTGGCGACAGGAACATCTATCGGGAGTATATTGCTTTCTGCAACTACAAAGGGAAACGGCACGCCATGCTGCTCAAACGAAGAAAGACAGAGTTTGCGCTGCTGTATGTACCATAAAAAGTAAGTGTCCGACAACATAAACTCCGATGAAGTTGGGGATGCTTTATCGGAGTTTATGTTATATCAATATTTTAATTGATGGTCAGTACTTGATTTTACAAGTGACTCATTCAAGTAGTTTCGCTTTTTTCATGTAACTTTGCAAAAAAATAAAGGATATGGATAGACAATTACCGTATGAGATAAGCTACAAGACGATTGCTTTTTGGCGCAATATCGAAAATGGATTCCTCTGGAGTACATTCATATGTTCAATATTACTCCAAACGTTCCAAATAAATTGTATAAGCCATTCATTAGATTCTATAAAATGGATTGCTAATTTATTTAATGTTTTGAATTATATTTCTATTATAGGGTATGGTTTATTATATATAATCGTAGAAATTATAATGCAACCTATGGCTGCTAATGAAAGACGGAAAGGATTTATCGACAATTCATTAGGCACGAAATTGCTGGAAAAGCCAGTTTTGAATTATTACGATAATGATTCTATTGAGAAAGGACCATATAAAATGTTGGTTAATTGTTATGAGAATTGTTTTTTTACATATAATATCATTAAAGTGATGTTGCCTAAAATGGCAATAAAGAACACAATACTATTTGGTTTGCTTTTGATATTTGCATACTACGGAATAAAAGATAACGTCGTTGCCATACCATTCTTGCAACTATTTTTATCGTCATTGTTCTTAATAGAACTGATATACCACATAGCATTCTTTTTTAGATTAAAGAATTTGTGTGATAAATTCAAACAAATTTTTAGCACACCTAAATCAACTAAAAATAAAACTATTCAGGATGCTATCTATATGGTACTTGAATATGAAACGACATTGGCATATAATAAATCTCCGAATAGCAATTCTGTGTACAAAAAACTAAACAATAAATTAACAGAAGAATGGAGCTGTATAAAACAGAATTATGATATTCGATAAATTAGACAAATATACAACAGAAAGTGTATTACAAGGACATCCCGATAAAATATGCGACCAAATAAGTGATGCTCTTTTAGATGCTTTCTTGATGCAAGATTGTAATGCCCATACAGCAATAGAATGCTTGGGAAGTGGTAATAATTTAATTGTTGCTGGAGAAATTAGTACTCAAAATAAAAGGGTTGATATTGAGAAAATTGTCAATGATGTATATCAATCCATAGGCTATTGTGAAAAATTAAACATACTGAACTTTTTGACTTCACAATCAAGACAACTAAATGATGCTGTTATGAACGGTGGAGCTGGCGACCAAGGTATTGTGTATGGTTATGCTATAAACAATCAATATAATTATCTTCCGTATGGTGTATATTTATCTAATTTAATAGCCAAAGAGATTGATACGTATAGAAAGAGCGTAGATTATCTCCTCCCTGATGGGAAAGTACAAGTTACAATTAGCGAAAATAATCTTGAACAATTGATAATCAATGTACAGCATAAGGAGAATGTTCATCCCGATTTCATTGAAAATGAAATAAAACAGAAGGTTTTAACTCAACTGATTGATTGTATAAATGTAGATATTCAGATAAATAGGAAATCAAAATTTTATAAAGGTGGGTTTGTTAACGATACAGGATTAACTGGTCGTAAAATAATGATAGACACTTATGGCGGTTTGGTAACACATGGCGGAGGTGCTTTTTCTGGAAAGGATCCGAGCAAAATAGATAGAAGTGCTGCTTACATGGCTCGATTTGTTGCAAAAAACATAGTCGCAAACGGATTAGAAAAAGAATGCAAAATAGCAGTGGCTTATTTGTTTGGAGAAGAACAGCCTACCATGCTAAATGTTTCCACAGACAAAGAATCCAATTCTACAAAATTGAAACAATTTATTCTATCAAAATTCGATTTTAGACCTAATGCAATAATTGAGTTGTTAAAATTAAAGAATACTATATATCAACCAACTTCTATATACGGACATTTCTCTAATCCTAATTACAATTGGGAACAAATCATATCTTTATAAGACTGGTTTTATCGAAGATTGGCACAGAGGTTTCTTTGCTACTTTCTTTGTCCGCCATCCTGCTCACTGAAAGAAAGTAGGCGGCTTTTGCCGCCCACCCACTCAAAAACGGGTGTAAAGTCCCGTTACCATCGTGAACATTTCCTCCAGCATATCGCAATATATCCCCTCGTGCGTTTCAATGTCCTTCGTCCTGCACTCGAATGTCTTTTTGCTGAACGTCCTGCGGTAGAAGCGCATATTGTAGAGGTCTGCCCCTCCGTCATAGATGATGTCAAGGCGGTTGGCACTCGTCTTGTTCCTCGCAAGGCTCATGCGTAAGCCGTTGCCCATGTCTATGAAGTCTTTGCTTCCCGTCATGGCGGCAAAGCGTCTGCCGCCTATCTGCTCCAAAATTGTCTTTGCTATCATATTCATTCTTCTTTGGGTGCTATGTTCGGGCGGTGCGGACACCGCCCGAATGTTCAAAATTCTGTTTTCTCGGCTATGGGGGTGTTCCTTTCCAACCATGTTTTCACACACTCCATATTGTACTCGCTCGTTATGACTGCCGTATGGCTGTCAATGGCGGTAAACCGACTGCTCTCATAGTCCTCTACCCATCCTTTAAGGGTTTCAACTCCCCACGCTTCGGCATCGTCAAAGATGCCGTCCAATTCCGTGATGGGCTTGCTGAACTTGACTATCAGCGTTTGGTAGCCTGATTCGTTCATCGCTTGTCCTCCTTTCCTCTTTTTGCCGTCAGCCACTTGTCCCGTGCGGCTCGGCACTCGTCCAAAGTGGGTTTCACACAAGAGAATAATTCCCCGTCCGTGTGGCGGTAGTCGTACTGCACAAGTGTCCGCTTGCGTCTGCCGATACCCGTTTGGAACTTCTCGTATTTCTCTGTCCCTGCTTTCGTGCAGGTGCTTACTCCGTTGATGGTCATCCGTGTACTCATAATCGTTGTTTTTAGATGGTTAGAAATGTACTGACAACACTCTGCTCCGCATAACCATTTCGGGGTTACTCGTATAGCGTTGGTGCAGGTAGAAATGATGTGAGCCGAAGCCGTAAAGGAAGAACTTGTCAAGTTCGTGTTTCTCGGAAAAGTCCTTTACGCTTGCCCTTAACTGCTCCTCACTCTGACAAAAAGTGAGGAGGTTCATAAATGCAAGGAACATCGTGGGAATTTTATCGTCCCACAAGCAAACCATGCTTTCAAATCTTACTTCCATATTATTCTGTATTATAGGTTGATATTATGCTGCGTTCATACGCTGACGGATAAGTCCGGCATTGTCCTCCACAAGTCGGATGATGCGGTCGTGGTACTCGGTATTGGAATTGCATACCCCTCTGCTTTGTACCACTTTCAGCGTTTTCAGTGACACTTCTATCGTTTCAATCCGTTTGCCGTCAATGGTGGCGGATAGGATAAGGGAGTTTGCCTTGTTGTGATAACCGCCCACACAATGGTGCATTATCCGCCCTTCTTCTTCCATTTCCTCAACGCTCTCTATGACCTTGATGCAGATAAGGCTGTCGGAGAACACAAGTCCGAAGAAGATGCCTTTGGCTTTCAGATAATTCTTCTCGTCCTCAATCGCCTTTTGCCGTTGCTGCTCCGTCCGCTCACGCTCCCTTTGCAGGTTGCGTTTTCTCACCAACTTGTCGTGTTCCGCTTTGAGGTCGGTAGGGCAGACGTACTTCGGGCTGTTCGTATCCTTGCCGAAATGACGCAGGAGGTCGATGGTGTCACGCCACATGGAGCCGTCCGAAATGGTGTAACCGTTGCGGATACATATCTTGACGGATGCCCAATACCGCTCCATGTCAAAGGAACTGCGGATATAGTAACGCAACATGGCATATTGCCCTGCTTTCAAGAGTGTTTCGGCTCGGCTGTCGGAAAGGATAGCCGTGAAAAGGTCATACGGTAGTATGTTGTGGTAGTCCCCCTTGAAACCGTTACGTTTCAGTTCGGGAATGAAACGCTGTCGAGGATGGGTGCATACTGGGGCAATATCGTATGCTTGGAGTTTGTTTTGCTTGCGTACCTCCATGTCGCTGTATTCCGCCCATTGGTCGTAATACAACATTGACATACCACGCAGTCGGGCAACGGTCGTTGTCTTTCCATCGGGTGAAATCCACCTCTGCACCACTTCATAAATTGAATACTCGGCTGCTTGCCCTGCCTTGTATCGGGACTTGACGAAGAAGAAGCGTATCACTTGGTACTGCCTGCTGGTCGTAACGATGGAGAAATACTCATTGTCGTTGAAAACGCTCTTTCGGGTGCGCAATGCTTCCAACTGCATACCGCAATGGGGGCAGGTGCATCCGCAAAGGGTGTCTGCAAGGTCGTGGTCGCTCTTCCACGAATGTCCGCACTCGGTACAGATGTTCGTGCCGTCCGCTCTCTTGATTGCGTAGTGTTTGAAGCAATGACGGAAAGCGTATGCCTTTTGCGTGGCGGTCAATCTCGGTAGTCGCTTGCTCAGATGTGCGACTTCCTGCTGTATATGTGTTCTCGGTTTCATAAGCCTAAATCAAATAATGAGGGTTGTTGTACTTCTTGGGTGGTCGCTTTGGTGGCGGTTCTCGGCTTGTTGCGGTTCTGCAACTTGCGGACTTCCTCCTCTTGATATTGTCGGATAGCCTTCTGACGTGCTTCCGCCTTTTCCTCTGCGGTGAGTTCCACCACATGGTTCACGGCTACTTGGCATTGGATAGGCTTGCCCACCTCTATCTCGTTCTCGTCATAGTAGTGTACGACTTGTCCGTATATCTCCCCGTCCGTGAAGCCGTTGCAACCGCTTTTCTGCACATAGTTCAGAATGTAGGTCACGCAATCGTCTATGTTCTTGGCAGGGTTACGGTATTTCTTGGCAAAGAGCGCATCTTCCGCTGCACGTTGCTCCAAATACATCTGTATCGTTCTCTTGAAATGGTCTGTCGTTTTCATATCGTTATCGGTAAGATTAAAGGGTGAATAACCAAAGGATGAAGCCGAATAAGGCGATTGCGGAAAGGATAGCCACGATTATGCCTATCGCCACTCGGGACACTCCGTTTACTATCTCTCTGACGATACCCCAAAGGATGCCGAACACCCAAAGGGCGGTGCGCATGATTAGGGCGCATATCGCAAGCCCTATGTATTGCGCCACTTGTCTGAAGTCTGCCGTTGCTGTCATATCCTCGCTATTTTTCAAGTTCTACAATGTTGTCTATCCTGCCGTATAGGTATCTACGAAGTCCGGTCTTGTCCGTTGCCTTGTATTCCGTCCAACGTCCGTATTGGCACACGAGAAACGTGCGGAGTACATCGGAGAAGTCAAACCTCCAGCCTTGCAGGGGGACTGCGCTCTTGAAATAGGTGTTGCTATTCACCTTTTCGGTGAGCCAATCTTTTTCCTCTCGGTTCATCTGTCCTCCGTTGTTCAGTTTTTCACGAAGGATGTAAACCTTACTGCCTTTCAGTGCTTCCAATGTCGGCACTTCCCAAGCCACGAATTTTGTTGCCATTGTTGTTCCCATATCTGTTCTGTTTTTGATTTTTATTTTTTATGCGGATTCAAGAGCTGAGGGAGTTGAGTTTCAAACTATCTTATCTGCCTCTCGTTTATCCGACATTTTTTTTATGCGTCTTTCTGTCGCATCGGTCGTTTTCGTTTCGGGTGCTTAAAAAGGTAGGGATTAGGGAATGCAAGGTTTTTCGAGAAAAATACTACCCGCAGGGCTGGAGATTTTTCCCGAAAACAGGAGGCTTGACCTTGCTTTCCCGTCAAATCCCGAAATTACCTTTGCGCCCAGAACGGAAATGACTGCCTGATGCGGCCCACTGAAAGGCGCGAAAATGGAGGTAAACGGAAGTAGAGGCAGATTAGACAGAAAACTTCAAAAGAGAAATCCGTGAAAAAAGGAAGTCCCCCCAAAAAAGGACATAGCCGGTAGCATGAAACCGAGCAAACCACCTGCAAGGAAGTATGGTTTTATCTGTCCGGCCGGACGTGTCGGGGCGGGCAGATAAAATCATTCTTCCCTGTTTGCCTGCTGTGGGTGACGGCTTGTTCCATTTATGGGCAAGCGGTCATACACGGCTTTCCGCTTCCGGCTCAAAAGAACGGCGAAAAAGAAAAATCATCTGAAAAGCCGTAAAAACACCTCTTTGGCATAAGCACAAAAGAAATGGGCTTTGCCTCATCAGTCTAAACTGTTGCTTAGGCGTGAGGCAAAGCCCTTTTCTCCGCTTATGCAGTAGTCGGCACACGTTCGTTCAAAATCCTTTTGGGCGATGGTGTACCGACGAATAAAGCCGCTTTTACGGAAAAACTTGTATGAGATAGAAAAAAAATCAGGGAGATTCATATCAAAATCTCCCGTTTTATTGTTACTTTTGCATACGAAGAGTTCTTTGAAGGTTACGCAACGCGCAGAAGAATAATGCAGCAGATAACTAACTAAATCGTAACCTATTACTATCATGAGCGATTAACATACGCTCATTTCCAATAAAATACACTCTTTTCGTAACTTCGACCGGGCAAAATTACGTTATTTTTTGGGGAAACAAGAGTATTTCCTTAATTTTGTAAAAAATTTTAGATTCATGGACCAGAAAAAGCGCACCGAGATCGCTTCGCTCGGACAATTCGGACTCATCGACCTGCTGACCAGCGGATTCACCCCGAAGAACGCCTCGACGCTCAAGGGCGCGGGGGACGACGCCGCGGTGATCGCCCCAGGACGCGGCGAAGCGGTGCTCTGCACGACCGACTCCTTCTACGAAGGCGTCGATTTCGACCTCACCTATTTTCCGCTCAAACACCTGGGTTACAAGGCCGTGACGGCCGGCGTGAGCGACATCCTGGCCATGAACGCCCTCCCGGCGCAGATCACCGTGTCGCTCGGCGTCTCGTCGAAACTGCCCGTCGAAGCCCTTCAGGACCTCTACGAAGGCATCGCCTTCGCCTGCAAGGAGCAGGAGATCGACCTCGTGGGCGGCGACACGCGCGCCTCGATGACGGGACTGGTCATCACCGTCACCACGCTTGGCTACGCCAAAAAGGAGAAGATCGTCTACCGCAGCGGTGCGCAGCAGAACGACCTCGTCTGCATCACGGGCAACCTCGGGGCCGCCTACATGGGTCTGCAACTGCTCGAACGCGAAAAGCGGGTGCTCGCCGACGTGGAGAACCCCGAGCCGCAGTTCAAGGGCTACGAATACCTGCTTGAAAAATACCTTAAGCCGCGCCCCCGCACCGACATCGTCCGTGCGCTGGCCGAAGAAAAGATCCGCCCCACGTCGATGATCGACCTCTCGGACGGCCTGGCGAGCGACCTGATGCAGATCTGCAAATCGTCGGCCTGCGGCGCGCGCATCTACCTCGAACGCATCCCGATCGCCCGGCAGACCTCGGCGCTGGCCGAGGAGATGCACTCGGACCCGGTCGTTGCGGCTCTGAACGGCGGCGAGGACTACGAACTGCTCTTCACCGTGCCGCTTTCGATGCAGGAGCAGATCATGCGGCTGGGCCTTGTGGACGTCATCGGCCACATCACCCCCGCCTCCACGGGCTGTTACCTCGTGACGCCCGACGGGCAGGACATAAAGCTGAAGGCACAAGGGTTCCCGGAAGAATAAGCGTCTTACCGCCGCCCGCCGCCGATGGCTATTCCGAACGTGAGCGACAGATGGCGGTTGGCCCGCTCCGTACAGGTGTAACCCAGCGTGACGCGCAGCCGGTTCCAGCATTCGCAGCCAACGCGCGGCATCACGCAAAATGCCGCACAGTCGCTGGACGGAGTATCGGAGACAGCCCCTTCGGCCGTTCGGAGGACATACGCCCCACCGATCCCTGCTCCCGCGAACAACGCCACTTTCGGCGTCAGATGCAGGTTGTAATCCGCAACGGCCATCAGGCTGAACATCATAAAAGGGTCCTTCGAGCAGACGCCCGCAGCCAGCCGCGAGTAACACGACCCGCCGAGCCGCAGACCCGCGTCGAAGGGTATCCGCCGGAAATTGTAGCGGCCTTCGGCGGCCAGACAAAAACCCGCCGCATCGTTGTCAAAGCTTCCGAGCGAGGCATAGCCAAAGGTCGCCCCGGCAGCCACCTCGCCCTCGAAATGCCCGGCCCCCGGATAACCGGGGCCTACGGCCGTATCCTGCGCCTGCAAGCCGCAAAACGGAAGCACGGCGAAAATCAGAAAAATGCAGCATCTTATCATCGGGTCAGCGTTGGGATTGAATTCGCCGGTAAGATACGCAAAATCCCATATCCGGCACCATTTTCAGGAAACAAATTGCGGAAGTCCGCCCGAAGCGCAGTCAAGAGCAGGCTCCCCGCAGTTCTGCCCTGCGGGGAGCCTGCGTAAGCGGCAAGAAGTCTGCCTATTCCTCGCCAAAGAGAATTTCCTACATTTATAAAGCAATGTTTCAAAATGGGAATAAGAGCCAATCAAATGAAAATAAAACACCGTTGTATCAGTATATTATAACGGTTATTGCATTTTCACTCGTTTGCATCCTTTGCAGTTGTTCGGTTCTTTTTCGGTGTATTTTTGTTTCTTGTTTGTTTCTCTGTTTAGATTATTCTTTCTACCTTTGCGGCAGGAAGAACAAGTAAAAAAGAGAGAATATGCCCCGAGTAAAGAAACCCGCGAAAGTCAAGGAGCCGATTCGTCTTCGGATGAAAGAGCTGGCCAACGGCAGCAAGAGCCTGTATCTCGATATATACCGCAACGGCAAGCGGTCGTATGAATACCTCAAAATGTACATCATTCCCGAAACGGATGATAATGCCCGCAAGCGGAATGCAGCGACCATGACGGCGGCCAATACGATCAAGTCTCGGCGCATCATCGAACTGACCAACGGCGAGGCGGGAATCAAGCGTGCCGACGACAAGGAAGCGGTGTTACTGCTGGATTGGATGAACATTTACATGGAGAACCAACAAAAGCGCGGCAAGAAAGACGGACACCAGATCAAGGTCGCTATCCAAATACTGAAAGACTATGCCGGAGAACGGGTAACGATGGAGCAGGTGGACAAAACCTTTTGTCAGGGATATATCGACTATCTTTTGACGGAATACTGCCCGCAAGGGAAGCCCGTTTCCAAGTTCACGGCACAGAACTACTATCGAGTATTGAACGGAGCGTTGAACGCCGCTGTCCGTGCTGACATAATCAAACAGAACCCCTTTACGAAAATCGGCAATTCGGACAAAATACGTCGTCCCGAAAGCAAACGGGAGTATATGACCATCGAGGAACTTCGGGCGTTGATAGCTACTCCGATGAAGAACGAGACGGTAAAACAGGCCTATCTGTTCTCCTGCTTCTGCGGACTGCGGATAAGCGATATAATCGGGCTTAAATGGGGAAACGTTTATGTGGACAACGGTCAGTATCGGCTGGAGGTCGTGATGCAGAAGACAAAGGAGCCTATTTATCTGCCGCTCTCGCCCGAAGCGTTGCGGTGGATACCCGAGCGAGGTGATAAAACGGCAGAGGATGCGGTGTTTGACCTGCCCTCTACGACGCATATCAACATCCTGCTCAAGCCGTGGGCGAAAGCGGCGGGAATCAATAAGAAGTTTTCGTTTCACACCGCCCGTCACACGTTCGCTACGATGATGCTGACACTCGGCGCGGACTTATATACGACCTCGAAGCTGCTGGGCCATACGGATGTGAAGATGACGCAAGTCTATGCCAAAATCATCAATCGCAAGAAGGACGAGGCGGTCAATCTGGTGAACGGACTATTCGATTAGAGCAACCTCCGAATTTTCATACTCCGTAATACATCTTCGTAATATGATTTGCCGGCCGCGCGGGCATATATAATTTTGTTTAGTTTAGTATTTCTTTATATATAGGGCAAGAAAACTAAAGTAAACCGTTTCATGCAAACAACTGAAAAGAAATGCTGTTAAGTTTCGATGGCCGAAATCGCACTCTAAAACTGGATTCTTATACTAATGGCGGCAACATAATCGACAAGGAAAAAAGTCGTAATCCGACCACTGAGAAATGAACGGATTATGTCGGAGAAGCAACCCCGTTCTTAACCCGCGAGAAACAATTACGGGTAACAAATTCTTTTCCTCTCCCTTTTGTCGGTTGAAACCCGTCCGTGAATAGAAGTCTGAAATCTTCCGATAAGGAAAGCTGTTTTATCCATTTGACTGCCATTTCATAATCCGTCATATATCGGACAATTCTACCGCCTCTGCTTGCGGATTGTATGGCGACCCTCCCGACGCCGTAAGGCAGTTGGGGTATTAGGCTCCCCCGACCATTGTCGGGAAGTATAGTAGACCAGTGTGTATCACTCTTGCAAATGGCAGATAAAGTATGTGTCGTCGTAAGCTTTTCAGACGGCATTAATCAATCCCATCGTCTATGAATCACAAGTTGTGAATAAACAATACGAGTATGGTTCATCTTCGATATATGCCGCCGTTAGCATTTGGCAGAAATTGGTAAAGAGACGGAAATAAAAAGGAGAAATTTTTATTATCTCATATTTTTTCATATCTTTATCGCAAAATATAAAGAAATCTGACTTTGTATGAATCGTATAAAAGAAGTGCTGACGGAAAAAGGCATTAAACAGACTTGGCTTGCCGAGCAACTCGGCAAGAGTTTCAGTGTAGTCAATTCCTATGTCTGCAACCGCCGTCAGCCGAGTTTGGAGGTGCTGTTTGAGATAGCAAGGATTCTTCAAGTGAGCCCGAAAGATTTAATTGAAAGCAAAGAATAAATGACATTCGATTTACACATAATAGATTGGGTGGCTATAAGTGCAATAGCGACTGGCATAATGGCGGTTGCTACTTTTGCTACTATAAGAAATAGCAAAAAACAATTCGTTGAACTGCAAAGGCAAAATTTCGAGAATGCTTTGTTTAGTTTGTTGGATAAACTCGAAAAGATACATAATCAAGTAAAATATCAAGTTGATATAGATGCTATCTCTATTGGCTCCGATGGTTTTACATCCGCTTGGAATGATTTTAAGCGCCGTATGGACATAGAATTATACCAAGATGACAATAGTCCGAGATTTCAAGAACGGTTCAGAACAGAAGAAGCCCAAAAAGATATAACATTAACGCGCACAAATTATTTTTTATTAATAGAGAATAACCTTCCAGACTTTATTTCATACTTCAATTCATTGTTCACTATTATAAAATATATAGATACAAGTTCGTTTCAAATAGAAGAAAAACGTAGATATATAACATTCGTTTCAAGCCAGTTAACTGAAATAGACGTATTGTGGCTTTTTTATGTATGTGCGTTGGATGAGCGATTTTCCGATTTGAAACGCCTTGTCGTGAAATGGTCGTTACTGAAAAATATCAAACAATGGAAACTAATTCACTCTGACCATATTTCATGGATATCTCCAAATGCTTTTTAATCAAAATTAAATAGATAGCTATGCCTACACTGACTTGGATAGGAAAAGATAAGGTTGTAAATCATCATCACGATGTGCCGTATCGGGTGCTGGAACACAAATACGGGTTTCGGGCGGAGGATGACGGCGACCGGACACCGACGGAGAGCGGCAATAAAATCATACACGGCGACAATTTGGAGGCGCTGAAATCGTTGCTACCAGAATACGAAGGTCGTGTGAAGTGCATCTATATCGATCCGCCGTACAATACGGGCAACGAAAAGTGGGTTTACAACGACAACGTGAACGACCCGAAAATCAAGAAGTGGCTGGGCGAAGTCGTGGGCAAGCAGGGTGAGGATTTGAGCCGTCATGACAAGTGGCTCTGCATGATGTATCCGCGCCTGAAACTGCTGCACAAGTTATTGGCAGATGATGGGGTTATTTTTATTTCGATCGACGACAACGAACAAGCAAATTTGCGATTGCTTTGCGATGAAATTTTTGGAGTGAATAATTTTATCGCAAATATATGTCATAAATCAAGAAGCAGCGTCTCAAACGACTTAATATTAAGCCCTAATCATAATTTACTTCTGTTTTATTCAAAGAATGCAAATCTGACTTTTGAACAAAGACGGCAATATCGTTTAGATGCAGATATTGCAAGTTTTAAGCTCGACGATGGGGATGGTAAGGGTAAATATAAATTAGTACCTGTTGATGGCCCGGGTGGAGTTGCCAAGGGCAATCCATATTACGAATTTCTCGGTGTGTCCGGTTATTGGCGATATAGCCAAGAAACAATGCAAAATTTATACGATAATGGAGAAATCATCAAAAGGAAGACATCCCTTTCGCGCAAATATTATTTATCAAAAGCTATCGAAAAAGGAGGAAAATCACTTACTACATGGTGGGATGACGTCGGGTCGGCAACTAATGGCACGAATTTGATTAAAGCTATTTTTGCTGATAAAGTTTTTGATACGCCTAAACCTATTGAATTATTAGAGCGAATCATACAAATTTCTACCGACAAACAATCCATTATCCTCGACTCCTTTGCCGGTTCGGGAACTACGGCTCATGCAGTGCTGAACCTGAATAAAAAGGACAAGGGCAACCGCAAATTTATCCTTGTGGAGATGGAGGATTATGCCGAAAGCATCACTGCCGAGCGGGTGCGTCGGGTAATGCGGGGTTATGGCGAGGGCAAAAGTGCCGTAGCTGGTACGGGCGGAGCGTTCGACTACTACGAGTTGGGCGAACCGATGTTCGACAAGGAGAAAAACCTTAACGAAAACATCGGCGAGGAGATGATTCGCGAATATATCTATTATACCGAGACTAAACGGCATTTGGAGCGCGAGCGAACCGAAGCGTCGAAATACCTGCTGGACACCTACAACGCCACGGGGTACTATTTCTACTACGAACGCGATCGACTGACGACGCTCAGCATCGACACGCTGTATATCGTGACGGAGCGTGCTGAGCAGTATGTTATTTATGCCGATGTATGCACGTTGCCGAAAGAGGTCATGGCGGCGAAAAATATCGTTTTCAAGAAAATCCCGCGCGACATCAAACGATTTTAGACTATGGAACTCAAACAATATCAAAAAGAGGTAATCGCCGATTTGGATTCATATATCGGGTATGTAGAGAAATACAACCGTCCCGATACGGCATTTCATAAATTTTGGGAAGACAAAGGTATTTCGATTTCGGCAATCGACAACTATTATCTGCATCCGTACGACAACAGTATAACCGATGTTCCGCATGTAACGGTCAAAGTGCCGACCGCAGGCGGAAAAACCTTTATAGCCTGCAATGCGTTGAACACGATATTCAAGCACCTGCCTACCGAAAAGCCGAAAGTCGTGGCGTGGTTCGTTCCGTCGGACACGATTCTGAAACAGACCGTGAAGAATTTGCAGGATCCGTCGCATCCGTACCGCCAGAAAATCGACAGCCATTTCGGGAATGCCGTATGCGTTGTCGACAAAGAGGCAGCACTATTCGGGCACGGCATCAGTCCGACGGAAATCCGCGAGCAGCTGACTATTTTCGTATTGAGCGTGCAGTCGTTTGCAGCAAACAACAAGGACGGTCGGCGCGTCTATCGCGAAAACGAGAATCTGGCGGAGTATGCCAAACTCTACGACACGATGACCAAGCGTGTGGAAGGCTCGGACGAAACGGGATTGATTCAGGTGTTGTCGTATCTGAATCCGCTCGTTATCATCGACGAGAGCCACAACTTCGAGGCAAATCTACGCGTGGATATGCTTAAGGCGATCAATCCGTGTTTTATCCTCGACTTAACGGCGACGCCACGCAAAAAGAGCAACATCATTAGTTTTGTGGATGCTATCAAGCTCAAACGGGCGAACATGGTGAAGCTACCGGTGATCGTGTATAATCACCGCTCGACGAACGATGTTATTTCGAGTGCGATACAGATGCAGCGCAGTCTGGAGCAGAAAGCTGTTGCAATGGAGGCGGATGGCGGCAGATACATTCGCCCGATCGTACTGTTCCAAGCGCAGCCGAAAACCGATGATGATAATGTCACGTTCGACAAGATCAAAAGCAAACTTATCGAAATCGGCATTCCCGATGACCAGATAAAAATCAAGACCACGAACAAAGACGAAATCAAAAATACCGACTTGTTGTCCCGCGACTGTCTGGTGCGCTACATCATTACGGTCAATGCGCTGAAAGAGGGTTGGGACTGTCCGTTCGCCTATATTCTCGCGTCACTGGCCAACAAGACATCGCGGGTGGATGTCGAACAAATTCTCGGTCGAGTACTGCGACTGCCTTATACGACCAAGCATAAGGAAGAATTGCTCGACTTGTCATATGTATTTACCTCGTCCAACGATTTTCGGAACACGGTCGAAAATATCATAGAGGGGCTGAACCGCGCCGGTTTCAGCAAAAAAGACTATCGTGTTGCCGAAACTCCGACCGAAGTTCCTGCTCCTGTTCCGACGGTGCAACCGCCCCAAAGTCTGTTCGGGGACGACGAGGTGGTACAGGCGGCTCCTGAAATCACGGCGACCGACGATATCGACGAGCAGATAAACACGGAAACGATTAAGACGACGCTTGCGATACCCATCGCAAATACGGGGACAGCAGAATTGGAGTCTTTTGCCAGACAGGAGAGCGAGAATTACAATCAGCAGGCAGCGCAGCAGACGGATAATAACGACATTCCTAATGATATTAAAGGTATGATAACCACGTATCCGATTAAAGATATTTTTGTGGACAAGGCAGATTCTCTTATTTTACCACAGTTCGTGAAAAAGGCAACTTCAAGTTTGATATTCGCAGACAGCGAGTATGTCCCGTTAGACAAGACCATGCTTGCCGAAGGCATCGACTTGGACAAGTACGACCATAATATCGACTTTACCCGAACTGAAAGTGAAGCGGTGCGTGTGGATTTGGAGAAATCCGGCGGAGATGAATATGCCGTTACGAGAAGAAATCTGAACACAAATCAATTGGCATTCATCAAACAGTACTTTGCTACCTTATCGACGGAGAGTAAGCAGCTACAACTGGCAGGGATGCTGGCAAAGAATATCCGTTTCGACGAAATCTCCGAGCCGCAGGTTGTTCGTTATATCAAAAAAGCTGTCGAGAGCGTAGATTCCGAGCAACTCGAAGATTTGTATGCAAATGAATGGCAGACAAGGAATACGGTTCGTCAGAAAATCGAGTCATTATTGGCCGCTTATCAAGAAAAGAAGTTCAAAGAGTGGCTCGACACGGGGCAGATAAAATGTCAGCCTGCATACCGTCTGCCGGAACGGATAACCGTGAAAACAAAGTCCATCGGATTGGCAAAAGGACTTTATACGGAGGAGGAGTCTATCAACGGCTTCGAGTATGACGTTATAAACGCTGTCGCCAATTTGGATAACGTGCTGTTTTGGCACAGAAATCCGAGCCGCACGGGATTCTGTATTAACGGATATATCAATCATTATCCCGATTTTATCGTTCAGCTGGATAGCGGTATTACCGTTCTCCTTGAAACGAAAGGCGACGACAGAGATAACTCGGACAGTCGGGCAAAGGTTGAGTTAGGCAGAACATGGGCCAATAAAGCCGGCGAGCAGTATCGTTATTTCATGGTCTTTGACAAACAGCAGATGGATGGAGCGGTTACTATCAAGGAGCTTTTGCAGAGACTGAAAGCCATGTGATTGGAGCAAGGGCAAATTCAAACTTTTTGACAAGCGGTTTTTTACGGATTGGCATTCAAACAAATGATCGGCGAGTTCGTGTATTAAAAAGCTGGTAAAATATGGAAGAGAATAAGATTATCATCTACCAAGATGACAACGAGGTAACGCGGGTTTCTGTTCGTTTTGCCGACGAAGACTTGTGGCTTACGCAGAATCAGCTGGCCGAGATATACGACACGACGCAACAAAATATCGCGCAACACATAGCCAATATATACCGTGATAATGAACTGGATGAGGCAACTCACAAGAAATTCTTGTTAGTTCAAACCGAAGGGTCTCGGCAGGTGAAACGCAACATCGACCACTATAACCTCGATATGATTATCGCATTGGGTTATCGTGTCCAGTCCCAGATTGCCACGCGCTTCCGTCGCTGGGCTACACAGCGGCTCCACGAATATATCCAAAAGGGCTTTGCAATGGACGATGAGCGGCTCAAGCAGGGCGGCACCCGCTATTTTCGAGAACTCTTGCAGCGCATTCGGGATATTCGCAGCAGTGAGCGCAATTTTTACCAGCAGGTTACAGATATATATGCGACTGCCGTCGATTACGACCCGCGCAGCGACATGACCAAGACGTTCTTCGCTACGGTTCAGAACAAGCTGCATTATGCTGTCCATGAAAATACCGCTGCCGAGGTAATCTATAACCGCGTAGATAACGAAAAGCCTTTTGTCGGAATGACAAATTTCAAAGGCGACTATGTAACCAAAGACGACGTGAAGATTGCCAAGAACTATCTGTCGGAGATTGAATTGCAGCGTTTGAATCTGCTGGTGTCCGGATTTCTGGACTTTGCCGAATTTCAGGCATTGGATATGAATCCTATGACGATGAAGGATTGGATAGAGACACTTGACAATCAAATCATCGCGAACAAACGCAAGGTATTGGCAGGTAAAGGCACTGTTTCCCACAAAGAGGCGATAGAAAAAGCCGAAAAGGAGTTCAATATATACCGTAGGCGCGAAATGAACCTGTTCGAAAGCGATTTCGATCGAGCCATTAAAATGCTGAAAGGGAAAGATGAATAAATAGATTCCTATGATTCGTGCACTAACTTACAATAACAGAATCCTGTCTGAGCAAGAACGGGCAAAATTTTGCAAAGAATCGGATGAATATATAAACGAGTTTTCCGAGTGTATCGAGGGAATATGCCAACTTGCAAAAGAGGTTCAGGAATCGGAAAATTCTGATCATAATAAAATAACTAATACGATAATCAATATCGGCATTTTTACAAGCTACTCATTTTGTGATTGCATCGTCTTGATAAAGTTATTTGTCAGGGCAACGAATCCGTATGAAAAAAGTTTTCTCCGGGGCAAGCTGAAAGTCCAACTGAATGAATGTTTCAAGAAGCTATATGGGTTTAATGCGAAAGGATATAAGGATTCATATTGTGCACAGTTGGAAGATATCATAACTATGTTTCCCGAATTCAGAAACGAATTTGATGAACTATTGTCGGATTTAGAACTGATCTCGAAAGATTCTTGGTGGAAAGACGAAAGGGATGCCGAAGTGCACATCGACGCCGCGAAATTATATGAACTACGGCACGAAGAGATAAATGAAAGTAAAGTAGCTATGGAGGCTGGACAATTAACGGATTTATTCAATCGCTTCAATCATCTTACCGCCAAAATGCATCGAGTATATCTCAATCATATAACTGTGCAGTTTGTAAAAGAGAATGGTATCATTCCATACGTAACGGATGGGATAAGTCTTCTGCAATAAAATGTTCGATATCGCCGCTGAATATGGAGGGTTTAAGTATTACAATCGCATGAAAATTACACGGGTTGAACGAAACGGCAGAGTGTGTGCCGTAGTGGAAAGCAACGAACCAATCATTACCAATGCGCAATCCGCTCTGGATTTGCTTATGGATGTAAAATACGATGTCGGTACGAAAAACATTGTCATAGCCAAGAATATGGTACATGGTGATTTTTTCATTCTCAGCACCGGAATCGCAGGCGAAATATTACAAAAATACATCAACTATGGCGGTCGTATCGCCATATACGGCGATTTCTCGTCTTATACAAGTAAATCGCTGAAAGACTTTATGTATGAAAGCAATAAAGGAACGAATGTATTTTTTGTCAGGACAAGGGACGAGGCTATAAATAACCTCATATCGTCACCGATACCTCAATAGAACAATTATAACAAGCAGATTTCATAGCATGCGGGCGGATTATTTGCGGTTTGATTGGCTGTATTGTTTTTAGGTATTTATTGGAGCATTATTGAAAAAATGCCATTTCGCTGCATCTTTTGCCAACAACGTCATGGTTTTGCGCTGCTATAAGATTCAGATTGCAGCGAAAAGAGAAAATATCCGGTAAAGTTATCTTTTCTTTTGGCTGTATGTTTTGAATGGAATACAGCCGAAGAAGATGCAAAAATTCAGTTTACTTTAGTCGGTTAGCTCTATATATAAGCTAAACCGAAGTAAACTAAATTTATGTAAGCATATCTGCGTTTCTATATGCCGATGGTTTTATGAAGATAGTTGCCGATGCAGAGTAAGTATCCGATCAACTGCGTTCACGAAGAATTCGCTTGAGAAAAAAATATGAT